>OIZO01000768.1_pt1 | contig 19527 bp, 12 predicted proteins | sample 1588551 | NCBI WGS metagenome assembly OIZO01 (sample SAMN03283271) | human gut metagenome | biome: human-associated habitat; material: feces | host: Homo sapiens | place: Peru | collected 2012 | reverse complement strand
CCTCAGTCAAAAATCGAAGATTTTTGCCAGCTCCCTTTACACAAGGGAGCCGGGGGTGCTCCCGCACCAGTGCGTTTATCGATGTTTTTCAGAAGGACAAGAGATTTGTACCACATTCTGGTTCTCACGATGACATTCTTCTTTCGTAGGCTAAGTGTTATTTTTGGCAGAAGGAATGCCGCCGGGGTGAACCGGCGGCGGTTTGCTAATTTCTTATGATTCGTGAATCGGAATCTCCAGAGGCCCGATGTCCACAGCCCGGAGGCCGCCGTCGATCCCCTCCGCAGGAACGTAAGCTTGCAGGCTCACGGACAAATCCTGGATTTCCGCCAGTGTTTTCTCCTCTTCCAGGTTCATGTACATCCGGCCGATGGCCTTGGTGTGAGCCGGGATCTCCACATACAGGGAAAGTCCGGACTCCTCCTGACCGTTGACCGTGCACGCTGCGGTGCAGACGCTGATTTCGTTGTCGGTGGTATTTTCCAGACAGAATACCAGGTTGTTCAGGGAATCCCCGTCGTAGGCATCCGGCGTAAAACCAAGGTAGGAGATCATCAGCCCGTCCCGGTCATAGAGAAGCTCTGCAGAGTCTGCCTCCTGGGAAGGCGCAACGGACACTTCCTCCGCTTCCGCCTCCATGGGGCCAATCTCAAATACCTCCGTATAGTCGTTGGCGTCGCAGAACATCAGGGAAAAGGTCATATTTTCCACCGTGTCGGAACCGGTGTATTTCAGGTACTGGGAGTCCAGATAAAGGGTGCTGACAGAGGTGCTGTGTTTGGGCAGATCGCAGTAAAAGCCAGCGTCAGGCAGCAGATAGCCGTTGACCAGCAGCTCCTGAGTGTATACCATCAGATCCTGATTGGTGTCGTTGCGAATTGCCAGGGACATACCGTCCCCCGGAGCCCGAAGCTCGCTGTCCAGGGCGGTGATGGTGACATCCTCATCGGAAAAGAGAACGGTGTCATAGCCGCCGATGGCTTCCTCTGGCTGACGGGAGCTGCCGGACAAAATCCCCCGAGCCGCGAAGCTGCCGAATAGACCCAGCGCCACATTGGTCAAAACGATAATGGCGATGACCATTCCGAGAACCTTGCCCACCGGGTTCTTTTTCGCCTGTCGGCTTTTTCGATCCTGCCGATGAGACTGGGGCCTTCGGTCACAGCCGAAGGGATCCTTGACAGGAATGGGCTTTCGCTTGGTTCCTTCAATGACCAGGGGCTCTCCTTCATGGGTATGGAACCCGTGGGCGATTTCTTCTGTGAAGTGCTCGTACAGGCAGTTGCCGCATTTTTTCCCGTTGTAGGGCTTTCCGCAGCTGGGGCATAGCTGTTTTGCCATAGGGGTCGCCTCCTTTTTCCTTTCTTATTATATCAATTCCCCAGGGGGGCTGTCAATCCAAAAGAACCCGGTTTAAGGGATATTTGACCAATAGAGGATGGGTTTAGTCCCCATTTTTTCGGGGATACTTTGAACAAACTGCCAAAAATAGAAAAATTGTTCTACCTTTGATGGGTTTTACTTGACAAAGCGGAAAAATATCAGTATTCTATACTGGTGCGGAATGAATGGAAACGTTTCCGTCTTGAATGAACAGGTACGGTTTCCCCCTTCCGCAAAGTTTGACAGCAACCGCGTGGCGGTTTGAAAAACAGGCGGATTTCCCGCCGATATGATGGAGGCATAGCCAATGACTAACCTGAATTGCAGGAATATTCTCAAGTGGACGGAAGCCCAGCTGAAGTACAATTTTGACGTAGCCCTGAAGGACGCCACCCCCCAGGAACTCCATGAGGCACTGGGTCAGGCGGTGATGATGGCCATCTCCGACAACTGGAGCAGTGCCAAGAAGACCCGTCTGCATGAGCGCAAGGCCTACTATTTCTCCGCCGAGTATCTGATTGGTCGGCTGGTTTACAGCAACCTGTTCAACCTGGGTATCCTGGACGAGATGAAGAAGCTCTTTGCCGACCGGGGTGTTGACCTGGCTGTCCTGGAGGACATCGAGGACGATGCCCTGGGCAACGGCGGCCTGGGCCGTCTGGCTGCCTGCTTCCTGGACAGCGCCGCAACCTGCGACATTCCTCTGTCCGGCTACGGCCTGCGCTACAAGTTCGGCCTGTTCAAGCAGAGCTTTGACGGCAACGGCAACCAGGTGGAGAAGGCCGACGACTGGACCAAGTTCGGCGATCCCTGGTCCTACCGCCGGTATAACCACACCGTGAAGATTCGCTTCCCCGATCACACCGTCCTGGCGGTGCCCTATGACGTGCCCGTCATCGGCTACGGCACCCAGAATGTGGGCACTCTGCGCCTGTGGCAGTGCGAGGCCGAGGAGGAGCTGAACTTCGATGCTTTCAACAGTCAGGACTACCTCCGGGCGCTGGACGCCAAGAACAAGGCCGAGGACATCACCCGGGTGCTGTATCCCAACGACTCCACCTGGGACGGCAAGCGTCTGCGCATCAAGCAGCAGTACGTTCTGTCCTCCGCTTCCCTGCAGGATATGCTGCGCATCTATAAGATTGCCCACGGCAACGATCTGAGCCGGTTCGGCGAGTTCTATGCCGTGCAGCTGAATGATACCCATCCGGCCATGTCCATCCCGGAGCTGATCCGTCTGCTGGAGCAGGAGGGCATGAGCTTTGACGAGGCCTTTGCCGTGGCGCAGAAGACCTTCTCCTACACCAACCACACCGTTATGGGCGAGGCTCTGGAAAAGTGGCCTCTGGATTTGCTGCGCTCCGTGGTGCCTGACATTGTGGACATCATCTGCCAGATCGATGCCAAGCTGAAGAGCGAGCATCCGAATCTCTTCATTGTCCGGGACAATGTGGCCCATATGGCGTTCCTGTCCGTATATGTGGGCAGCTATGTCAATGGCGTTGCCGAGATTCACTCCCAGATTCTGAAGGACGATCTGTTCAAGGATTGGTATCAGGTCTATCCTGAGCGGTTCCAGAACAAGACCAACGGCATTACCCCCCGCCGGTGGCTGGGTCTGTGCAACCCGGAGCTTACCGAGCTGATTCATCAGCATGTGGACGGCGACTTCCTGAAGAATCTGGATCTGATTGACGGCATGAAAACCCAGATTACCGATGAGACTGTGGCGCAGTTCAATGCCATCAAGCGCAAGAAGAAGGAGCAGCTGTGCAGCGTCATTGCCAAGCATGAGGGCGTGATGCTGAACCCGGACTTCATGTTCGACGTGCAGGTCAAGCGTCTGCATCTGTACAAGCGGCAGCTGATGAACATCCTGTCCATTGTGGACATCTACTTCCGGCTGAAGGAGGGCCGCCTGCCCGACTTCCAGCCCACCGCCTTCATCTTCGGCGCAAAGTCCGCTCCCGGCTATATGGATGCCAAGTCCGTAATCCGGTATATCAACCGGGTGGCTCGGATGATCAACAACGATCCTGCCGTGGCCGACAAGATGCGTGTGGTCTTCGTTCAGAACTACAACTGCTCCTACGCCGAGCATATCATCCCCGCCGCCGATGTGTCCGAGCAGATTTCTCCTGCCGGCACCGAGGCTTCCGGCACCGGCAACATGAAGCTGATGCTCAACGGCGCGGTGACTCTGGGCACCCTGGACGGCGCCAATGTGGAAATCGCCCAGGAAGCCGGTATGGAAAACGAGTATATCTTCGGCCACACCGTGGAGCAGATCAACGAGGGCAGAAGCTCCTACTATGCCCGGGGCATCTATGATTCCAATGCCGATCTGCGCCGTGCCATCAATACCCTGGTGGACGGCACCGTGCCCACCGACGACGGTCTTCGCAACCTCTTCCACGCTCTGCTGGACTGGGGTCAGAATTCCGACCAGTATCGGCTGCTGCTGGACTACGATTCCTATGTGGAAGCCAAGCTCCGTGCCAACCGGGACTATGCCGACCGGATGGCCTTCGGCAGAAAGTGCCTGGAGAATGTGGCCTCCGCTGCCAAGTTCTCCTCCGACCGTACCATTCGTCAGTACGCCGAGGAAATCTGGCACATCAAGCCCGTTCAGTATTGATCCTTGTAAAATCAGCCCCGGCCAACCGGCCGGGGCTGATTTTGAACCGTAAAAGCAAGTTGCTGTTGTACAAAATTACGCCTTGCGTCTGCTGTTCGTAAAAAATACATTTATTTACTTGATTGTACAGTTATCTTGTAGGAACTATACAAAGATATTTCATATTTATTTGAGGGATAAATGGATGAGCCAGAGAAAAAGTCATGAACAATTCGTGGTTGAGCTAGGGACGGTCAATCCTAATATAGAGGTGCTGGGCAACTATGTAAAGGGAAGCAACCCAGTTCAGTGCAGATGCAAAGTGTGCGGGCATGTTTGGATGTCTAGACCCAATAATCTACTGAGCGGCTTTGGTTGCCCTGTATGTGGGGTAAAGAAGCGTTCAAAAGCACAACAAAAAACAAAAGAAGAATTTTTGATGGAAATGGCTAAGATTGATCCAACAATACAAGTAGTCGGGGAATATTGTGGAGCACAAAAAAGAGTTCAGTGTGCCTGCAAAGAATGTGGGCACACCTGGAGCCCATTGGCAACGAATCTACTGGCAGGAAAGGGATGCCCAGTTTGCTCTAAAAAGAAAGCCGGAAATAAGCGGATGCGGACAAATGATGAATTTGTTGCTGTAGTGAAGAAACTTAACCCTACTATTGTGGTTCTCGAGCAGTTTCGTGGAAATTCGGAAAAACTGCGTTGCTCATGCGCTGTATGCGGTTTCTCTTGGAGGCCTTTGCCTAGTGTTTTACTAAGGGGTTCTGGATGTCCAAGATGTGCAGGAAATGAAAGGTATACAACGGAAGAGTTTGAACGAAAACTGAAGAAAATTAATCCTTATGTCTCACTATTGGGCAAATATCAAAGGACAAATGAACCAATTCTTTGCAGATGCGAATTGTGTGGACATGAGTGGCAGAGTACTCCTAATAGGCTATTGCATGGCATTGGGTGTCCAGAATGCAGGCATTCCGCAACGTCTTTTTTTGAACAGGTGGTCTATAGAACCCTTATACTGATTTTGGGAGAGAAAAATGTAATCTCTCATGACAGAGAAACAGTTGGTTATGAGCTTGATATTTTTGTGCCATCTATGAAGCTGGCTCTAGAGCCAGGATCATGGAAGTGGCACAAGAATATGGTGGATAGAGATGTTGAGAAACGCAAGCTTTGCGCAGAGATGGGTATACGGTTGATTACAATCTATACAGATTACAATGAGACAGAGTCTCCTTTTTATAACGATTGTTTGACAACACAGAGAACATTTGGTTTAGATAAAGAATATGCGGAACTCAAATTTTTTCTTAGTACGCTGTTAGATTTGTGTGGAATCGAATGTGATATTACAGAATCACAATTCAATAGTATTACAAATGAGGCATATTTGGCATCTCGCAGAAAATCTACGCAGCTTTTCAAAATGGAATTAGAAACAGTGCTCCCAAGTGTTATTCTATTGAGTGAATATAAAGGCGCGTTGAATGATATATCATGCAAATGTCGCAGATGTGGATATGAGTGGATTACACAGCCGCATAGTTTGCTTGCAGGCCATGGCTGTATGCAATGCGCTGCGAAAGAACGCGGACTGACATTCAGGAAGAGCCCACAGGAATTCGAGCGAGAGCTATGCGAAATAAATCCTCAGATTATTCTTTTGACGCAATATATCGACTCAAAAACAACTATTCATTGCAAATGTGCAATATGCGGACATGAGTGGAAGCAACTTCCGGCCAGCCTTAAGAAAGGAAGAGGTTGCCCAATTTGTCGACGGAGAAAGCAATAAACTTGCCAGTAGTACTTTTTCGGCCGCGGATAGATTTTTCATATGATACATATACCTGTATCAATTGCTAATTTGCAATAAAACGCCCCGATTTCCGGAGTTTCTCCGGAAATCGGGGCGTTCTGTCGTTTTAATCCTGTTTTTTGGACTTTTCCACAATGCCGCAGATGATGTCCACGCACTGATCGATGCCCAGGGTGCCGGAATCCAGGCAGACGTCATAGTTCTGAGCCTGACCCCAGGTGCGGCCGGTATAGTGCTGGTAGTTTACCCTGCGCCGCTTGTCCTTCTCGTTCAGCCGGGCTTCGGGGCTCTTGTCGGACTCGCCGTAGCGATGGACGATCCGGTCCGCCCGGAAGGCCATGTCCGCACAGATGAAGGTGTGCAGCGCGTCAGGCCGATCCTTCAGAATGTAGTCCGCATTCCGACCTACGATGACACAGGGTCCCTTCTCCGCCAGCTGCAAAATCACGCTGCACTGAATGTTCCACAGGAAATCCGCGGTGGACAGGCCGTTCATAACGCCCGGAATCCCCTGAGGGGCAAAGGCATAGGAGAACAGACTGCTGCCGGGGGAGTGCTCGCCGTTTTCCTCCACGAACTTCGGCGCAAAGCCGGACTCCATGGCAATCTGGTCAACCAGTTCCTTGTCATAGAAGGGGATGCCCAGCCGCTCTGCCACCATGTGACCCACGGAGCGTCCGCCGGAACCGAACTCACGGCTGATGGTGATGATCTTTTTTTCCATAATGCTTACCTCCTGGTACAGTTCTCGTACCTATATTATAGTCAAGCTGACGGCGTCTGTCAATCTTTCTTTGTGACCTTTCGTGCAATTTGCCTCACAGCTTCGGACGGCCTTCGTATTCTCTGCGAATTTGAGCCAGCACGTTCACGTCCGCCGGGCAGAATTCGTAGCTCGGGATTTCCTCCGGCCGGATCCAGCGCAGAGCCTTGTGCTCCAGCAGCTGGGGCACGCCGGAGGCAATGGTGCAGTGAAACAGGGTCAGGCGAATCAGCATATCCGGATAGTCGTGAAATTCCTGAAAGAACCGACTGCCCACGTCCACCTGGATGGCCAGCTCCTCGGCGCACTCCCGGGTCAGAGCCTGGGCAGGGGTCTCTCCCGGCTCTACCTTGCCGCCAACAAATTCCCAGAGCAGCCCCCGGGTTTTGTGGGCAGGCCGCTGGCAGATCAGAAATCTGTCCTTCTCCCAGATCAGGGCGGCCACCACATCCACCGGCTTTTTTTGGGTGAGCACCGAGGCGGAGCAGGGAAGGGCGGTGACCTGTCCCTGGGCGGTGAACAGAGGGACGGTTCCGGCGGCACCGTCGTGGATGTTCACATCCCAGGTTCCATCCGGTAAGGTCATGGTCAGGGGCTGGTCATCGGCGTTGAAAATGGCAAGAATGCTGTGATACCGATCCTCCACCCGGTAGCACACCGCTTTGGGATTTCCGGTTTCCACCGGGAAAACGCTGGCCTGAACCGCCTCCCGCCCGGTCTGGCGCAGACCTTCGTGCGCCTTCCGGAAGGCAATGAGACCTTTGTAATAAGCCAGGGTCTCCTGATATTCCTGGCTTTCCAGAGTATCCCACCGGATGGCGTTCACCCGATCCGGGGAGCGGTAGCTGTTGTCGTCGAATTTTCCCCGGCCTTTTGGCTTGGTGCGGAGGATTTCCTCCCCGGCCTGGAGGAAGGGCACGCCCTGGGACAAAAACACGAAGGCCGCCGCCAGCCGGTTCTGACGAATCAGCGTCTGCCGAGGGGCGTCGGGATTTACCAGGGCAAGCCGGTCGAAAAGGGTGTAGTCGTCGTGGCAGGAGATGTAGTTTACGCTCTGCTCCGGCTGGCAGGCCCAGTGGGGAAGTCCCAGGAAGCAGGCGTTCAGCGTATTTTTGTCGCAGATTGCCCCGGAGACAAAGCCGGAAGCCCGGCTGTCAAAGATGGAGCCCCGAAGCAGATCCCGGCAGGTGTCGGAGAAGAAGGAAACTCCCGGGGTCAGGGAGGAATGATACTGGGTAGCCAGCTCCGTGCCGGGACGGACGGGACTGGTGTTCATCTGCCAGCCCTCGCCGTAGAAGATCACATTGGGATGGCGGCTTTTCACCGTCTGAAGGATCTGATTGACGGTGGTGATGTCCAGCAATCCCATCAGGTCAAACCGGAAGCCGTCAATGTGATATTCGTCCGCCCAGAAGTTTACGGAATCCACAATGTATTTTCGTACCATGCTCCGCTCGGAGGCGGTGTCGTTGCCGCAGCAGGAGCCGTTGCTGGTGCCCCGGCTGAAATATCCCGGGACGATTTGGTTGAAGCAGAAGCCGTCCCGGTCGTAGACGTGGTTGTATACCACGTCCATGACTACGCTCAGCCCGGCATCGTGGATGGCCTTCACCGTCTGCTTCAGTTCCCGCACCCGGCAGGCACCGTCAAAGGGGTCTGTGGCGTAGGAGCCTTCGGGGACGTTGAAATTCACCGGGTCATAGCCCCAGTTGTACTGGGGCTGAGGGCTGCTTTCATCGGTGTAGCCAAAGTCAAACACGGGCAGCAGGTGGATGTGGGTCACGCCCAGCTGCCGGATGTGATCCAGACCCGTGGCATGGCCGCCCCGGGTGTGGGCGCCGGTTTCTGCCAGACCCAGGTACTTCCCCTTATTTTGGATGTGAGAGGAGCGGTGCATGGAAAGATCCCGGATGTGCAGCTCATAGAGCACCGCGTCCGTGATGCCTTTGCTCCGGAAAGGGGAGCGGTCTTCCGTCCAGCCCGCCGGATTGGTTTCCTGCAAGTCGATGACCATAGCCCGCTGGCCGTTGACCCCGACAGCCTTGGCGTAGGGATCGCAGGCCTCTTTGGCTTGGCCGTCCACATTTACCAGGTAGGTGTAGTACAGACCCTTGAGGTTGCCCATCCGCCGGGCAATCCAGGTGCCGTTTTTCTCCGGGTGGAGCTGCTGACTGGTCAGGGGTTCGCCTCCCAGACCATCCCGGTATAGAAGCAGAGTCACCTCCCGGGCGGTGGGTGCCCAGAGACGGAAGACGGTCTGGCTTTCCGCCCAGAAGGCACCCAGGTCGTGCCCCAAATAGGTATAGGCGTTTTCAAATTCTTCGGTATCGTAAAGATTGCGCATGGACGGTACTCTCCTTATTGTTTGGGAAAATTATAACACAGTGGCAGGGAGAATGTAAAGGAAATTCCTTCCGGGGATTGACGGCACTGGAGAAAAATGGTAAACTGTCAGCAATTAGGGCCTATCTGAAAAACGTCAACACGCCCAAACAGCGGATCTTTTCCACCTGCTGGACACTATTTTTCTTGCAATATCCGAAGGATTCCCGCAAAAAATGGCTTCGTCAGGGGGGAGAATCCCTCGCCGTTGGTTAACTTTCCGGCTTTCAGATAGACCCTGGGAAAGGTTTCAGCCTATGAAAAAAGTCATTTCCGCCGCTCTCTGTCTTGCGCTGCTGCTGATCTGTGTGCTTCCGGTCTCTGCCGAAACCCAGCAGACGGGTTTTCATAAAAGTCTTCGCGCCTGGATTACGGACAAGGCCAGCCGGGTCTATGTGGAGCGGATGCTCGACTACCATGTGCGTACCAATCAGGCGGTGATAGATGCCCTGGACGACGGCTACTGCGCCGTGTTCCTCTTCGACGGCTGCTCGGACAATATGAACGACCCGGTGCTGTCGGATCTGTCCTATTACCGGGTGTCTGCCGTGTGCGTGGTATTGCGCCGCGACGGGGACGGGCAGCTGAAGCTTGCCTATATCAACAGCAACGCCAGCACCCTGCCGGACAGACCCTTGGAATACGGCGCCTGGACGCTGCCCAAAATCGGCGATGTAGGCCCTGCCACCATTCTGGACGGCACCTATCAGCTCTATTCCGTTTTTCATAAGGGCGAATACGAGGCGCTGCACATGCGAAGCGCCTATGACGATGGCACCATCCCTGCCATTTATATGACCCCGGAGGGCTATACCGCCCATCCGGCGGATTCCATCAACATCCACACCCGCACCAGCAACCATACCAGCGGCAGCAAATATATGTGGTCGGCAGGCTGCCCACTGATCGGCGGCGGGTCTGCCTGGGAGTTCTGGAAGCTATTGCAGGCCACCTATTACGACAGCTATGACAGCTACAACGGCTTTGCCCCGGATCGGTTTGTGGGAACCATTACCATCGACCGGCAGGCTCTGCGCACGGAGATGTATACCCTTTATAAAAATCCCGATGCGGTGGATGCCATGCTGGCCAACACCCACAGCAGCCGTCTGGAGTCCTATCTGGCTCTGTGCGGCAAGCAGGAGCATTATTCCGAGGGCAAGCTGGTGCAGGTTCAGCGTCAGACCCAGCTGATGAGCATGCCCTGCAGCGGCCAGACCGACGAGTGGTCCAAGGAACTGGCGGTGCTGAAGCCGGGGCAGACCCTGCGAGTCTACGGAAGCCTCTTCAACACCCGGGGCAATCTCTGGTACGAGGCCAGCCGGGAGGGCCAGCGGTGCTTCCTGTACGCCGGACATGTGAAGCTTCTGGAGCCGGAGCCTGTACGCAGCTGGTGGCAGCGGCTGCTGGGAATCGGAGATTAAGAAACCGGGACTACCGCAAAAATATGCGGCAGTCCCGGTTTTTCGGTTGGTTGACCAAAATGAACAGCCTCCCGCAAGGGAGGCTGTTCTGTGTGTCGATCAACCGATGGGCTCAAAGTCCGCGGCACCATGCTTGCACAGGGGGCACACAATGTCGTCGGGCAGAGTGTCGCCCTCATAGACCCAGCCGCAGACCTTGCACACGAAGCCCTTCTTGCCCTCGGTTTCGGGCTTGGGCTTCACATTGTCCTGGTAATAGGTGTAGCTCATGGTCTGCCGGTCGGACATGACCCGAGCCTCAGTGACGGAGCAGATGAACATGCCGTGGGTGTCCAGATCCACAACGGATTCCACCTTCAGGCTCATGAAGGAGTTGACATACCGGGGCAGGAACCGCAGACCGTTGTCCGAGCGCAGCTCCTCAATGCCCTCGAACTTGTCCGCCGTCCGGCCGCTGCGGAAGCCGAAGTTCTGGAACACGGAGAAGGGGGCGGAAACATCCAGGCAGTTCACGTTCAGAATGCCGGTCTGCTGGATGATGTGATAGGAGTAATTGGCCTTGTTGATGGTGACGGCCACCCGGTTGGGGGTGTTGGTGACCTGGGAGACGGTGTTGACGATGAGGCCGTTGTCCCGGGTGCCGTCGTTGGAGGTGACCACATACAGGCCGTAGCCGATGTTGAAGAGGGCGTTCAGATCGTTCTTGTTGGCGGTGGCATCCTGCTGCGCCAGATAGTCCTGGCACAACTCGTTGGCCATGGCCTCAATCTGGGCCTTGCTGTCCTCATTCAGGGCGGACAGAATCCGGACGGTGGTGTCGGTGAAGGTCAGGTTCTTGCAGCCTTCGAACATCTTCGTCATCACCTTGGCGGCCAGAGGTGCCCAGGTGCCGTTTTCCACCAGGCCGATGGTGCGGTTGCGGTAGTTCCGCTCGGTCAGGTGATGGATGAATTCCTTCATGAAGGGGAAGATGTCGGCGTTGTAGGTGGTGGTAGCCAGCACCAGCTTGCCGTACCGGAAGGCATCCTCCACGGCCTTCGCCATATCGCACCGAGCCAGATCGTGAACCACCACCTTTGGGCAGCCCTTCTCCCGGAGCTTCTGAGCCAGCAGCTCCACCGCGGTCTTGGTGTGACCGTAGACGGAGGTGTAGGCCACTACAATTCCCTCGCTTTCCACCCGGTAGGAAGACCAGATGTCATAGAGGTTGATGTAGTAGCCCAGATTCTCGGTGAGCACCGGGCCATGGAGGGGGCAGATGATGGAAATGTCCAGTCCGGCAGCCTTCTTCAGCAGTGCCTGAACCTGGGGGCCGTACTTGCCTACGATGCCGATGTAGTACCGGCGGGCCTCGTCTGCCCAGTCCTCGGAAATATCCAGCGCGCCGAATTTGCCGAAGCCGTCGGCGGAGAAGAGAACCTTGTCGCAGGTGTCGTAGGTCACGATGACTTCCGGCCAGTGGACCATGGGTGCGGCCACGAAGGCCAGGGTGTGCTTGCCCAGGGCCAGGGTATCGCCCTCACCGACCACAATCCGGTGGCCCTCAAAATCGTCGCCGAAGAACTGCTTCATCATGGTGAAGGCCTTGGCGGAGGAAACCACCGTGGCCTCGGGATAGACCTTCAGGAAGTTCATAATATTGGCCGAATGATCCGGCTCCATGTGCTGAATGACCAGATAGTCCGGCTTCCGGCCGTCCAGAACGGTTTGCAGATTGTCCAGCCACTGGTGCGTGAAATTCCGATCCACGGTGTCCATAACGGCCACCTTCTCGTCCAGAATCACATAAGAATTGTAAGACATGCCGTTGGGAACCACATACTGTCCCTCAAACAGGTCTACCTGATGGTCGTTAACGCCCACATAGCGGATATCCTTGGTAATTGTCATAGGTATTCTCCTTTGTGTAGATTTGCGGATGTTCTTGCCTGCATTCAGTATATCCGAAAAGAAAGCCTGTGTCAATGGAATACCGGCGGCAGTCTTGACATTTTCCGCCGGTTCGATATAATGTTAGAGAAACAATAGAAATGGGAGAAACCTGCTATGAATCGTGAAAATAAGCGCAGACAGTACGAAAAAGGTTACTATAAGACCCATGCCTGCGAGGAGAGCTTCACCTGCAAAAACTGTGGCCGACTGGTGGTTCCGGCGGGAGCCGGAAGCGATCATCGGAACCACTGCCCCAATTGCCTTTGCTCCCTGCATGTGGATATTGAACCCGGCGACCGGGAGTCCGACTGCGGCGGCATCATGGAGCCTGTCGCGGTGTGGGTTCGGGGAAAAGGGGAGTGGGCCATCATCCACCGGTGCAAGCGGTGCGGAGAGCTCAGCTCCAATCGGGTGCTGGCGGACGACAACCCCATGAAGCTCATGTCCATCGCCATGCGGCCCCTGGCCAACCCGCCCTTCCCGGTGGAGCGCATTGAGGAGATGACGGCCATGATGGGCGGTGAGGGCAGCTTACCGGAGACGTATCGGAAGCCTAAGGACGAGGAGCGGGAATAAGGACAGCTGTCCGAAAAGATAAATGTCAAATGTTCATAAACCAGTCATAAATTGTTCCCCAGGTGTTCATCATTTGTTATTACTTTATTGACCAAGGAGTGGTTACTGTGAGTCTCATGCTGTCCCTGGCCTATCTTTTTTTCGTTGGCTCCTGCCTTGGCTGGCTGCTGGAGCTGTGGTTCCGCAACATTGTCAAGCATCCGGATAAGCTGGTTAACCCGGGTTTCTGCACCGGCCCCTATCTTCCTATTTACGGCTTTGGCCTGTGCGTGCTGTACCTGCTGGCGTCGTTGGAGAAATTCAGCCTGATTTCCGATCCCCTTTGGAATAAGGTGGTGCTCTTCATCGCCATGGCCATCGGCATGACCCTTGTGGAGTATGTGGCAGGCGTGTTCTGCCTGAAATTCCTGAAGGTGCGGCTGTGGGATTACTCTGATCTTTGGGGCAACATTCAGGGCATTATCTGCCCGCTGTTCTCCTTCTTCTGGGCAATTCTGGGGGCTCTCTACTATTTTCTGATCCACCCCTACATCCTGGATGGCCTGGATTGGCTGTCCCGGAATCTGGCCTTCTCCTTCTTCATCGGCATGTTCTTTGGTGTCTTTATCATTGACGTGGTAAATTCTGCCCAGCTGGTGGTGAAGCTGAAGAAGTTCGCCGAGGACAACGACGTGATTGTGCGCTACGAGGCACTGAAAACCCACATCCGGCAGCAGCGGGAGGAACGCTCTCTCAAGTATCATTTCTTCCGCCCCTTCCGCACGGAGCGTCCTCTGGCGGAGTCCCTGCGGGAAATGCAGGCGGAGCTGGAAACCCGGATTCGCCGGAAATAATTTCAGGGAAACTCTGAATCAATCCCCTTCGGCTGAGCAGCGGATCTTTTTCCCCATCCGTGCGGTTTTGAAAGCGGGAAATACGCGAAGTATTCCTCCGCTTTCAAAATCTTCGCCTGGAGAAAAATCTCTCGCTGTCAGCTCTTGCGGATTGAATCAGAGCTTCCCTACCAAAGGAGTACTCCCCCATGCACTTTCCAACGCCTGAGACGGATCTGCGCGGCTTCCGCCTGAGCAGGATCAACGAGCCGCAGTATCGCCACCTGTGGTGGCTGCTGTTCTGGCCGGCCTACCTGCTTCGCTATTTTCTGGTGGAGCACTGGAACCCGGCCCAGACCTATCATGTGATGCACTGCTTCCTGGACGACTGGATTCCCTTTCAGGAGGGCTTCATTGTCTTCTACGCAAGCTGGTATTTTCTCATCGTGGGGGTGCACCTGTACACCCTCCTGTACGACCGGGATACCTTCTGCCGGTACAGCAAATTCCTGTGCATCGGCATGTCCGTCTCCACGGTGGTTTTCCTGGTCTATCCCAGCTGCCAGCAGCTGCGCCCGGCGGTGTTCCCCAGAGACAACCTGTTCAGCCAGATCGTGGGTCTGATTTACGCGGTGGACACGCCTACCAACGTGTTCCCATCGGAGCATGTGCTGGGAGCCTTCGCGGCGGTGGCGGCTGCCGCCCATACCGAGAGACTGAAAAAGCCCCTTCCTTTGACGCTGCTGACGGTGCTGGCGGTGCTCATCTGCGCCTCCACCATGTTCCTCAAGCAGCATTCCGCCTGTGATGTTCTGGGCGCGTTGCTTTTGTGCCCATTTGTTTATTTCCTATGCTACAGAAAAGAGAGGTAAATCATGAATACCTATCGCGCCGGTATTGATATCGGTTCTACCACTGTAAAGCTTGTGATTCTGGATGACGACGGTACGCTCCTGTTTGGACAGTACCGCCGTCATCATGCCCATACCCAGGAAACCCTGAAATCCCTCCTGATGGAGGCAAAGCAGCAGCTGGGCGACTGCTGTCTGCGTCTGCGCATCACCGGTTCCGGTGCCATCAACCTGGGGAAAGCCCTGGATATCGGCTTTGTCCAGGAGGTGGTGGCGGTGGCCACTGCCCTGAAAGCCGTAGCCCCTCAGACGGACGTGGCCATTGAGCTGGGCGGCGAGGATGCCAAGATCATCTATTTCAAGGGCGGCCTGGAGGAACGGATGAACGGCGTCTGCGCCGGCGGCACCGGCTCCTTCATCGACCAGATGGCCTCGCTTCTGCAAACCGATGCCACTGGCCTGAATGAGGCGGCGAAGCATTATCAGCGGGTGTATCCCATCGCCGCCCGGTGCGGCGTGTTCGCCAAAACCGACATCCAGCCTCTCATCAACGAGGGCGCCACCCAGGCCGATCTGGCGGTTTCCATTTTCCAGGCGGTGGTGAATCAGACCATTTCCGGCCTGGCCTGCGGCAAGCCCATCCGGGGCACCGTGGCCTTTTTGGGCGGCCCTCTGCACTTCCTGACGGAATTGAAGGCGGCCTTTATCCGCACCCTGAAGCTGACCCCGGAGACCACCGTGGATCCGGAGAACTCCCATCTGTTCGCCGCCATGGGTGCGGCGCTGGAGGCCAAGGACGGAGAAGCCGCGGTGCTGTCCGAGCTGGTGAGCCGACTGGAAAAGGGCGTAGCTGTCAGCTTCGAAATGCCCCGGCTGGAGCCCCTATTCCGGGATCAGGCGGATTTTGACGCTTTCCAGGCTCGCCACGCCCAGGCCGTTGTAGGCAAGGGTGATCTGGCTTCCTACGAAGGCAGATGCTTTTTGGGCATCGATGCCGGCTCCACCACCACCAAGCTGGCGGTGATCGGCGAGGACGGCCAGCTTCTCTATCACTTTTACCGGGGCAATCAGGGCAATCCCATTTCCACAGCTCAGTTTGCTGTGTCGGAACTCAAGCGGCTGCTGCCGGAAAAGGCGAAAATCGTTCGCGCCTGCTCCACCGGCTACGGTGAGGCTCTGCTGAAGGCCGCCTTCTCCCTGGATGAGGGGGTGGTTGAGACCATTGCCCATACCACCGCCGCGGCCTTCTTTGACCCGGAGGTGGACTGCGTGCTGGACATCGGCGGCCAGGACATGAAGTGCATCAAGCTGAAAAACGGCACGGTGGACACCATCCTTCTGAACGAGGCCTGTTCCTCCGGCTGCGGCTCTTTTATTGAGAACTTTGCTACCTCTCTTGGCTTTACCGCCGAGGGCTTTGCCAAGGAGGCGCTCTTTGCCAAGGCTCCTGTAGACCTGGGTACCCGGTGCACGGTGTTCATGAATTCCAACGTCAAGCAAGCCCAGAAGGAGGGAGCCTCCGTCTCCGATATCTCCGCGGGTCTTGCCTACTCCGTCATCAAAAATGCCCTGTACAAGGTCATCAAGCTGGCATCCCCGGAGGATCTGGGTCGGCACATTGTTGTCCAGGGCGGCACATTCCACAACCAGGCGGTGCTTCGGGCCTTTGAGAAAATTTCCGGGGTGGATGCTACCTGCCCGGACATCTCCGGCCTGATGGGTGCTTTCGGCGCGGCTCTGGTTGCCAGAAGCCACTACACCGGCCAGGAAAGCACCATGCTGCCTCTGGACGATATTCTGAACCTGTCCTATACCTCCACCTCTGTGCGCTGCGGCGGCTGCTCCAATAACTGTATGCTCACCGTGAATAAGTTCCCCGGTGGTCGGAAGCACATCAGCGGCAACCGGTGCGAGAAGGGCGCCGGCGGCGGGGATAAGAAGGAAAAGGCTCCCAACCTGGTGCTCTACAAGCGTCAGCGGCTCTTCGATTATCCGCCTCTGTCCGAAGAAGAGGCCAAGCGGGGCACCATCGGCATTCCCAGAGTGCTGAACATGTACGAAAATTATCCCTTCTGGGCTACCTTCTTCCGGGAACTGGGCTTCCGGGTGGTGCTGTCTCCCTTCTCCACCCGGAAGATTTACGAGCTGGGCATGGAGTCCATTCCTTCGGAATCCGAGTGCTACCCGGCAAAGCTTTCTCACGGTCATGTCCAGTGGCTCATTGACCAGGGCATCAAGACCATTTTCCACCCCTGCGTGTTCTATGAGCACCAGGAGACGAAGCAGGCGCAGAACCACTATAACTGCCCCATTGTGGTTTCCTACGCGGAAAACCTGAAAAACAATGTGGAGGCCATCAGCGACGGGGACGTGCACTACATCCGCCCCTTCATTGCCTTTACCAGTGAAAAGACCGCCGCCGACCGGCTGGTGAAAACCGCCGCCGAGGAGTGGGGCATTCCCGCGAAAGAAGTCCGGGTCGCAGTCCATAAGGCCTGGGAAGAGCAGCTGAACGCCAAGGCGGACATCCGGGTGGAGGGCCTGAAGCGGCTGACGGAAATGGAAAAAGCCGGAGGCCGAGGCGTTGTCCTGGCAGGACGGCCCTATCACATTGACCCGGAAATCAATCACGGCATTCCGGAGCTGATTTCCTCCTACGGCCTGACGGTGTTCACCGAGGACAGCCTGCCCATTGATTTTGAGCCGGAGCGGCCCATCCGGGTGGTTGACCAGTGGGTCTATCATTCCCGGCTGTACAGCGCGGCCCAGTTTGTGGCAAAGCGAAACGATCTGGAGCTGATCCAGCTCAATTCCTTCGGCTGCGGCCTGGACGCGGTGACTACCGACCAGGTTTCCGAAATTCTGGAAAAAAGCAACAAGCTCTATACCCTGTTGAAAATCGACGAGGTGAACAATCTGGGTGCCGTCCGCATTCGGATTCGCTCTTTGCTTGCCGCTATGGATATGCGCCGGGAGAAGCACATCGAGGCGGTCCCCGCACCCATTGCCTATGAGCGCCGGGAGTTTACCAAGGAGATGAATAAGGAGGGCTACACCATTCTGGCTCCCCAGATGAGTCCCATCCACTTCGACATCATGGGGCCGGTGTTCCGCAAGCACGGCTACAATATCGTTCTGCTGGATAACGACAATCGGCAGGCCATCGATATGGGTCTGAAATTCGTCAACAACGACGCCTGCTTCCCCTCCATTACGGTGGTAGGGCAGATTATGCAGGCCATCCTCTCCGGCAAATATGACACCGATCACCTGGCCGTCATGATGACCCAGACCGGCGGCTGCTGCCGGGCCAGCAACTATGTGGCCTTCATCCGCAGAGCCCTGGAAAAGGCGGGTCTCAGCCACATCCCCGTGATTTCGCTCAACGCCAACGGCATGGAGAAAAACGAGGGCTTCCATCTGTCGCCCAGCCTCATCAAAGATCTGGTAAAGGGCTGCGTCTACGGCGACCTGCTCATGCGCTGCCTGTACCGGGTGCGGCCTTATGAGAAAACCCCCGGCTCCGCCAACGCGCTCCACGCCAAGTGGCGGGACATCTGCATCGCCGAGCTCACCGGTGCCGACAGCACCTGGAACTATAAGACCCTTTGCGCCCAGATCGTGGCGGATTTTGACAATTTCCCCATTGACGAGACCCTGAAAAAGCCCCGGGTGGGTGTGGTCGGCGAAATTCTCGTCAAGTACATGCCTCTGGCAAACAACCATCTGGTGAAGCTGCTGGAGCGGGAGGGAGCCGAGGCGGTGGTTCCCGATCTGATGGACTTTATGAACTACAGCTTCTATAACGGCAAGTACAAGTCCGAGTTCCTGGGAGCCAAGAAATCCGGCGATCTGATTGCGGATACCGCGGTGAAGTTCATCCGCCAGATCCGAAAGCCCGCTCTGGAGGCCTTGGAGGCCAGCAAGCGCTTTGAAGCTCCCATGCCCATCGAGGCCATTGCCGAGCAGACCAAGCCCTTCCTGTCCATCGGCAACCAGTACGGCGAAGGCTGGTTCCTCACCGGTGAGATGATCGAGCTGATCAAAACCGGGGTGCCTAATATTGTGTGCATCCAGCCCTTTGCCTGTCTTCCCAACCATGTGGTGGGCAAGGGAGTCATCAAGGCTCTGAAAAAGGCCTATCCCCAGGCCAACATTGCCGCCGTGGATTATGACCCGGGAGCCAGCGAGGTCAACCAGCTGAACCGGATTAAGCTGATGCTGTCCACCGCCCGGGAAAATTTAGGGAAACTCTGAATAAATCCCCTTCGGCTGGACAGCGGATCTTTTGCTCCCAGACTGCGGTTCGGAAAACGGGAAATACATCCAGTATTCCTCCGTTTTCCGAATCTTGTCTGGAAACAAAATCTCTCGCTGCCAGCTCTTGCGGATTTAATCAGAGCTTCCCTAGGCAAAGAGGCTCCAAATCCTGTGGCCGGCTATTGACAAACCGGGAAAAATAGAGTATGCTAACGCCATGAGAATACGCTGGAGTGCCGGGGTCATCCCTTCCGGGAGCCTCGGAGAATAGTGAATCCGGTGAGAATCCGGAACGGTACCGCCACTGTATGCGCGGAGACCCGTCACATGGCGAAAGCCGGTCATTGGGAGCAGTCCTGAGAAGGCCGGGACGGGTTGGGGATGCGTAAGTCAGGAGACCTGCTCTGTGCGTGAATCATACGTTTGCCTCCGTGATTAGGGGCAGGCGGATGTTGTGAGTCAGCGGAAAAACGGCCGCGGCGAATCCATGCTGGGTTCGCCGCGGCTTTTTGATGCTGGGCCGGAAGTTTGCTGTTCCTCCCCTTGGCGGCAGCCCCGGCTTCAAGCGGTTGATTGCCCAAGAACCGCCGGAACACAACCACCGGGTGTCGGCCTTGCCCAGCTGACACCCGGCTTATATTCTAAGGAAGCTCTGATTAAATCGGCAAGAGCTGGTAGCGAGAGATTTTGTTCTCAGGC
>OIZO01000767.1_pt1 | contig 19539 bp, 17 predicted proteins | sample 1588551 | NCBI WGS metagenome assembly OIZO01 (sample SAMN03283271) | human gut metagenome | biome: human-associated habitat; material: feces | host: Homo sapiens | place: Peru | collected 2012 | reverse complement strand
GTCGCAGCAATCAGAGTGTTTTTGCCCCAGAAACCGTTCCTTCGCGCAAACTTTAATTAAATTATTTATAATGCGTTTGCCCTGGATAATAGTTAATTTTATACTAAAGCCAGTATTCCTAAGACCTGAAGTGAGTATTCCTAAGACCCTGAGTCAATATTCCTAAGGGTTGAAGTAAGTATTCCTAAGGGGCTTAGGAAGTATTACTTAGCCTCTTAGGAAGTATCACTTAGCCTCTTAGGAAGTATTACTTAGCCTCTTAGGAAGTATTCCTTTAGTTTAAAATTCCTAAAAGTGAAAAAAAATACCTTCTTAAAAAAGAAGGCATTAAAAATAATGAAAATCTATTAGTTTTTATTTGACTTCGTTTTTAAGTTCTTTTCCTTCTGTAAAATCCAGAATATTTTGAAGCGTTGTATCTGCGATTGCTTTAAGCGCATTTTTTGTAAGAAATGCCTGATGTCCAGTTATAATTACATTCGGGAAAGTTAAAAGCCGGGCAAGCATGTCGTCTTTTATAACGTCTGCAGACCAGTCTGCAAAGAAATATCGGCTTTCTTCTTCATAAACATCAAGCGCCGCTCCTCCGATAGTTCTTTTCTTTAAAGCTTTTACTAGCGCATGAGTGTCGATTAAAGCGCCGCGTCCTGTATTTATTATAACCGCATCGTTTTTCATCATGGAAAGAGACTTTTCGTTTACAAGATGCTTTGTATCGTCTGTTAAAGGGCAGTGCAGGCTGATTACATCGCTTTTTTGGAACAATTCAATAAGCGGAATGTATGTAAAGCCTTTTTTTTCAGCCCAGTCATTGTCTGGATATGCGTCGTACATTACGATTTTCATTCCGATTCCAGAAAGACATTCTGCCATTACTTTTCCGATTTTTCCAGTTCCAATGATTCCGGCTGTAAGTCCGCACAAATCCCGGCCTGTGAGCCCATTCAATGTGAAATTTCCAGAGCGAGTTCTTAAATATGCCTGAGGAATTTTTCTTGTAAGGGAAAGCAAAAGCGAAAGAGCGTGTTCTGCTACAGAATGAGGCGAGTACGCTGGAACTCTTGCGACTTTTATGCCGAATTCTTTTGCAGCTTCAAGATCCACATTATTAAAGCCTGCGCATCTCAATGCAATCATTTTTACACCGCATTTTTTCAGTATGGAAATAACGGTTCTGTTTATGGTGTCGTTTACAAATGTGCATACAATGTCATAGCCGGATGCTGTTAATGCGGTTTTTTCTGTCAGATGAAAGTCAAAAAAATCAATATTGAATAGAAAGTTCTTGTTTTCTTCTGAAAAAGATTCCTTGTCATAGCTGCAGGCATCATAAAACGCAATTTTCAATTCCTTGTTTTCCATAAAAAATCCTCCGGTAAAAAGTTTTAATTTAAATATACAATTTTTTTCTTTAATTTGCATTAGTTTCTGTTTTTTTATTGATATTTTGTGAGAAAGTTGCTTTTACTTTGAAAATGATTATTTTATTGGCTGCAATGTAGACTTGAAAAAATTTATTCAGTTTATATAATGAGAGAAAATATAATACTTGCGAGGTGTTTTTATGACAAAATTAGGTGCATTTGCTATTGGTGTTGCGGTTGGCGGAGTAACTCTTGCCTTGGTAAAAACAGCTGGATTCAAAAAAGTCTGCTCCAAAGTTATCAGCGCGGGAATGCAGCTAAAAGATGAAGCTGCTTCTTTTGTTGAAACTGTAAAAGAAGACGCGGAAGATATAAAGGCAGAGGCCGCTTACAATAAAAACGCATCAAAAGCTAATGCTTAAAAATCAGTCTTAAATTATTTAAAAATATCTTTTTAAAAAGGGATTGCAATGGATTTTCAGATTTCTCACAGTCTTCCAGGCAGAGTAAGGCTTAGATATGAGCGTCATATTCTGTCTTTGCGTCAGGCAATGCTTGTTCAGATGCTTGTTGGTCTTCAAGAAGGAATAGTTTCTGTTTCTGTTAATACAGTTTCAGGAAGCATTCTTATTGAATACAAAGATACTTCCTTGGAAACAGTTATTTCTTACGTAAAGGCTCTTGATGGAAAGTATCTCAATGATGAAAATCTGCTTTCGAGCGTTTCTGTTCCTTCTGTGCAGGAAAGTCTTTTGGAGTCGTTGCTGTCCCTTACAGTTGAGCATTTTCTAAAAAAACTTCTTCCTCTTCCATTGAGAAAAATCATTTCTCTTGTTTCAATTGTTCCTCGTGTTCAAAAGGGCATTGCAAGCGTAGTGAGAGGAAAGCCGTTCTGCGCGGAAACTCTTGATGCTGCCGCGATTTCTCTTTCATATTTAACTGGCGACATTGATACTGCTGGAACTATAAATTTCCTTTTGAATATCGGCGATACTCTCGAAGATTACACAAAGCGAAAGTCCCATGACAATTTGACTCAGTCGCTTCTTATAACTGATGAAACCGTTACAATCGTTCAGGATGGAGAAGAAAAAGAAATTTCCACACAGCTTTTAAAGGCGGGCGACATCGTTATTGTTCGCGCTGGCTCTGTAATTCCTGTTGACGGAACTGTTGTTGACGGCGTTGGAATGGTAAACCAGGCTTCAATGACTGGAGAAGCTCTGCCTGTTCAGCGTGAAAAAGGCTCGTCTGTTTTTGCTTCCACAATTATTGAAGAAGGCGAAATAAAGATAAAAGTGAAGGCTTGCGGAGGCGAAACCAAAGTAAGCAAAATTGCAAATATGATTGACCGATCAAATTCTCTTAAGGCTGCAAGTCAGGAAAAAGCGGAACGTGTTGCTGACAATCTTGTAAAATACAATTTTTTAATTGCGGGTCTTGCGTATTTCTTTACACGTAACTTTACAAAGGCGGCTTCAACATTGCTTGTGGATTATTCCTGCGCCATGAAGCTTTCTGCTCCGATTTCAGTTCTTTCTGCAATGAGAGATTGTGCCCGGAACGGAATTCTTGCGAAAGGCGGAAAATTTCTTGAGGAATTTGCGGAATCTGACACAATTGTTTTTGACAAGACAGGAACATTGACAGAATCAAACCCTGTTGTAAAAAAGATTGTTGTTTTTGGCAGCAGAAAGGAAAATGAAGTTTTAAAACTTGCTGCTTGCCTTGAAGAGCATTTCCCGCATTCTTTGGCGCGTGCTGTTGTAAATGAAGCTGCGTCCAGGGGATTGAACCACAAGGAAGAGCATACAAAGGTCGAATATATTCTTGCGCATGGAATTGCTTCCAGCCTTGACGGAAAAAAGCTCCGCATAGGAAGCGCGCATTTTATCTTTGATGACGAAAAAATTCCGCTTACAAAAGAAGCCGATGACTGCATAAATACAATAACTGGTTGTTCCCAGCTTTATTTTGCAATTGACGGAGAACTTGCCGCTATAATCGTAATTGAAGATCCAATCAGAAAAGAATCTTGCGCTGTAATAAAAAAGTTGAAAGACTCTGGCTTTAAGAATGTGATTATGATTACAGGCGACAATAAGCATACTGCAAAAGAAGTTGCGGAAAAAACTGGCGTAACAGATTTTGTTGCTGAAGCTCTTCCAGACACAAAAGTATCTTGGATTGAAAAGCTTAAGAAAGAAGGGCACAAAGTTGTTATGGTTGGAGACGGAATCAATGATTCTCCGGCTCTTTCTGCGGCAAATGTTGGAATTGCAATGGGAAAGGCAAGCTCAATTGCAAGCGAGACTGCGGATATTCTTCTTCCTGACGACGGCTTGGATTCTCTTCCAGTTTTGCGGAAAATAAGCCGAAACTTGATTTCAAGGATTCACGGAAACAACCGAGCTATAATCGGAATAAATTCTGCGCTCATTGCCGGCGGACTTGCTGGTTCCATAACACCGCAAATGGCTGCCTTGCTTCATAACAGCTCCACAGTTGCAATCAGTGTGAATGCAATGAGTTCCTTGGACTAAAAAATGATTGTTTCAAGTTTTTTCCCAGGAAGAATCCGTTTACGCAATGATGTTTTTAAAGATGATGATATATTTTCCGCATTGTATTCTGCTGTCGGAAGCCATTCTGCCGTAAAAAAAGTTGAGCGCAATGAAAGAACTGGCAGCGTGCTTGTTGAATATATTTCAGAAAATTTACCCATGGAAAAACTTCTTGCCTTAAAAGATGAGTTTTTTGCGCTTGGAAAACTTGCGGAATCCTATAGCAAAAAAAATAAGCCAGTTATTCTTGAAAAAATTCATGAAATCGAAAGAAAATTAAAATAGCTTTGCATATTTTATAGCTTTTGTTATATTTAAAGTAATTCACTTTCTTAACGGAGGTTTTTTATGGATAACAAGGCTATGTTCAATTTGTCTTACGGTCTTTTTATTTTGACTGCAAAAGACGGCGAAAAAGACAACGGCTGCATTGTGAATACTGTAGGGCAGGTTACTTCCCAACCTAACAGAATTTCTTTGACGGTAAACAAAGCGAATTATACGCACGATATGATTCTGAAAACAAAAGAATTCAATGTTTCCGTTCTGGCAGAAAATTCTAAATTTGAAACTTACAGGCATTGGGGCTTCCAAAGCGGTAGAAATACAGATAAACTTGAATCAATTTCTTTTAAAAGATCTGCAAACGGCCTTGTTTATATTGCGGATGAAACAAACGCATTTTTGAGCGCGAAAGTTGTTTCCACACTTGATTTGGGAACGCACACTCTTTTTATTGCTGATGTTACAGACGGCGAAGTTTTGTCGCAAGTTCCTTCAGCAACATATTCATTTTATCAGAATAATATAAAGCCAAAGCCAGCTTCCACGGAAAAGAGAAAGGGCTTTATTTGTACTGTCTGCGGATATATTTATGAAGGTGAAACTTTGCCTGACGATTTTATTTGCCCTGTATGTAAGCATCCAGCCTCGGATTTTAGACCGCTTTAATGAATTTTTTGTGTCATTGCCGGAGCGTTACAGGCAATCTAGCTGTTTTCATACTGAAAAATTCAATATTTTTCTAAAAAAAATTGATATTTTTGCAAATTCATATTGACATTTTTTTTTGGAAAGTATACATTCTTAACCACGGTAACCAAAGTGAAGAGGTAATACCCGTTCCCATACCGAACACGGAAGTCAAGCTCTTCTACGCCGATGATACTGCTAACGCGGGAAAGTAGGAAGCTGCCGTGTTTTTATTTTAAACGCTTTTCTTTTTTTTCAATCAATAAAAATCTTATATTTTTAATATTTTAGTTATTATATGCTTTAAAAAAACTTTATAATTCTTCACTCCGTTAGGACATATAGAGCAAGGCGGCTATAAAACTTCATTTTGTTTTGTAATGATGGATTCAGGTCATTGATTTTTTGATTGAAATAATTGATGAGCCTGGATTAAAATAATCCGGAGGACAAGCAAATGAGAAAAACTATAAAAATCTTTTCTTTGATTCTACTATGTTTATTCTTTATTTCATGTTTCGAAGCCTTTGGATGAAAATGAAAGTTTTACGCGACCAAAGTTACCTAACTGAATTTTGAAACCATTATTAAGATACTGAGGCAATTTTCTTACCAAAGATGTAAGAACAGCTTCAACGTCAGTTACGTTTAATGTACAAGCATCGGAAATATCCTTTGCCAAGTCCATTACTGTAAGCTCTTCCATGTACTGTGGAGCAGCATAAAATTTTTTTTCATCAGTATTAAGGGGATTTTACCTTTTTACAACGCGATATTTCATATAGTTTTTCCTTGCGGTTCTTTAAGGCGGTCGCATCCTGCTCAAGGTATAAGGCCACCATAGGCGACTCCTTGTAGATTTAACTTAAGTTCCGAAAGCCTTTGGCAACGCCGGACTATTCGGTAACTTGAAAAAAACAGGAAAAACCGTTACAGTTATATTGGTTATACGGCAACAGTTTTTCGCTGTTTGCTTGAAGGGCTCTTTAATCAGTACCAGTGATTAAAGAGCCTTTTTTTTCGAACTTGCACATGTATAGCCAAGTCCAAATGCAATCAATGCAATTCCAAGAACTGCAAAAGTTCCTGAAAATTCGATTGATGATTCTTTTTCATCTGTTCTATCAGATATAGCAAATGAAACAGAGTTTTCTAAATTTTTCATTTTTCCACCTCCTTTTAAGTATTCAGTCTTGTTTTTCTTCAACGAAGATTTCACAAAGATCTGTTGTTTCAATGTCAATTACCTCCTTGCGGATTAGATCCATCTTTATTTCCAGAAGTTGCAGCCAGTGCAATTCCTACACCTAGTGCAATTGCTGCTAACCCCAAAGCAGCCCAACCAGAAAAATCATTATCTCGTTTGGACTGAGCTTTTTTATGAATATCAGCTGCAATTTTTTGTACCTCGTTCACTGGTAATTCTTGCAAATCTCGCGAAATTGAAATTGCGGCTTTTTTAAACTCTTCATTATCTTCATATGCACCCATGCTAATGGAAATAGATTTATGAAGTGTCTCACATTCTGCTTTTAACAGTGCATCACTTGCATCTGCATTTAATTTATATACTGTGCGAATCTTATCTGAAAGTTCTGGAGGGATTTCTCTTGCTCCAGATTCAACTGATGAAAGAAGTGAAATCGATACATCAAGCTTCTGTGCCATAACAGCAAGGGTATCACCAGTATCAATTCTGAGTCTTTTTAAGAATTTTCCATAACTTGTTGGATTAACGCACTGCATAGCTTTACCTCCTTACAATTCAAATATATTACACATTTTGTGTAATGTCAAGCAAATTTTGAAAATAAAAACAATATTACACATATTGTGAAAAAATATACTGAGAATTATTCAAATACACGGTGAGTTTTTATAAATTCACGCCGAGATTAAAAAAATACTGCGTAATTTTCATAAGGTCATTCTATGACACTGCTGTGTGATAAACTTCTACAAATAACGGGAATAAAAATATTTTGCGAAATCGTGATATTTTACACACTTAAAACACAAAGTTGTGGTATAATCTTCTATAATATGCAAGTAGACTATACAAAGCTTTGGGCTCGTTATAAAGAAATGGGACACAAGAATAAAACAGACCTTATTGAGATGGCAGGAATTTCAACGAATATTCTCGCCAAACTGACTAAGGGAGAATTCATTTCCATGGATAGTATTCAACGTATTTGTAAAGCCCTAAATTGTGATGTAGGCGATATATGTGTAATTAATAAAGTTGAAGATTAAAAGGAATATAAAATGGCACAGTATAACGTAAACAATATTATGGTTAGTTCACTTCTTTCTAGTATTAGAGATGGAACTATTGCAATTCCTGAAATACAGAGGCCTTTTGTTTGGGATCCTACAAAGGTTCGTGATTTAATTGATTCATTATATAAAGGATATCCAGTTGGATATATTATTGTTTGGCAGAATCCTGATGTAAAACTTAAAGATGGAACTATTTCTTCTGGAAAGAAAATCATTATTGATGGACAACAGAGAATTACTGCATTAACCGCTGCAATTGTTGGACTTGAAGTTGTTGGTGCTGATTATAAAAAGAAGAGAATTAAGATTGCATTTAATCCAAAAGAAGAAAAATTTGAAACTTGTAACCCTGCTATTGAGAAAGATATTCAATGGATTGCAGATATTTCAACCGTATTACAGCCCGGTTTTGATGCTTTCTCTTTTGTAAGTGAATATTGTGATAAAAACAAAATCACAGATAATGCTGAAAAAAGTTCTATTAACAAGGTGATCAATACTTTAAGTCAGATTCAGAACAATAGCCTTGGTGTAATAGATCTTTCTTCTGGTCTTGATATTGATAGTGTCACAGATATTTTTATTCGAATCAACTCTAAAGGCAAAGTCCTTTCACAAGCAGATTTTGCTATGTCAAAGATATCTTCAAATGAAAGATATAAAGGTGATTTAATCCGTAAGACTATAGATTATTTTTGTCATCTTCTTCAGAATCCTGGTGATTTCGATACTATAAAAAATAATGATTCTGAGTTTGCAAATACGGATGAGTTTAAGGCAATTGCTTGGATAAAAGATGAAAACGAAGATATTTATGAACCAGATTATACAGACCTTTTGAGAGTTGCATTTACTTCAAAATTCCATCGTGGTAAACTGGCTGACCTTGTAAGTTTGTTAAGTGGACGTGATTTTAAGACTCGTGAATTTAAAGAAGAAATTGCTGAACAGTCATTTAAAGACTTAAAAGAAAGTGTTTTGCAATTTGTAAATAAGACTAATTTCCAAAGGTATTTAATGATTGTAAAATCTACAGGAATTATAGATTCATCACTTGTACGTTCTGACAACGTTATGAACTTTGGATATATTCTCTACCTTGCTCTTAGAGAAAAGAAAATCGATGCTGTCATTATAGAAAGGGCTGTAAGACGTTGGCTTGTACTTACTATTCTTACAGGAAGATATTCTGGCTCTCCTGAGTCTATGTTTAATTACGATATTACACGATTTGTGGATGCAGCAGATCCAATTGATTATATTGAACAGACTGAAGCCGGTGTTCTTTCTGAAGCATTCTGGAGCAATGTACTTATTACAAGACTGAACACTGCTGTTGCAAGTAGTCCATTTTATAATGTTTATCTTATGGCTCAAGTAAAATCTGGCGATAAAGGATTCTTATCTGAACAGATTGATGTTAAGTCAATGATTGAACAGAGAGGAGATATTCATCACTTGTTCCCTAAACAGTATCTTATCAATAATGGAATTAGAGATAAGGGCATGTATAATCAAATTGCAAATTATGTTTATTTACAATCCGAAATAAACATCAAAGTAAAAGATACAGCACCAAATGAATATATGGCTACAGTCCTCCAACAGTGTGAAGATAAAAAGCCTGTATATGGTGGAATTGTAGATAAAAATGAGCTTATGCAGAATCTTAAGGCAAATTGTGTACCTGAGGATTTTATTAAAATGGATGTAAAAGATTTTAATAGATTCCTTGATATGAGACGTAAACTTATGGCAGCTAAAATCAAAGATTATTACGAAAGCTTGAAATAGAAAAAGGAAATTAATAAAAATGCTTCATACAATGATTCAAAAATCATGCAAAAAATGGTTATCTTCTAGTGATTGCAAAATAAAAAACTTGATTTCCTATATGATTTCTACAGGGGAACTTCGCGACGCGCAGATAGAAGCAATAAAAACATATCTTTTTTTAAAAATAGCCTGTGACAATAAGCCACTTTATGAACTCTTTTGTAATGGTGCATTTAATTCACTTTCGGAAGAAGAATTGAATGGCATGGAACTTTCTACGCTTACTCGTGAAACTCTTTTGAGTAATAAAGCTGCCCTTGCATTGTATGAATATGCATCACAGAAAAACGAAAAGGGAGCGCAGGTTTCTGTAAAACTTACAGATGAAATAAAAAAGAATCCACAAAATATAAATTACGAAACCATATTCAAAAAAATATTCTATGGCGTTACTTATTCCGATTATCTTTTCAGCCTTCCAATGGGAGCTGGAAAAACATTTTTGATGGCGGCTTTCATTTATATTGATTTGTATTTTGCAATGCAGAATCCAGCTGAAAAACGATTTGCTAGAAATTTCATTATTTTAGCTCCCTCTGGATTAAAAACTTCGGTTATTCCAAGCCTTAGAACAATTCAGGAATTTAATCCGGCCTGGGTTTTGCCCGAACCAACAGCGAGCGAAATAAAGAGACAAATGATTTTTGAAGTGTTGGATGAAAACAAATCTGCAAAAAAATCAAATAGAGCTAAAAATCCGAATGTTCAGAAGCTTGCCCTTCATCAGCCTTTTGAGGAATTGACGGGACTTGTGGCCGTAACAAATGCTGAGAAGGTTATTCTTGACGGACTTGTTCATGCAGAACAGGGAGAATTATTTGAAGAAAGTTCCGAAACAAAAGACAGTGAAGCAAATGAACTTCGTTACTGGATTGGGAAACTCCCACAGCTTTCTGTTTTTATCGACGAGGTTCATCATGCAACAGATGGTGACATAAAACTCCGCTCTGTGGTGAACCGTTGGGCAAATGGTGAAAACAAAAATGTGACAAATGTAATCGGCTTTTCTGGTACACCATACTTGGATAAAGCAGAAAAAATACCTGTTACAGATTCTCTTTCTGTTGCCTCGTCTGATATTTCCAATACCGTTTATTATTATCCGCTTGTAGACGCAATAGGAAACTTCTTGAAATATCCAACCGTAAAGGTTTCTGACAATAAAGACAGTATGCAGATTGTTGAAAGCGGTGTGCGTGAATTCTTACAAAAATATAAAGACACCGTTTACGACCGCCCGCCACGCACACTACAGGCTAAACTTGCGGTTTATTGCGGAAAAGGAATAGATTTTCTTGAAGAAGAAGTTTATCCATTCATTTCAAATCTCATCATGGAGTACGGACTGAATCCTAATGAGCATATTTTACGCTATCATGACGGAAATAAAAATCATCCTAAGCCACAGGATAGTGATTATCAGTTCAAGATTCTTGATAGAAGTGAATCAAAAATACGAATAATACTCCTTTGTCAGATTGGAAAAGAAGGATGGAACTGCCGGAGCCTTGCAGGGGTAATTCTTTCGCAAGAGGGGGATTGTCCTACAAATATGGTTTTGCAAACTTCATGTAGATGTTTACGTCAGGTGGAGCGAGGCATAAAAGAAACTGCCTTAATATATTTAAATGACTCAAATGCTGAAAAACTTAAAAAGCAACTTGAGCAACAGCAGCATATCAATCTAGATGAATTCCAGAAGGGCTCAAGAGGTGCTACCGAAACGCTTAACAGATATAATCGTACTGAGCATTTAAAGCTTCCTCCAATACCGCTGTATCAGTATTCAATCAAATATGACACTCTGCTTGTGGAAGAGCCTGATACTGATAATGTTATTTCAAATGCTGTAAAAAATTCTGAGCAGAAAGCAGTTATTAATAAACAGTTTGATGTCAGGAAAGCAGATTTCACAAATATCGATATTGATTCTTCTGAGCATGGAAAACTTCCGGCACGATACAATACTTGGCTTTATGAAATAGCGAGAGAGAGTTTTGGTTTTGTAACAATTGCAAAACTCCATGAACATGACAAGGCATTGCGCAAGGTCTTTAATGAAGTCTCATATAAAGCTGATGGCGAGACATATTTCAGTTCTCATTATGACATACAAAAATTAAATTCACTCATCAGAACTGCCTTTTATGAAAAACGAGATTTTTCTGTCAGGGAAGAATTTATAAAAGAATCAGTAAGATTGCTGTGCATAGAACAGTTTTCGCCACAAGTCGAAGTTGCGTCATCTAAAATTAAGGATTATTTTCCTGAAGAAATCGAAGTTCAAAAGATAATTGACGCAGATAAATCTGGAAAAACTGAAATTGATGAAAAGACAAAAGCTGCCGTTACAGCTCTCCGTGCAGCAGGTTTGAATAAAGAGGCTGATGATATTGAAAATAAGGCTTGCCCTTATCCAAATAAAGACCGGACTTTTCATTACCTTCCATATAAAACAGACAGTTCTTTTGAACAGAAATTCCTTGGAGAAGTTTTAAAAGAAGAGTGCGTGTCAAAATTTAATCTTGAAGTCTATTATAACGGTGACCGAAATCTGACTGAGTTTAAGATTCACTGTTATAAAAAAACTGAAAAAGATTGGTCAAATGTCGGTGAATATACACCTGATTTTATCATCTTGCAAAGGAAATCAGAAAACGAAGTCGGAAAAGTTTTAATTGTTGAAACAAAAGGCAGCTTATATGCAAATGACCCGAATTTCATTGCCCGCCGGGAATTTGTTGAGCAGTATTTTATAAAGATGAACAATGAAAAAACAGGTGCTGAAAAATTCTCATATCTTTATCTGCAAGATAATGAGTCGGACGAAGAAAGAATTAAAAAGACAATCATCCATGTTAATGCATTTTTTGGGGAGGAAATGTAAATGGCAAAGAAGAAAACTAAAGAAATCACAATCAGAAGTTCCGCCGCTGAATATCTTACTTACATTGCAGCAACAGGTGATTCTCCTGAAAGTTATGAAATGAGATATGAAGACGAGAATATCTGGCTGACCCAAAAAATGATGGCAGCTTTATATGATGTTGATGTTGCAAATATAAATTATCATCTTAAAAAAATCTATGACGATGGAGAATTAACAAAAGAGGCAACTATTAAAAATTTTTTAATAGTTCAAAATGAGGGAAACCGAACTGTTTCTCGTGAGGTTGTGCACTATAATCTTCAGATGATTATTGCTGTTGGTTTTAAAGTAAATAATGAGCGTGCCGTTAGGTTTAGAAAGTGGGCTGGTCAAATTGTCAAGGATTATACAATTCAAGGCTGGACAATGGACAAAGAGCGACTGAAAAAAGGACACATGTTTACAGATGAATATTTTGAGCGCCAGCTTCAGCAAATCAGGGAAATAAGGCTTTCAGAAAGAAAGTTTTATCAAAAGGTTACTGACTTATATGCAACGGCCTTTGATTATGACAAGGATGCTACTACAACAAAAGAATTCTTTAAGATGGTGCAGAATAAAATGCATTATGCTGTACATAGGCATACGGCAGCAGAACTTATTGTGGAGCGCGCTGATGCAAAAAAGGCACACATGGGGCTTACAACTTGGGAAAATGCACCTTCTGGAAAAATCATAAAAGCAGACGTAACTATTGCAAAAAACTATTTATCAGAAAAAGAAATGAGTTTTATGGAGAGACTTGTTTCCTTATATCTTGATTATGCAGAAATGCAGGCAGAACGTCACATACCTATGAGCATGGAAGATTGGGCAAAACGCTTGGACGGATTTTTGGAATTTAACGGCAATGAAATTCTAACTGGTTCTGGAAAAATAAGCGCGGAACAGGCAAAACTACATGCAGAAAGCGAATTTGAAAAATACAGAATTGTACAGGATAGATTGTTTAAGAGCGATTACGATTTGTTCTTAGAGGAGTTTGGGGAATGAAATATGAAATTACTGGAAATTGGAAGAATGGATTCAAGAATGATGCCGTTCTATTTTTTTCTCAAAGTATAGAAAAACTTCTAAATCCAAATACCGATCATGTACATTGTGTCTCTGTTCTAAATGCTTATTCTTTATTATATGAATATCTCGAAGCATTTGATTTGGTAAGAAAAGGAATGATTGATAAAAAACATCTAGATTTTATTTCTGATGAAATTTGGGAGACTTTAGGACAAGATGTAATTGTTAATTGTATTTTAAAAAAGACAGAAATTTTAGCTATAAAGCAAAAGTTTAGTGCAGTTCCCTTTGAAGAAAAAAAATCTGTAATTTTATACTTAGTAAATCAACTTTATAAGTTTAATGAAATTGCAAAAAATTATTTATTAGAAAACATAAAAAAAGAAAAAAATAAAACTGAACTTTATTTAGGATTAAAAAGTTATCTTCCATATCTGATTGGTGGCGGATATTCAGAAGACTTTATTTATAATTATAATAAAAAAATATTCAAAAGTGGAAAAGAGATTTCTATAAATACAGTTGAAACTTTTTTAACAAAGTTTGATTTTGTTAATCAAAGATTCACCGTTATTCTTCCTGTTGACTTGGAGATAAAACAGTTTCAAGCCATCCTTGAAAAAAGATTATCTGTCTCTTTTAATACACCTTCAAAATTTATAGAAGGTTTTCATTATGATACTGATAGATATATTTTGATTTCTGCTTCGGTGGAAGAATTAGATTCAAATCAAGCTTCTATACGAGTAATGGATAATTTAGCATTGTTTACAAGATATTATAAGTTTTTTTCTCAAAGCACAAAACCTTTTTTTGGAAAATCTTGTATAGTTATTGATGATGAGTCTGGTGAAAGAAATTTTATCAAAATACGAAGAAATGGACTTGTATATCTTTCTGAAGAAGCTGAGATTTCTAAATTACAAATTGGCGAAACGGCAGAAGGCGTTATAACCTCTTTAATGACTTATGAGAATAATGTATTTCCTGTTATTGATAAAGCAATAATGAATTATACCAATGCTTATGAGAACAAGCACTTAGAAAGTTCATTTCTGAATTTTTGGGCGGTATTGGAAAGTTTGTGTGAAAAGAAAGATATTTCTAAGATTATGCAAATCGAGGATAATATCCTCCCAATTCTTTCAAAAGATTATTATGCTATGATCTTTGAAGCTTTATTACGAGATGTTACGGATAATATACCAAAAAATCAGCTAGAGGGCTTTTTTAATACTTATTTTAACAAATCATCAATAAATAACCTAGATTTTATAAATTTAATTTTATTAGATGAATATAAGGATGCTCGTATTGAGTTAAATTCTTTTTTAGAAAAATACCCTTTCATTCGATATAATATTTTTGCTATTAATAAACGATATGAAAAACTTAATTCAGTAAAAAAAGATATCGAAAGATTTGAAACAAGATTAAAATGGCATCTACGTAGATTGTATCGAGCAAGAAATACAATTATTCATTCTGGGGAAACACCAAAACATTTACAATATCTTACAAAACATTTAATGGAATATACATCTCAAGTATTAAGTGAAATATTGTTTAATTTAACAATACGAGAGGATATTAATAATGTGGAATCATTGTTTATTGATGTTGAATTATTTAACTCAACTATAAAAACTTATTTATCAAAAGAATCTAAAAAGAATATTACAAGAGAAGATATTGCATTTTTAGTAAGTTATGAGGAGAAAATGAATGCCAATTAAATACATCCCATACACTCCGGAGCCGATAGAAGGGCAGGCTCTTTTAGATAATTTTACTCGTACACTCCGTTATAAAGGAAACTACGACATAAAAGGCAAGCTTTTGCGCGGAATGCCGTTGTATGAAATGCAGACTCTTGAAACTGTAGGAGAAGCTGAAAAATCAAAGCAGAACCTTGTGATTCGCGGGGAATGTGTTTCTGCGTGTGCCTATCTAAAAGAAAAAGGCATTCTTGTTGATTTAGTTTACATTGACCCGCCCTTTGCAAGCGGAGCTGATTATTCCAAGACCGTTTACATCCGTCAGAATCCCAAACTGGCAAAGGCTTTGAAGCAGGCAGAAGAAGAACTTGAAATTGAAGATTTGAAAAGTTTTGAAGAAAAAATGTACGGTGATGTATGGGATAAAGAAAAATACTTGAACTGGATGTATGAAAACCTGTGCGCAATAAAAAGCGTGATGAGCGAGACCGCCAGCATTTATGTGCATCTGGATTATCATATAGGGCATTATGTAAAGATTTTAATGGATGAGATTTTCGGAGAAGATAATTTTAGAAATGAGATTACTTGGGTTAGAACAGCATCTCATAATGATACAGTAGGTTCCTTTGGTAAGGTAAAAGATTCGATTTTCTTTTATTCAAAATCAGAAGAACTGACATTTAATATTCAATATTTGCCATATTCTGAAACATATATTGATAGTGAATGGACAAAGGCTCCTTCTGGCAGATTCTACAAATTTGAAAATATGCTTGATCCTCAAAATAGAATGACAGCATATGATTTTCATGGAACTGTTGCAAGATGGCGAACAATACCTGAAAAATTGGAAGAATTATGGAATGCACCACAAACGGAAGTTCCTAACAGCCATGGAAGGATTCGTTTAGGTAAAGATGGTAAACCAATAAAACGATGTCGAATTGTATTTATGGATGAGCTACCTGGTGTGCCTATCAGTGATGATTGGAATGATATTTCCTATGTAGCTGGTCGTGCTAAAGAATCTACCGACTACGCCACCCAAAAACCCGAAGCCCTGCTTGAACGCATCATTAAAGCTTCTTCTGATGAAAATATGCTTGTTGCAGATTTCTTCGGCGGTTCTGGTGTAACGGCAGCTGTAGCAAATAAACTTAACCGCCGTTTCATTCACTGCGATGTGGGCATCAATTCTATCCAGACCGTACGCGACCGCTTGATTGCACAGAAGAATAGTCCTGCATCATTTTCTGTTCTTGAAATAAAAGATGGAGTTTCCCTGTTCCGTAATCCAGTACAGACGATGGAAAAACTAAAGTCTCTCGTGCCCGGGCTTGGAAAAATGGAAGGGCTTTCAGACTTTTGGGCGGGCTGTATAGAAAGCGTGAAGGACGGTTCGGTTCCTGTTTATCTTCCGGATTTGAAAAACAGTGAGTGCAAGATTTTAGACAAGCCTTTTATGAGCCGCATTCTGCATGAACATCTGGGAAATCTTCCTTTCACTCCAAGTCGTGTCATCATCTATTATGTTGATGTGGCGGATATTTCAGAAATTGAAGAGTTCGTTAAATCAGACAAATCAACCCTTGCAAAAATCGAATTCCGCGACTTAAAACAACTGCTTGATGAAATAGTGATTGAAGACACCGCTGACTTTGAAGTAAGCGAAGTTCAGGAAGAACTAATACCGGAATATAAGCTGACCGTAAAATCTTTTATGAGCGATCGGGTAATGCGACACATAAACGCCTACAATCAAAAATGCGAACTCAACTCAAAAGGTAAAAAGTTCAAGCCAATCGTCATTTCAGAAGAAGGACTGGAACTCATTGAATGGCTCAGCGTGGATTGTACTGCAACAGAAGGTGAGTGGCATTCAGATTCAGAAATCAAAATTGATAAGCTTGGTTTTGTTATTAAGAATGGTATAAAGACAAAAGAATTCTGGGACGGCACAATCAAAAGCGAAACAAAACCGATGCGTCTGAAAATCAGGAATATCTGCGGGGATGATAGTGTGTGGAAGGTGGAGTAGGAAGAATGCCAAAAAATATTACCCAATATAATTTGCTTATCTCTTGTCCCGGTGATATCACTAATGAAATTAAAATAATTGAAGAAGTTGTAGAAAAGTTTAATCAACAGTTTACAAATTCATTAGGGTTATCAATATTGTCTCGACATTGGAGTAAAAGTTCATACCCACAATCTGGTGGCAAGCCTCAAGATTTATTGAATGAACAATTTGTCAAAGACTGTGATGCCGCGGTAGCAATTTTCTGGACAAGGTTCGGTACACCAACCGATGAATATAAATCTGGTTCAGAAGAAGAAATTCAAATTATGCTGAATTCTGGCAAACAAGTGTTTTTATATTTTTGTGAAAAACCAGTAAAGCCTGGTTATGATCCAGAGCAATATAAGCTTGTAGAAGAATTGAAAGAAAAATATAAGAATAAAGGTATTTATTGGCCGTATGACTCAAACGAATCTTTTAAAGAATTATTCTATGCACATTTAACGCAATACTTTTTGACTGTGAAAAAAATCGACACGATTAATTCTGAAATAAAACCAAAATTAGTATTAAAATCTATTTCTTGTGATAATAATATTGTTGATAAACTTGTTGTGCAAAGATACATAGTTCCTAATCCAATGCCATATAAAGAAAGATTAAAGCGAATTAAAAATAAAATAGACTATATAAATACAATTCATTTTTATAAAGAAACAAATGATTCCTTATCTGAAGCTTCTTTGAAGTGGTCACCTATAGCAACTGTCAGTTCTATGGATTTACTAAAAGGCAGTTTAATAAAAATCTCTGAAGATATTAAAAAGATTATTACTCTTTTTGTAGAGAAATACAATTTTACGCTAAGTAATGATTTTTTTGATGTAGGTAAACTAAGAGAAGATTTTACAGCAAACATGTTATCTACATTACATGGCGGCGGTACAGTCCTAAAAGGCACCCCATCTGAGAAACGGAAGTACGAGTATATTTTCGCTGTAAAAGAAGAAATTGAAGATTATATTCTTTGGGAAAGTATTGAAAAAAACTATGATAATCTAAATATGACGAAACTTCTTATTGAGAATTCAGGAAACAGTTTTGATGAAGATATAGATATAGAAATTTCAATACCGGTTTCTTTACTAATACCTCATTATAAAATGCCTGTACCAGAGTTCACTGTCCTTGATTCATTCGATAAAAAATATAATTTTTCTGATTTATTTTCTATTCAACAAACAGATAAATATTTTGATTATGATTCTTCGGTAAAGAATAAAAGATTTACCCCCATGCCTATCGAACCTGTTTTCAAAAACGAGGAAATGTGGTTTGAAAAAAAATATAAATCAGAAATAAACAAATTATTTTCGTATGAAATATTTGAGAGAAAAGATGAAGCTATTGTAAAACTACATGTAGATTACATAAAACAACATACTTCTATTGCATTCCCAACTCCAATATTTTTAGATATGGAAGCAAAGATCGACAATATAAAGTATAGAATAATATCAAAGAATAATCCTGATATAAGAAATGGAATATTAAAAGTTATTCCATCATTTTAAAAAGAGGTAACTATGGAACAAGAACTGATCACCGCTGTAGAAGCAGTAAAAAAAACAATTTTACAGTCACAATATCAAGCAGCAAAGGAAACTACTCGCGTTCAGCTTATTCTTTATTATGGCATTGGTCGTTATCTTTCTTCAAAAAAAGGAAAAAAAAACTGGGGAACAAGCGTTCTTGAAACCATAAGTTCTCAACTTAGAAAGGAACTGCCTGGTTTGAGAGGATTTTCGGCTACAAGTCTAAAGAAAATGCGTCTTTTTTATGAAAACTGGAGTTTCTTAGAAGATTCTGATTCGTCCGTTATGACGGACGAATTGCCCGAAAAACTCAATTCGTCAGACACGTCTGACGAATTAACATCAATAATTCCAATTTCGGATTTTAAGCTTTCGGGGATCAATCTTGCAGATTTCCCTGTAGAAGACTTTTTTAAGGTTCCTTTTTCTCACCATATTACAATTTTTAGCAAAGTTAAAAATCTTCAAGAATGCTACTATTATATTCATCGAGTTGTAGAAGAAAACTTACAGGTAGACACTCCGGTAACAAGTGAGGAAATCAAAGCCGTTGCCGGGCGGATCAATAAAAAACTTGCCGAAATAAATGGCCTTGATGACGAAGAGAGTTATAATCAAAAGTTGTGGATTGCCTGAGAAGGCATAGAAAAAGAGGTCTGTCTAAGGTATAGTTTTCTTTGGAAAAAAAATAAACACCGAAGGAGACCTCTTATGAAAAGAATACTGGAAATTGAAGAAAATTTCCAATAGTCCAACGATTGATTTGCTTGAAGAAGCAATCCGTGCAAGAGCACGTGAAGTAATTGAAAGTCTTTACGAGGATGAAGTTCAGCGTTTTCTTAATAAAACTTCTTCTATCGTAGACAAAACCGGAAACAAACTTGTAGTAAGAAACGGCTTTCACAAAGAACGGACAATTCTTACTACAAACGGTTACGTTACAGTCAGGCTTCCCAGAGTTGATGACCGTGCACTTGAAGAAAAGGATCGCTTTGTAAGCAAAGTCCTTCCTCCGTTTGCAAGAAAAACTCCGACAGTAGAAGCAATACTTTCCGCTGCCTACCTTGCAGGAATTTCTTCAAACAAGTTTTCAGCCATGCTCCATGATGTTCTTGGTGAAGGCTTGATTTGAAATTCCTCGGACTGACAAAAGAGCCAAAATTGGCAGTCTGCGACGGAGCGCTTGGGTTTCAAAATGCAGTTGATGAAATCTGGGGCCAGCTAAAAATTCAGAGATG
>OIZO01000763.1_pt1 | contig 19571 bp, 15 predicted proteins | sample 1588551 | NCBI WGS metagenome assembly OIZO01 (sample SAMN03283271) | human gut metagenome | biome: human-associated habitat; material: feces | host: Homo sapiens | place: Peru | collected 2012 | reverse complement strand
TTCCCTCCCTGGAAAAGACGCTGCGGGAGGCCAAGGCCGACACCGGCAAGACGGACAGCTACGCTCACACCGGCACCGCTTCCGCCGGGGACACCATCGACTACCAGATCATTTCCACCCTGCCCAGCATTACCTCCGAGGCAACCTACCTGTCCTGCTACACCTTCATTGATACCCTCTCCGCTGGCCTGAGCTATGCCAAGGGTGATGTTACTCTGGAAATCTTCTCCGATGCTGCCTGCAAGAACGCCGTAACCAGCTGGAAGGAAACGGACGACTATTTCTCCGTTTCCTATAACGAAGCCCAGGATGGCAAGACCGCTATGACCGTAGAAATGACCGACAAGGGTCTGGCAGAAATCAACAAATCCAAGGCTGTTTATGCCGATGTCAATATGGTAAACTCCGGCTTCTCCAACTGCACCGTGCGCCTGACCTACACCGCCAAGGTGGACAGCGACAATTCCCTGGTGGTGGGCGACAAGGGCAACGACAACAAGGTAGTGCTGACCTGGAAGCGCAGCAGCGAAACCTTCTATGATACCCTGGTGGACGATGCCCATGTCTACACCTACGGCATCGACCTTGCCAAGCTGTTCTCCGACGGCAAGGGCGACTTCTCCAAGGTGGAATTCCTGTTGGAAAACAAGACCGACAACTACTATGTAAAGGCAGAGCTTCACAAGGACGAGGGCGTTTACTATGTGACCGGTCACACCACCGACAAGGCCGATGCCACCCATTTTGTCCCCGTGAAAACCGGTGACACCAAGGGCAGAATTCTCATTAAGGGTCTGGAGGACGACACCTATTCCATGACGGAAGTCCGCACCGACAGCGGCTATGTGCTGCTGAAGCAGGACATTGAGGTGGTCATTTCCCAGAAGGAAGGTGCCGAAAGCTGCACCGTCTACGCCTCCGATGCCCTGGGCCTGATTCAGAACGACCCCCGGTATGCCAAGGTCATCCAGAGTGACGCTGACCTCAAGAACATCCCCCAGAAGCACCTGGAACACAAGCTCCTGACCGCCTCTGCCACCGTCAGCGGCAAGAAGGTCAACATGACCGAGGACAACGGCAGCGCCAATGCAGAAGCTCCTCTCACCGTAGTCAACACCCGTGGCTTTGACCTGCCCAAGACCGGCGACAACGGAACTATGATGTTCACCGTTGTGGGAATTCTCCTGATGGTCGGTGCGGCTGCGGTGCTGTATATGGTATCCAATAAGAAATCTGCTTGATTCTAATTCCCGCCCGGAGATTACATTTCCGGGCGGGAAGAAAAATGGAGGTTCTATTGAGAAAGAAAGTCATCACCATCTGCGCCGCCCTGCTGTTCCTGACAGCACTGGGGCTGACGCTGTACCCGCCCATTTCAAATTATGTCAATCGCAAGTATGCCTCTGAAATCCAGACGGCCTACCAGGAGCTCATCCAGCAGACGGACAATTCTGTTTTGGAAGAAGCCAAGCAGCAGGCCATCGCCTACAACCTGGCAATCACTCCAGGCACAGCAGACGCCTACAGCGAGGAGCGTTTGGTATCTGCCGCCGAGGATTACGACAGCCAGCTGGACATTGCCGGAAACGGCATTATGGGCTATGTGGAGATTCCGAAAATCCAGGTGAACCTGCCCATCTACCACGGCACGGAAGCGGAGGTACTGGACCGTGGTATCGGCCATTTGCTGGGGAGCTCTCTGCCGGTGGGCGGAGAAAATACCCACACCGTCCTCTCCGGCCACAGCGGCATGGCAAGTCAGAAGATGTTCACCGATCTGGAACAGCTCACCCCCGGGGATGTATTCTACCTGAATGTGCTGAACGAAACGCTTGCCTACCAGGTCACGGAAATCAACACCGTACTGCCCTATGAAACAGATTTGCTTGGAATTGTCCAAGGGGAAGACCTGTGTACGCTTGTGACTTGTACCCCCTACGGGGTCAATACGCACAGACTTCTGGTACAAGGCTCCCGGATTCCCTATGCGGAAGCGGCTGTGCTGGAAGAAGAAACTGCCAGCGCCGAACCGGCTGCGTCAACCTGGGAGGCAAAGTATTTGCAGGGGCTGCTGCTTGGCTGTGCCGCTGCCGGAGGTGTAACGGCGGTTGTTTTCCTTGCGGTACGGATAAAAAGGCGAACGCCGTATTTCAAAGGAGGCCGCTATGCGAAACGGTAAACTGCGTGGCCTGCTCATAACGGTTCTGCTGCTGGTATTCCTGGCCGGGCTGGCCTCTGTTCTGTACCCTTATGTCTGGGGTGCTGCTGTGGACAGCTCCATTTCCCATACCGCCAAGGACTTTCTGGAACGGGAGGTTCCGGAGCTGCCCACCGCAGCCGTCGTCATTGATTCCATAGCGCCGGAGAAAACCAAGGCATACCCGGATCTTTGGGCTGATATGGCCCGGTATAACCAGCGCATTGCCGCCCAGGGGCAGTCGGGGTTGTCCTGTGCCTATGATTATCAGAAAGCCAGCTTCCAGCTTATGGACTACGGGCTTCCGGATGAAATTTTCGGTGTGCTGAACATCCCCGCCATCGACCTGGAAATGCCCATCTATCTGGGCGCTACCGAGCTGCACATGGCAGCCGGAGCCGCCCACCTGAGCCAGACAAGCTTGCCCATTGGCGGCATGGACACCAACTGTGTCATTGCCGGTCACCGGGGCTACAACGGAGCCAGCTACTTCCGCAATCTGGACAAACTCCATGTGGGCGACCTGGTAACCGTAACCAATCTCTGGGAAACACTTCGCTATCGAGTCTGTGAAATTCGGATCATCGACCCCAGCGATGTGGATGAAATTCTGATTCAGCCCGGACGGGAGCTTTTGACACTGCTCACCTGCCACCCCTACGCCTCCGGAGGGCGGCAGCGCTATGTGGTCTACTGTGAGCGCTCCGAATTGACCACATTTCCCACATCTTGATGGATTGGAGGTAACCTCATGGATTTTATCTGGGACAGCATTACGGATTGGCTGAAGGAGATGCTGATCAGCGGCATCGTCAGCAATCTGTCCGGAATGTTCGACTCCACCAATGAACAGGTGGGCAGCATCATCGGTCAGGTAGGCATGACGCCTCAGGGGTGGAACAGCGGTATTTTTACCATGATCCAGAATCTGTCCAACACCGTAATTCTTCCTATTGCCGGGGCTATCCTGGCCATCGTTATGACCCTGGAGCTGATTCAGCTGGTCACAGACCGCAACAACCTGAACGATGTAGACACCTGGATGTTCTTCAAATGGGTGTTCAAATCCGCCTGCGCCGTGGTCATTGTTACCCACACCTGGGATATTGTCATGGGCATCTTTGAGGCATCCCAAAGCGTTGTAAACAGCGCCGCCGGGGTGATCGTCGGGCAAACCAATATCGACATCTCCTCCGTAGTGGGCGGACTGGAAAACAGGCTGTCGGAAATGGAGCTGGGGCCGCTGTTCGGGGTATGGTTTCAGTCTCTGTTTGTCGGGCTGTGTACCTGGGCCATCACCGTCTGCATTTTCATCATCACCTACGGACGGATGATCGAAGTATTTCTCGTAACCTCCGTAGCTCCCATTCCCATGGCAACCATGGTCAACCGAGAGTGGGGCCAGATGGGCCAGAATTATCTCCGCACTCTGTTTTCTCTGGGCTTTCAGGCTTTCCTCATTGTGGTCTGTGTGGCCATCTATTCGGTGCTGGTGCAGAATATTTCCGTATCCGGGGACATCATCGCCGCCATCTGGACCTGCATGGGCTATACGGTGCTGCTCTGCTTTTGCCTGTTCAAAACCAGCAGCCTTGCCAAGTCCATCTTCAATGCGCATTAAGGAGGTGCGTCCATGCCCTATGTAACCATCCCCAAGGACCTGACAAAGGTCAAAACCAAGGTGCTGTTCAACCTGACCAAGCGGCAGCGGGTGTGCTTCAGCGCAGGGCTTGCCGTAGGTGTTCCGCTGTTCTTTCTGACAAAGAACGCCCTGGGAAACTCCACCGCCGCCCTGCTCATGATTTTCGCCATGCTCCCGGCTTTTCTGCTGGCGCTGTACGAGAAAAACGGGCAACATCTGGAAGTCATTATTCGCAACATGGTTCGGGTGCTGTTTCTGCGCTCAAAGGAACGGCCCTACCGAACCAACAATTTCTATGCCGTCCTGGAACGGCAGGATAAACTCGACAAGGAGGTGTATCGGATTGTTCATCCATCGCCAAAAGCAGAAAAAAGCGGTGCAGGCCGCTATCTCAAGGGCAAAAAGAACAGATAAAAAGGAACAGTCTTCCCAAGACAGCATTCCCTATTTGCTTATGCGCCCGGATGGGATTTGTCAGGTGACACAGAATCATTACACAAAAACCATCCAATTCCGGGACATCAACTACCAGCTTTCTGACAACGAGGACAAGCAGGCCATCTTTGACAGCTGGTGCGATTTCCTGAACTATTTTGACAGCTCCGTATCCTTCCAGCTTTCTTTTATCAACCTAACCGGTCTGCGTGGTGCCGCCCTGCGGACGATCCCGGTCCGCTCGGACCAGTTTGAAAGCATCCAGCGGGAATTATCTACGGTCATAAAGAATCAGCAGGAAAAGGGCAACAACGGCATCGTCAAGACCAAATATCTGACCTTTGGCATTGACGCGGACAGCGTTCGCTCTGCCAAGCCCCGGCTGGAACGAATCGAAACGGACATTCTCAACAATTTCAAAAAGCTCGGTGTCAGCGCCCAGGTGCTGACCGGGCAGGAACGGCTCAAGGTGTGCCACGACATTCTGCGCATGGACACCCCGGAGCCGTTTTTGTTTCGCTGGGAGGACCTGCCCCGTTCCGGCCTGTCCACCAAGGATTACATTGCCCCCAGCTCCTTCTACTTTGGGAGGGCCAGGGATTTCCGCATGGGCAGGAAATTTGCCACCGTCAGCTTCTTGCAGATCCTGGCCCCGGAACTCAGTGACCGGGTACTAAAGGATTTTCTGGATATTGAAAGCAATGTGGTGGTCAACATCCATGTGCAGTCCGTAGACCAGGTCAGCGCAATTAAGACCATTAAGCGCACCATCACCGACCTGGACAAGACGAAAATTGAGGAGCAGAAAAAGGCTGTCCGTGCCGGGTATGACATGGACATACTTCCCTCTGACCTGGCGACCTACGGAGAGGAGGCAAAAAAGCTGCTGTCCGATCTGCAAAGCCGGAATCAGAGAATGTTTTTGATCACCTTCCTGATTCTCAACACCGCCGACACCAAGCGGCAGCTGGACAACAACTTTTTCCAGACCAATTCCATTGCCCAGAAGTACAACTGCCAGCTGACCCAGCTGGACTTCCAGCAGGAGGAGGGCATGGTCAGCAGCCTTCCCCTTGGACTGAACCAGATTGAGATTCAGCGGGGACTCACCTCTTCCGGCGTCGCCATCTTCGTTCCCTTTACCACCCAGGAGCTTTTTCAGAACAGCCCGGAAGCGCTGTACTGCGGCATCAACGCCCTGAGCAACAACATCATCATGGTTGACCGAAAATGGCTGAAAAACCCCAACGGTCTGATTCTCGGCACACCCGGCTCCGGCAAATCCTTTGCCGCCAAGCGGGAAATTGCCAATGTGTTTCTGGTCACGCAGGACGATATTATGATCTGTGACCCCGAAGCCGAGTATTTTCCCCTGGTTGAGCGTCTGGGTGGGCAGGTCATTAAGATTTCGCCCACTTCTCACCAGCACATCAACCCCATGGACATTAACCTGAATTACAGCGATGAGGACAATCCGCTCTCCCTGAAATCCGACTTTATCCTGTCCCTGTGCGAGCTGATCGTAGGCGGCAAGGACGGCTTGAAGCCTGTGGAGAAAACTATCATTGACCGCTGTGTGCGGATGGTCTACCGGAAGTATCTCAGCAACCCAAGGCCGGAGAATATGCCTATCCTGGGGGACCTGTATGACTGCCTGCGAAAGCAAACCGAGCCGGAGGCACAGTTTGTTGCCACGGCACTGGAAATTTATGTGGATGGCTCTCTGAATGTGTTTAACCACCGCACCGATGTAGATGTCAGCAACCGGGTGGTTTGCTATGACATCAAGAAGCTGGGCAAGCAGCTGAAAAAGATTGGAATGCTGATCGTCCAGGACCAGGTATGGAACCGGGTCACGCTGAACCGGGAAGCCCGGAAGTCCACCCGGTACTACATTGACGAATTCCACCTGCTGCTGAAGGAGGAGCAGACCGCAGCTTACTCTGTGGAAATCTGGAAGCGCTTTCGGAAATGGGGCGGCATTCCCACCGGCATTACCCAGAACGTGAAGGATCTGCTGGCATCCAGAGAAGTGGAGAACATTTTTGAGAACTCCGATTATATCTGTATGCTGAATCAGGCGGCAGGCGACCGGAAGATTCTGGCGCAGCAGCTGGGGATCTCACCCCATCAGCTGTCCTATGTGACCCATTCCAATTCCGGCGAAGGGCTGCTGTTCTATGGCGACACCATCGTTCCCTTTGTAGACCGCTTCCCGGAGGATACCGAGCTGTACCGGCTGATGACCACCCGCCCTGCCGACAAAAAGGAGGACGCATGATAAGGCCAGGTGATTTCTGTGCGTGAATCCCGGCTGCAATTCACCGATGCAGAGCACAACGACCCGAAAATTGGGAAAAAGGTACGCCGTGCGGAAAAGGCCGCCGAAAAAGCCAACAAGGCGCAGTCGAAAATCCCGACCCGCAAAAGGCCGGAACTGGTGGCCGACAACAGCAACGGAAAAATCAAGGTTCGCCTGAATTTCGAGGAAACCCAGAAAAAGCCGCCCTCCGAACTCCACATTGCCAAGGCTCCCGCCAAGCTGGCACAAACCCAAATTCACAGGCAGCTGCAGGAATCCGAGGAAGACAATGTGAGCGTGGAAGCCGCAGATGCTCTTACATCCACTGCAGAGCATTCGGCTTCCGTCCTCCAAAATGTCCACCACCATGCGGCATTGAAGCCCTACCGTGCGGCAGATAAAGCAGAGCGACGGCTGCGGGTCGCCAACCTCCGTGCCCTGCAGGCCAAGGCGGAAGCAAAGAATTCCACCAGCAATCCCATTTCCAGATGGCGACAGAAGCAGCAAATCAAACGTCAGTATATGGTTTCCAAGTCCGGACGTTCTGCGGCAGGCTATACCACCACCGGTACAGCAAAGGCAGCGTCCAAAGCCGCCTCCGAAGGGAAGAAGGCCGGTTCCTATGTGGTACGGCACCGAAAGGGATTTCTTGCGATCCTGGCAATCGCCCTGGTTACTTCCTTTCTCCTGAACGTGGTGTCCTCCTGTTCCGTGATGATCGAGGGGCTGGGTGCCGGTCTGGCCTCCGGCAGCTATGCCTCCCAGGATGATGCCATGCTGGGTGCGGAGGAAGCCTACAGCCAGATGGAAGCAGCCCTCCAGCAGAAACTGGACCGCTTTGAACGGGAGCATGATTACGACGAATACCATTTTGACCTGGACGAAATCAGCCATGACCCCTATGTGTTGATCTCCATTCTTTCCGCCATGTACCCGGAGGGCTGGACATTGAGCCAGGTCATGCCAACGCTGAACACCCTCTTTGAAAAGCAGTACATTCTCACTGTGGATGTGGAGACGGAGATCCGCTACCGGAACAATGACAGCGGTGCTCTGGAAAGCTATCCCTACACCATCTGCAATGTGTGCCTGGAAAACTTCGATCTCAGTCATATACCGGTCTACATTATGAACGAGAAAACGCTGAGCCGCTACGCCCTGTATATGGCAACTTTGGGCAACCGCCCAGACTTATTCCCGGATTCCGACGCTGTAGACCGGCTGAAAAAGGGGTACGAGGACTACGACATTCCGGCGGAAGCTCTGAACGACACCCGTTTTGCCGCCATGATAAAGGAAGCGGAAAAGTATCTGGGTTACCCCTATATCTGGGGCGGCAGCAGTCCCAGCACCTCTTTCGACTGCTCCGGCTTTGTCTGCTGGGTGCTGAATCACTCCGGCTGGAGCCTGGGCAGAACCTCTGCCCAAGGCTTGTTCAACGCCTGCACCCCCATCTCCCGCAGCAATGCCCGCCCCGGCGACCTGATCTTCTTCCAGGGCACTTACGACACTCCCGGTGTTTCCCATGTGGGCATTTATGTGGGAAACAATCGGATGATCCACTGTGGGAACCCCATTTCTTACACCATCATCAACACGCAATATTGGCAGAGCCACTTCTACGCCTTTGGCCGTCTGCCAGGATAAGGAGGCACTATGAATCCGAAAATTGCAAAACTCCGTGCCGAGCTGGAAAAGAACACGGAGAAAATCACCAGGCTGCAAGCCCGGAATGCCGAACTGAAGCAGCAGATCCAGGAGCTGGAAAATCTGGACATCATCAGCATGGTTCGGGAATGCGGCATGACCCCGGACCAGCTTGCCGTTTTCCTGGAAAAGCTGCAGCTTCCCACCACCAAAAAGGAGGCGGTTTCCGTTGAAATCTAAGCACCGTATTTTCCCCCTGCTGCTCATTCTGATGCTGGGCATTTCCGCTCTGGCCCTGCCCGCCGCTGCCGAGGCCAAGCCCCCGGCAAATGATGTGATTATCTACACCTCTGACCCCACAGAGCCGCCTCCCACGGCGGCCCCCTCCACGAAGCCGACTACAGCAGCCACAAAGCCAACGGAAGCACCTGCACCGACTACCGCGCCGACCACCGCACCAACCACACCCACCATTTCAGCCCCCTTTGAACAGGGCAACGCCATTGCCAGCAGTCTGCAATATCACAAGGACACCAACAAGCAGTTCCTGACCATAGAAACCCGCAGCGGCGATGTGTTCTATATCATCATCGATTACGATGCCCCTGTGAATGAAAACTTGGAACAGTTCTCCGCCTATTTTCTAAACAAGGTGGACAACGCCGATTTAAGCGCCCTTCTGGATGATGGCAAAACGACTGTAGAGGTCTGCGACTGCACGGACAGGTGTTATGCCGGTCATGTGGACACCCGCTGCCCCATCTGCGCCAAGGATATGACGCAGTGCGTGGGCAAGGAGCCGGAAACCACGGAAGCTCCTACCACAGCCCCCACGGAACCCACCCAGGAGCCGGCCAAAAAATCCAATCCGGCGGGAATATTATTGGTCCTTCTGATTCTGGGCATGGGCGGCGCTGCTGCCTGGTATTTCCTCAAGAACAGGCTGCCGGACCAGCAGACCAAGGGCAATACCGACCTGGATGACTATGATTACGGCATGGACGATGACCTGGACTACAACACAGATGACGAGGAGGAACAGCATTGAGCTATCTCACAAACAGTAAATACGAACGCCTTATGACCCAGATTCCCCAGCCCCGGCAGGAAGTTTCTCTGCCCAGGCTGGCCCCAGACCATCTATGCTACGGCTGCGAACGGTATCGCCAGAGCTATGGCGTTGGCTGTGTGCATCCCTGCTTCCGGGAGATTCGGCGAAAGGAGGTAATGATTTGAAGCTGGTGATTGCCGAAAAGCCCTCTGTAGCGCTGGATGTAGCACGGGTATTGGGCGCTTCTCAGCGCCGGGATGGCTTCTGCGAAGGCAGCGAACACCTGGTTTCCTGGTGCTACGGGCATCTGGCCGGTCTGGCAGACGCCGGAGCCTACAACGAGCGTTACGCCAAATGGAAGCTGGAGGACCTGCCCATTTTGCCCAACCTCTTCCGCTTCCTCATTGCCCCGGACAAGCAGGAGCAGTTTGATATTCTGCGCACTCTGATGCACCGGGCAGATGTGACGGAAATTATCAACGCCTGCGATGCAGGACGGGAGGGCGAGCTGATTTTCCGCACGGTGTATTATCTTGCCGATTGTCAAAAACCTATGAAGCGCCTCTGGATCTCCTCTATGGAGGACAGCGCCATTCGGGACGGCTTTGCCCATCTGGCTCCCGGTGAAGATTATGATGCCTTGTACCAGAGCGCCCTTTGCCGTGCCAAAGCGGATTGGTTGGTCGGCATTAACGCCAGCCGGTTTTTCAGCCTGACTTACAAAACCAAGCTGAACGTTGGTAGAGTTATGTCACCCACGTTAGCCCTGCTGGTACAGCGGCAAAGCACGATTTCCGCCTTTGTCCCGGAAAACTATTACACCGTTGACCTGGGCTTTGGCGAGTTTCACGCAGTCAGCGAACGTTTCCCGGAAAAAGCGGCTGCGGAAGCCCTTGCGGCAGCCTGCAAAGCCGCAAACACTGCCGCCGTGAAAGAAATTCGCCAGCAGGAGAAAAAAGAATCCGCCCCGGCACTCTACGATCTGACCGGCCTGCAGCGGGATGCCAACCGAGTCCTGGGCTACACGGCGCAGCAAACTCTGGACTATCTGCAAGCGCTTTATGAAAAGAAGCTCTGCACCTATCCCAGAACCGACAGCCGCTATCTGACGGATGATATGCTGCCCCGCGTGAAAGAAATTCTTTCGTGGGCCTCCGGCATTTGCGGACTGCCCATTGGGGATACCGTCTACGAAAACCAGCTCTGCAATTCCAAAAAAGTCACAGACCACCATGCCATCATCCCCACCCAGGCTGCCAGCGCTCAGGATTTGAGCGTATTGCCTCTTGGAGAGCAGAACATTCTGAAGCTGCTCTCTCGTCAGGTGCTGATCGCCGCTTCCGGCCCTTACTGCTATAAGGAGGCGGAGGCCACGATTTTCTGCGGTGGGGCTGACTTGAAGCTCCATTTGAAAATGGCTCAGACTCCCGGATGGAAGCAGTACACCGCAGAAAAGAGCGGCAGCGGCAAATGGTTTTCCGGTCTGGCCTCCGGGCAGGCGCTGACACCCGACTCTGTTACCGTAAAGGACGGCAAGACCCAGCCTCCAAAGCCCTTTACGGAGGATACCCTGCTGTCTGCTATGGAGCGGGCCGGTTCCGAGAAAATTCCGGAGGAGGCCGAGCGCAAGGGGCTGGGGACACCGGCTACCCGTGCCGGGATTCTGGAAAAGCTGGTTTCCACCGGCTTGGTCGAGCGAATCCGAAAGGAAAAGAAAACGGTGCTTGTTCCCACCGCCCTGGGAAACTCCCTGATTACCGTCCTGCCGGAGCAGCTTCAATCTCCGCTTTTGACTGCGCAGTGGGAGCAGCAGCTGTCCGGGATTCAGAAAGGCACCTGCCTTGCTGAGGATTTTCTGGATGGCATTTGTGCAATGCTGCGGGAGCTGACCAAAGGCTACCGTCCTGTATCCGGTGCGGACATTCTCTTTCCTTCCGATGAAAAAGTCATTGGAAGATGCCCTCGCTGCGGCTCCAAAATTGTGGAGCGGAGCAAGGGCTATTTTTGTACCAATTGGGAGTGCAAATTCGTCCTGTGGAGGGACAGCCGCTTTTTTACCCTGAAGCAGAAAACCCTGGACCGAAAAACAGCGGTCAAGCTGCTGGAAAAAGGCAAAGCCCCGCTGAAAGGCTGTGTCTCTCCCCGCACTGGGCAGATCTATGATGCCACTGTTCTTCTGGAAGATGATGGGCAGCGGCCCAGCTTCAAGCTGGTGTTTGGCAATGGGTAAGGCGCTGCGGTTCTCCGGCTCCCAGCTGCGCCAGGTGCGCACCCTCATCCGAAAGCGGTGCTGTAACTATGGCGGTGGAGCCTGTTTGCTCCTTGATTATCCCCAATGTAACATCTGCCCACAGTGGAATTCCGGCTCCTTGAACTGCAAATGGTTCCGGTATGCGGTGCTGCCAAATAATCCTGCGTTGGAGGCGGCGCTACAAAACGGGGTTCGTCCCACACGACGCTGTGCGGTATGCGGAGCTGCCTTTGTCCCCGGCTCCAACCGTGCCAGATACTGCCCCGGGTGCGCCGCCAAACGCAGACAATCTAAGGAAGCCGCCCGGCTCCACAACCGCTACCTCAAGTCCCGCATTTAAGGGGTAAAAAGTCAGGGAATATCCATAACTTTTTCCCTGCTGATTGAAGTGGGACAGCAAAGGATATTGGAACGCCAAAATTCAGGCTTCTAAATGCGGGAATCCCTTGGAGTTTAAGCTTCTATCTTATACTCCAAGGGATTTCTTATGTATTCCACCTGTTGCCGCCAAATAAAGCTAGACACTACTAATCGGATGATTTTTCGTCATAAATCACAACCATAATATCGCCACTGCGCTTAAAACGATAACTGTCATCCAAGAAGCAAAGTTTTACCGAATCTGGAAACTGAAATTCTCTTTTCATGTCTTGAAAACTTTTGGAAATATCATCTGTTGATCCGCTTGGAACCGTTGTACAGATTACGGTTCCATCGCTTCGTTTCCAAAAAGTCCCGTGATCTAGCAAATGTGTGCGGTATTTTGCAAGTGTTGTAGAATACTCATCACTTTCTATGCTATTTTTCGCATCAAAGCTATGTGCCCTTGCGGAAGTTCCTTTTTGAAGTAGGCGGAGGAAATATGAATCGCTTTTTGTTGCTGCTTCTGACCATGCCACGCCTACAAGTTCAAAATCATTGACCAGATGGTAAAAATTTTCTTCTATGTCAACATAGTAGTTGAATTTCTGCTTTGCACCTGCCTCTGGAATCTTTTCAAAACGCATAGCAGTTCCTCCTAAGCCATTAATGTGTGTTGATTATAGCACACATTCGGCAACAACTTCACGAAATAATTATGAATTTATACAGGAAGGAGCATTTTATGGCTGAAAAGCAGTCAAACAAAGAACGCATCAAAGAAATAACCGCTGGGATTGAAAAAGGCATTCTGGAACTCTTTGAATCTGACCGTTACCGGAACTACCTGACAACCATGAGCCGGTTTCACCGATACTCTCTGAACAATGTGATGCTGATCCACGCCCAGCGCCCGGATGCCACACTGGTGGCAGGCTTCAGCAAGTGGAAGAACAGCTTTGGCCGTCATGTCAAGAAGGGCGAAAAAGGGATTCAGATATTGGCCCCCACCCCCTATAAAATCAAGCAGGAGGAGCAGAAGCTGGACCCGGACACCAAACTGCCGCTGCTGGACGAAAACGGGGAACCCATCACAGAGGAAAAGGAAATCACCATTCCCATGTTCAAGGTGGTATCTGTGTTCGATGTATCCCAGACGGACGGAAAGCCGCTGCCACAGATCAGCTCCGCTCTCACCGGTGATGTCGCGGAGTATGAAGTATTTCTGGAAGCGCTGCGACGCGCTGCCCCGGTGCCCATTTTCTTTCAGGAAATGGAACCGAATATGGACGGCTATTTTGCCCCCAAGAAGCAGGCAATTTTCCTGCGGGAGGGCATGAGCCAGGTGCAGACCATTTGCGCCGCTGTCCACGAAGTCGCCCACTCCAAGCTCCATAATTACGAACACATGACAGAGGTCGCAGATGACGGGGAAACCCTTCTTGTGCCGGGAGAAAAGGACCGGAACACGGAAGAAGTGGAGGCAGAAAGCATTTCCTATGCCGTGTGTCAATATTTTGGCATTGAAACCTCTGAAAATAGCTTTGGCTACATTGCCACATGGTCCCATGGCAAGGAGATGAAAGAGCTGCGGGCCAGCCTGGAAACCATAAACAAGACCTCCTCGGAACTGATAACCGGCATTGAAAAGAACTACCGTGAGATCTGCGCAGAACGGGGAATCTCAATGGAGCCCCAAGAGCAGCCAGAGGCTGAAGCTAAACGCTTTCCGGATACCCCCGGAGATGCCTATGCCATTTTGCAGTTGAAGCCGGACGCCCCTGCGGAGCTGCGTTTTCGCAGCCTGCAAGCACTTCCGCAGCCGCCTTTCCCCGGAAACTACGACACCATTTACACCGGGCAGATTGCCTGTGCGCAGGGTCAGACAGCCACATTGGAGCAACTGTTTGAACTTTTCAACAGAAATCCTCCCGGAGATTTCACCGGGCACAGCCTGTCCGTCAGCGACATCGTTGCTTTGAAGCAGGCCGGTATGGTATCCTACCACTACTGCGACAGCATCGGCTTCCAAGAGCTTCCCAATTTCAGGCCGGAGAACTATCTGAAAACAGCAGAGCTGTCCACAGAAGATGATTATGGCATGATTGACGGGATCATCAACAACGGCAAACAGCCCACAGCAGCTGAACCTGAAGCAAAAAAGCCCTCTGTCATGGAAAAGCTCAAAGCGCCGCCAATGCAGCCCGCCAGGAAGCAGAAGCCAACCAAAACCAACGAAAAGGAGATTTGACTATGGATTTTACATTTGAAGAACAAGAGCTTATGGCCATCTACAACCCCGGCACCCGTCTGGGGCTGATTCAGGCCCTCCATGAAATGCGCACCTATCTGGATAAGGACGAGCGTGAGCTGCGAAGACTCACCGACAGCGCCATCTATAAGCTGGGCCGTATTACGGACGATGATTTCGAGAAATTGGACCTGATCCCGGAGTTTGCGACCTAAGCACTTGTAAATTTTTCTTTTTGTATTGCAAAATGATATACAAGCGGATATAATAGAACGAGAAAGGTGGTATGAAAAATGGCAAGCAAAACCGCAAACGTAATGGCCCGCGTAGAGCCCCAGGTAAAAGAGCAGGCCGAGGAAATCATGGATATGCTGGGCATTCCCGTTTCTGTGGTCATCAACACGCTCTATAAGCAAATCATCATGACCCGCAGTATTCCTTTTTCTCTTTCCGTCCCGAAAGTACCCGTTGCCCGGGATGAGCTGGACGATGCCGCTTTTTCCGCCATGATGGAACGCGGCCTCAAAGAAGCAAAAGCCGATCAGTCCCGTCTCGCCTCGGATGTATTCGCAGATTTGAAACGGGAGATACAGTAAATGCCGGAAAAGTACATTGTAAAGCTGACCCAGCAAGCAGAAGAGAATCTTCGTGAAATCGCTGATTATATCCGCTTTACCCTCCAAGCTCCGGGCACAGCTGCAAAGATGCTGGACACCTTGGCGGAAGAAATCTTTTCTCTGAACCAATTTCCCTATCGTGCGCCGTTGACGAAAGAAGAACCCTGGCGCAGCCAGGGCGTTCATGCTCTGACCGTCAAGAATTTCCTCGTCTATTTTTGGGTAGATGAGGAAGCAAAGAAAGTTCAGGTCATGGGCATTGTCTATGGACGCAGGGATCAGCGCCATCAGCTTTCGGGCCTGGATTTGTTCTGATAAATACGCCTTGGATGCACATTTATCCAGGGCGTATTTCTTTTGCAATGAAACTTCCATATCAGGGCGGCCTTCGGGTCGTTCTTTTCATTTTCCAAGAAAGGAGATTCACAATGGCATCCACATTGCAGCAATACCGCCAGCTGGCTGACCACATGGCTACCCAAATCACCGGCAGCTACCAAAGCTGGACGGATTTTTTGACTACCGCTGCCCGACTATACAAATACCCCTATCATGAGCAGCTTATGATCTATGCCCAGCGGCCAGATGCCACCGCCTGCGCTGAATATGATTTGTGGAACAACCGTATGGGGCGCTACATTCGCCGGGGCGCAAAAGGTATCGCCCTTATCGACCACTCCGGGGACGCTCCAAAGCTCAAATATGTATTCGATGTAGCGGATACCCGCAGCACAGGACGTTCCCGCAGCCCCTACCTCTGGGAGTACCGCCCAGAGCATGAGGAGGTTGTCTCCAACGCTCTGGGGCAGCAGTACAGCATTCAGTACAACGGCGACTTTGCCGACCAGCTGGAGCAGATTTCCTCTGTGAAGGTCACAGAATATTTTCTTGCCCATGAGCAAGACCTCCTCGGCATCGTTGACGGTTCGTACCTGGAGCGGTATCATGACTATGACAAAGGGGTGGCATTTCTCAACGCCGCAACCGTCAGCACCACCTATATGCTGCTGTCCCGCTGCGGTCTTGCCGAAAATACCCACTTTGGCCCGGAGGATTTCATGCCGGTGTTTGACTTCAACACGCCGCAAACCGTCGATGCTCTTGGCAGCGCAATCAGCGGCATCAGCGAAGAAATCCTCCGAACCATAGAAGTCACCATCAAAAAGTACGAACGTGAAAAGCTGTCTGAAAGGAGCCAAGATAATGAACGAACTGACTTACACACGCAGCGGGGACTACTGGATTCCCAATCTGAGTCTGTCCCCCCAGGAGAACAAGCCCCTGGGCAAGTACGCACGGATGCGGAAAGCATACCTTCAGGAGCAGCGCCCGGTGCTGTGGAACCAGCTGATTCTCTCGGAGAAGCTGTACCCCCATCTGCGGGAGATCGACGAAACGGCGAACCGGCGCTTGGAGCAGATGATGCCGGAGCTGATGCAGTCGGCGGGCGTGACGGAGGAGCTGAAAGCCAGCGACCCCATGAAATGGGTGGGACTGATGAACAGCCTGAAAGCGCAGGCGGAGGAAACAATCCTCGCAGAGCTGATCTACGCCTAAACGAACATCATGCGCGAGGCGGCCAGCTATCTTTCTTCCCCACCGAGGCAGAGCAAATTGCATATATTGCAGAAGCGGAGAACGTTGCACAAACGTCCTCCGCTTTTTCCGTTTCTCAGGAGCAGCTCGACCATGTGCTGCGGCTGGGCGGCAATGCGGATGACACCCGCATGGTCATCGCCGTCACTTTCCAGAAGCAGAAGCCCTTGGAGAACATCGCCGCACTGCTGCAAGGCACCTTCCACGGCGGCAACGGCTTCAAAACGCCGGAGGGCGAGCTTTCCGCATGGTATGCCGCCGACAGTATCCATATCGCCCCCGGCAGGAGTGCGGAGCATATCCGCAGTGCACAAGTAATTGCATGGCAGGACGCAGCCGCGCGTATTTCCCAGCTTATGGACAGCGGCGCGTATGCCTCCAATGTGGAGCTTGCCGAGGCAGGACAGCATGAGCGGATGCTGCTTGCCCAAGCCCTCTGGTATCTGAAACACGATCTGAGCGACGAGGCACGGGAACAGGGCTACCTCTCCTGTATGGATACGCTGCGTGGCGGCGGATTTCCTGATGAAACGGCGCGGCTGGCAGAGCAACTGACAAACACAGATTTCCGCGATACGCTCTCCGGCGAGTTCGCGCAGTTTTACGCCGCCCATGAACAGGACAGAAGCCTGCTGCGATTCCACTATCACAAGCTCAATCAGATTTGGCAGAGCCTGCGGGACCTGTCCTTGCCCCGCAGGGCGTATTCCTCCGAAATGGCCGCAGTGCCGGAGCTGGCACGCTTTATCACGGAGGACGAGATCGACCACGCGCTGGATCGCGGCAGCGGTGTCGAGGGCGGCAAGGGCAGGATCTACGAATACTTCACCGCCGACCACACCGGCAAGGAAAAGGCAGCTTTCCTCAAAGTTGAGTACGGCATAGGCGGGCGCTCCCACGCCGTTTCCGGTGCATCCCATAGTGATGAAAGCCACGACAGCCGCGGCATTGTCCTGAAAAAAGCAGGCTGCGCCAATGTGGAGCTGAGCTGGACGAAGGTGGCAGCAAGGATTGACGCCCTCATTCAGAAGGACCGCTTTCTCTCCCCAAGGGAAAAGGAGCGGTACGCCCAACTTCAGCGGGAAAAGGAAACGGAGCGCGAATTGCCCGTGCAGACGCAGACCGACTACAATGCCGTAAAGGAAGCTCACCCGGACGACATCGTGCTGTTTCAAGTGGGCGATTTCTTTGAGATTTACGGCGAGGACGCAAAACAGGCGGCGGAGCTGCTTGACCTCAACCTTACCACAAGAGCGATACCCGGTGCTGGCCGTATTGCTATGTGCGGCGTTCCGGCGCACAATCTGGAGAACTATGTGGAGGAACTGCGGGGCAAATACGATGTAACCATTGCCGCAGCGCCGGACTCTAGAGGTGAGCGCCGCGTCTATACCCTGCGCTCCGTTGACCATGAGGCGGAAGCCGCCATTGACGCATACGAAGCCGAGTTCGGCGCAGACGGTACGAGGGTATTCCGCGATCCTGCCGCAGAGCAGCCACAGCCCACGGTGGCAGAGCTGTTTGAGGGGTATAAGCTGACCGTAGGCAACGCGCTTGTCGCGGACGACGCTTTCCTCAACGCCTGCCGCAACTCTGACCGGGAGAACGCCTATCTGGAGGGAGCGGCGGCCATCCGGCGCATCGTTATGGCATCTGAGGATTTGCAGCTCACACGGCTCTATTTCGATATGCCCGCATTCCACAACCGGCTGCATCAGGAGCTTTTGGACGAGCTTTACCCAACGCTGGTAACCACGGTCACGCCCTCACCCTACAAGGTGACGCAGGAGGACATCGACACGGCCTTGCAGCAGTGGAACGGAAAAATTGAAAGCAAGCACGCAGTTGTCCGCTATATGAAGGCTCACGCCCGCGACCGGGACACCGCCGCATGGCTGGCAGCGGAATACGGCGTAGGTGACAGCTCCAAGCCGCTGCAAATCTCCGTGGGAAATTCCGGGCCGGTCACGCTGTCATGGGCAAAGGTGCAGCGGCGCATTGCGCAGCTCATTCAATCCGATAACTTCTACACCGAGCAGGAACAGGATAACTTTGACAATATTGACCCCATCGCCATCCGGGAAGCGCTTGCTGAACGCGGTATTGTGGGCGGGCGCATTGTGGATGCGGAGGCAAACCGCAACAGCCCCTTCATCCGGCAGGTTATGGCGGATGTGGAGCGGATCGCGGTGCAGGAAGCTCGCATGGATGCGCCGAACCGATTTTCTATCCGCCTGTATCCCAATGAGGGCGGTATTACCGGAATCTGGGATTCAGCTCTCGACCGCTTCTATGAGGAGGGCGGCCAGGTACTCCGCTTTGCGGAACAGTCCAACGCTATCAATTACCTTTCCAAGATTCAGCATAGACGTGGCATAGAGCTGGATGCGCCGGTTTTCACAACACCGTTGGGGATTGCCTATCGCGTAGGCGATGTTTTCTCCTCCACCGCAGCCGGGCAGCGGGATACTCTTATGGTAATAGAGCGTGTAGATGAGGACAATATTTGGTACACACTGCCAAGTGTCCCGGAACAAACACCGGTCAGCGTGGATCGTACCACCTTTGAACGCTATTTCGACACCGGCTATTTCACAGCCACGGAGCAGAAAGAAATGACCATCGACCCCGCTGAGCGCTTCCATGTGGTAGGACTTGATCGTGGCTTTCGTACCCTGTATGCCGTGTGGGACGATGAGACTCACGGCTACTATGTGGACTCGGAGGGCGTGACTGAAGAATTTACGAGCGAATGGCAGGCGGAGGCGTATCGACTGGAGCTGCAAGGAAAGGCCGAGCAAGCGCTTATGGAACGTGCAAAAGGGCTAATCTCCGAGTTCTGCCAGTGCGAGTACGGTTCTGAAGCGGATTTCAGCGACATGGCAAAGATTGGTGTCGCCTATACCACCGTCACCGATGATGAGATTCCCATTCAGGTGAACATCGACCTTGTGAATTATCGGCTGGAGCGGTATCTGGATGATGAGCATCTGGAGACACGGCAGTACAGCTCTTTGCAAGGGCTGATTGACAATGAACTGGAAAGCCTCGATTTCAGCGACCTGATTCATGTTTCGGATGACGAATTGGAAAGTCATCGTTGGCATGAACCGGAAGAACCAGCAGAATCGGAAAAGCTGAACAACAATCCCTTTAACCGCATGGTTATGGAGGACGTTCAGCGGATTTCCGACGAAGAATTTGCCAGAGAAAACCTGATAC
>OIZO01000758.1_pt1 | contig 19745 bp, 12 predicted proteins | sample 1588551 | NCBI WGS metagenome assembly OIZO01 (sample SAMN03283271) | human gut metagenome | biome: human-associated habitat; material: feces | host: Homo sapiens | place: Peru | collected 2012 | reverse complement strand
GGTATAGGGCCCTTTTACGATCAGCGTACCGTCTGCCTGGAAGGTGAGGGGGAGGTCGGACGTGGAGCTTGCCCCCTCGTACGCCTGGTAGCGATAGATGGTTGAGCCGCCGCGGGCCAGATCGACCTCAGTGGCGTCGGGATAACCGGCCTTGAAGCGCACATAATCCACATTGTCAGGAACCTTGATGTCAAAGGTCTGCCATTTGGAAGGTGTCTTTGCAGAGGTGTTCCACACCAGCCGGGGCTCCGACTTTACCGCCACGGCGGCAGCGATCTTGTCATTGAGCGTTTTGGCGCTGAGGGTGCCGTCCGGGGCGATGTCCAGCGCTTCGCCCACTTTCACGCCGCCCAGCTGGTCTGCCGTAGCGGCAGGCAGCACGTACTCCTGGGCCAGCATCACGGTCTCGGTGCTGCCGTCGCCCTTGGTCACGGTCATTGTGTTGCCCTGCACGGTCAGCGCCTTGAGGTACACGCCGCTCCCCGCTTCCACCGCGCCCACGTCCTCCGCCGTCAGCGGGGTCTCCTTCCCGGTGCCGCCGTGTTCTGTACCCAGCACCCCGGTCATGGCCGGCAGGCTGGTGGTGTCCTGGGTGGTAAAGCTCTTTTCGCTGCCGTCGGCCATCGTCACGGTCAGGGTGCGGCCCTCCAGCCGGATGCTCTGCACCACCGCCGCACCGCTGGCCGGCATGGCTCCCACATCCTCAGCCGTCAGGTGCACCGCGCCGCCCTTGCCGTTGACGCTCACCACCTTCCCGGTCTCCGGGGCCGCTGCCTCTGCCCGGGCCGCCGCAGCCTCTGCCCTCGCTGCCGAATTTTCAGAGTTTTCAGCCCCTGCCGTTGCCGTCCGGGCCGCCGTCTCTGCCTGGCCCTTGGCATTCACCGCCCGGGTTGCTGCGGTGGCCGCCGTCTCGGCGTTGGTCTTTGCGCTGGCTGCGGCCTGCTGCGCCGTGTTGGAGTATTCCAGCACCCGGGCCACAAAGGTCTCGTACTGGGTGGGGCTGATCTCCACGTCGCCCTCGGTGTTCAGAGTGCTGTAGCACTCGTACTTGGTGGGCTTTGTCAGGGCCCGGTAACCGTCCGCACCCAGGGCCAGCAGCATCCACTGGCCGCCGGGGCTGGCCGTCAGGGTCTTGTCCACCGCCACGCTGTCTTCGTCGTCCAGCAGCACCGGTGCGGGCAGGGTGCCGTCCAGCCACTGCACATGCAGCGTCACGCTCAGGCCCTGCCATTCTGCCGGCAGCTCAAATTCCAGCTTTTCCACCCCGGCGCTGCTCTGGCCGCCCACCTTCAGCACCCGCACGTCCGGGGCAAACTCCGCCCCGGCAAAACTGCGCTTCAAGATCTTCACACGCATTCGCGTCTCCTCCTTTCGCCTTTCCAGTCTACCGCACTCCGCTGCACAAAAAACCTGCGGACTTTCGCACGCAAAACAAGGGTTGCAAAAAGAGAATTTCCTATTTTATGTGTGCATCGTGTTGACATCATGCGCATATCATGTTATTCTAAACATAGAATAGTTCTGAAGGAGGTTTTTGTTATGGCTAAAGTAAGCACCAACATCAGTCTGGATGCAGATCTCAAGCGTTCCAGTCAGGAGCTTTTTTCTGATCTCGGCATGGATCTCTCCACCGCAGTCACCATCTTCCTGAAGCAGGCAGTCCGCGTTCAGGGCCTGCCGTTCCCCGTCTCGCGGGAAATTCCCAATGCAGAAACCGCCGCTGCCTTGAACGAATACTCCGCCATGAAGGCGCACCCTGAAAATTACCCCCGTTACGCATCCTTCCACGATGCCATGAACGAGGTATTATCCAATGCTTGAGGTCGTTCTTTCCAATCGCTTCAAAAAAGATCTCAAGCTCGCAGCTAAGCGCGGCTGTGATCTCGGCCTGCTGGAATCCATCGTGGACCAGCTGGCCGCACAGCAGCCCCTGCCGGAAAAGAACCGCGATCACGATCTCACTGGTGATTACATCGGCTTTCGTGAATGTCACATCCGTCCCGATTGGCTTCTGATCTATCGCGTGGACGGTGAGCAGCTCATGCTCTTCCTGTTCCGCACAGGCACACATTCTGACCTGTTTGACTGATGGAAACACAAGCACCCCGGCAGCCATTTCCGGCCGCCGGGGTGTTCTTGTTTACTTCAGCAGATCATGCCGGTCAAACTCGTTTTCCTTCTGTGCCTCCTTCTCTGCGTTCTTCTCCGCCTGTTTCACCCAGTCGTCCAGATTCTTCTGTTCGTACAGGGCGTTCCCGTCTTTGTCGGTCAGGGCCAGTAGCATCTCCGCCAACTGCTCCCGGTCGTAGTCGCTGCCGTCCACATAGTCCGCCTTGGCCGCCTTCGTGATCTCAGTCTTTACGGCATCCGGCTTCTTGCCCGCCTTCACCAGCCGGTCGTACTCCTCCTGTACGCTCTCGCTGCTGCCGCTGCCCACGACATCCCGCAGGCCCGCATAGATGCTGCTGTTCTTGTCGTATCCCTTCTCCACCTTCAGCAGCTCGTTGCTCTTTGCATCCACCGCTTTCACCACGCAGTCGTGGGCGTCGCTCTGTTCCCCGCCAAATGCCTGCTGGAGCTCGCTTGTCATCTGGTCCACCAGTTCCTTACGCTTTTCCCAGTGGTCGGCGTTGGTCTCCTTCGCCGCCTCGGTCACCCGGGGCTCGTACTGCTGCAGCCGCTTCTTCATCTGTTCATACATCTTGTTCTCCTGGATCGTTCCGGCCTCCACCATGCCGTTCAGCTTTGCAATGGCGGCTTTCGCTTCCACCGTGTCCCCGTTCAGGTAGGCGTTGTACAGCCGGTCATACTGGCCGGTGGCGCTGGCAGGCAGGCTGTCAAAGTTCCCGCCCTCCTTGTTCCAGTTGGCCAGAGTGTCCATCCACCCGGTCACCGCCTGCACCTGCTTTTTCAGGTTCGCGTAGGGGATGCCCCGTGCCGCCGCAAGCTGGCCCAGCATGTCCGCAATGGCCTCCTTCATCTGGGCGTTGTAGGCGTCCAGCTGCTTCTCGGTCATCTCGCTGGTGTCCTTGGCTTCCAGCTGATACACCTTTGCGATCTTCCGCACCACATCGTTCAGCACTTCGATGCCGTTCATGCTGATGGTGGAGCGGGTGCTGGTAAAGCCGGATGTCGCCAGGTCCACCGCCGTCATGGCCTCACTCACGCCGGTCCAGTTGCTGCCAAAGCTCTTGACAAACTGCCGCACAAAATCCGCCGCCACGCTCCACGGGGTCATGTCGCCGTTGTCGTCCTGCAGGTCCTGCCACCGGTGCAGCCCAAATTTCACGCCCACGCCCAGGGCGGCGATCACCGCCGTCTGCACCACCTGGCTGCTGATTGCGTTCATCTTCCGCAGCGCGGCCTGGTCTTTCGCCTTCTGTGCTTCTTCCAGCGCCGCCTTGCTTTCGGCACCGGGGTGTTCCCTGTAGGCTTTCTCCCGGGCCTTCACCCACTCGTTCTGCGCCGCGTAGTCCTCAAAGGCCGCCGTCAAAATCTGCGCGTTCTGCTGCCGCTGGGTGCTGAACATCATCAGCGCCTTTACCATTGCGTTGTCAGACCGCTGGAACCCCGTGCGCTGCATGGTGGTGTAGTTGGGCTGGGTGTGTTCCACCACCTGCTCAAACTTCTCGTTCACCGCCGCCCAGTATTCCGGGCTGTTCACCACCTCGGCCCCGGCCGCAAATTCCTCCGGGTGGGCTTTCACATAGCTCTCGCTGCCCTGCCAGCACGCCACCACCGTGATCTCGTCCATCTTGCCAATGCCCGCCGTCCACAGGCTCAGCACCTTGTCGGCCGCTTTCGTCACCCCGCGCACGGCCTTGTTGTCGCTGTTCCGGGCCGCGTCGTGGGTACGGCCCACAAAGCCCTTCTGCGCGTTGGCACTTGCCATCTCGCCCACGCTGGTGCCCCGCAGGCGGTAGGCCAGCAGCTCGTCCCCGTGCTCGGCCATCCGCTGTTCAATTTTCGTCAGGCTGCTGTCCATGTCAGAGCCCAAAAAGCGCCCCACATTGCGCAGGTCGAATAGATTTTTGTTAAACTGTACAAATGCGCTTCCCGTGGCGCCCCAGCCCAGCTCTGCCGCTGCCGTGGGTAAGGACGCTGCCTGCAGCAGCGTCACGTTCACGTTGGCGTTCAGCGCCGCGGCCGCCGCATAGCTGCGCAGCTTCGCAAACACGCCGTCACCCACGGCCCGGCTGTCCTTCACCTCACACAGGTCGGCCAGAGCGTTGTTCATGTAGGTGCGGGCCGGGGTCCCCCAGGTCTCTTCCAGCGTATTGAACAGGGTCTTGCCGCCCTGCATGCTGTTCAGCACCTTTTCCGCATTCCGCAGCGGCACCGCCATGCCCGCATACTGGGCCGTGTTCTCAATGCTGGTCTCGGCCTGCTGCACCAGGCCCACCAGCAAAACCGGCTTGGAGCTGTTCACCCGGTGGTTCAGCCACCCCGGGTTCGCCGCGCTGTTGTCGTACCGGATGCCCTTGTTCTGTTCCGGGTTCGCGTCACTGTCCACGTTGATGTGGATGTAGTTCTCCGTGGTGGCCTTCTTCACGCCGCTCAAAAGCATGCTGGTCTCGTTGATGTACCCGGTCATCCTGGCGTTCAGGGTCTTCCAGGCCGCCATCCACGCCCGGTCGTAGTCGGTCAGGTGCTTGTCCACCTCTTCCAGCAGGGTGCGGCGCTCGGCGTCCTCGTTCTGGCTCAGGGCAGCCGCGTCCAGCTTGCTGCCCTCGCTGTCGGTCACGGCCAGCTGGCCCACCCGCACCGTGGCCTTGTCCAGCTTTGCCAGCTCCGTGTCGCCGGAGAGCTTTGCCTCCATGTTTTCCAGCGTCAGGCCGCCGTGCAGGATGTGGTGCACGCCCTGCTTGTTCTGCAGCTGCAGCGCCAGCTCCGCCAGCTGGTTGTGGGTGATCTTCCGCGCCTTGCCGCTGTCGTCTTTCAGACCGATGTCCACAAGGTCATGGGTAAAGTGGTAAAGTTCCTTCTCGTGCTTCGGCCCCGTCAGCTCGTCAAACACCCTCGTGCCCTCGATCAGGATCTTTGTTTTCTTTCGCTGGCCGTCATTCAGCATTTTGCCCAGGTTCTCCATGTAGCCGCCGTGGGTGTACCCGCCCAGCCGCTCAAACATCCGTTCAATGTTCATGGTGTTCATCTTATAGCTGTTCAGTGCCCGGCTCATCCTGCCAAGGGCGCCCGGCTTTTTGCTCACGCCTTTGGCGTCGGTCAGCTCGCTTTTCACCCCCTCGGCGAATTCGTCGATCATCACGTCCTCGGCCGCGCCCACCACCACGTTGTCGGTCTTGATGATGTGCAGCGTCTGGTCCAGGATGTCCCGCAGTCCCCGCAGTTCGTCGGAGCTCAAGGTGGCCATGCCGCCGTTCTGGTAGCCGTCCCGCTCTTCCTGCAAAGCGTTCAGGTAGGCTTCCACCGCCGTGCCGTCCAGCCCGCCGTACTCGGTGGCCCACTTCTCCGTGTTCCGGATGGTGGCGTCCAGCCGCGCGATCTCCCGTTCCCGGTTGTCGTTCACGTCCAGAAGCCACTCGTCAATGGCGTCCTGCAGGCCGCTGTTCTCCCATGCCAGCCGCGCCCGGTCGCTGTTGTCCATTTCCCGCTTGATGCCATCCCGCAGCCCGTTCACCGTTTTCTCCATAGCCGCCTTGCTGTCCTGCATGGGCGCGTATGTCCAGCCTTCTTCGCCCCGGTGCGCCCACTGAGCAAGCCGCTGGGCCGTTTCCCGGTTGCCAATGGCCTCGTTCGCCAGCTGCAAAACCGGCCGCACCTTGTCCAAAAGGTATTCCGGCACATACTTGTCCGCCGTCGGGCGCTCGAACATCCTGGTCAGCTGGCCCGTCGCTTTCCTTATCGCCCGCCGGGTGTTGTCCTTGTCCCGGCTGTCCCGCAGCTTGGCCAGCCGCTCGGCGTTCTTCGCCTGCGCCAGGGCAGCCTGTTCCCGGGCTTTCTGCGCCCGGGCGTCCGCAGCCTGCTGGGCCTTTGCAGCCTTGCTTTCCGCCTGGCTCAGTGCCTCGGCGTAACCCTTGCGCATCTTCTGCCGTTCTTCACCCCGCTGCATGGCCGCGTTCAGGTTCGCCTGGGCCTGCAAAGCCAGACTGTGCCGCCTTGCCTGCTCGTTCATCTGCTGTGTCCGGGCCTTGAACTCCGCCCGCAGTTTCGCGTTCCGGCTGTTGGCCACTCCCGGCAGACCCAGGTATTCGTTCCAGATGTCCATGGCCAGCTCCTGCTTGGCTGCGTCCCAGTCGCTGTCGTAGGCGCTCTCCATCGTGGGGCGGATGGCATCGTGGGCCGCTGCCATGGCTTCCAGCGCGTCGGCGGCGCTGCTGGGCGTCTCAGCGGGGAACAATCCCCCGCCAATGCCCTGCAGCTCGGTAAAGTCGGCATCCCACCGGCTCGCCTCGCCCTTTTTCGTCAGCGTCAGGCTCACGCCGTGCTTTGCCAGCTCCTTCCGGGCCTCGGCCCAGCTGCCGTACTTGTACAGCACTTCGTTGTAGTCCTTGCTGCCCTTTTCCAGGCTCATGCTCATCTTGTGCAGGTCGGGGTAGGCCTTCCACAGCTCGTCGTTTTTCTTGGCGCTGCCTTCCATCACCTGCTGGGCCATGTCCAGCACAAAGCCGTGGGCCTGGGCCCAGTCCACGCTGCCGCCGCTCAGGTAGTTCCGCAGTGCGGCAAGGCGGCTGGTCAGGGTCTTCACGTCCGCCCGGCTGTCCGCAGCCTTGGTCACCTTCCGGGCAATGCGGTCCAGGCTCTCGTCCGACACCTGCGCTTTGTCCGCCAGCTCCACCACCCGGGCAACAGTCCGGGTCTCGGCCCCGCCGTCGCCCACGCTCTGGGCCTTGGCCGCTTCCACGTCCTCGCTGTCCACGTCCAGCTGGTAGCGGTTTCCCGGTATCCCTTCCAGCTCGGTAAATTTCACGCCCTCCAGCTTGACGCTCCGTTCTGTGTATGCTATACTTCCAATAGAACCACAAGGTTGCAGCTCGCTTGGCATTTCGAAGCCAAGGGACCGAAGCAACGCCGTGGTTCTTTTTTTGTTTTCCGATGCATACAGCACGTCACTGTCCCTCACAAATTGCACTGGGTTCGTATCTTTCGTGTAAGCACTGGTCAGCTTCTGCATATCATTGATGACGATATGGTCTTCCACCGGCCGCAGATCTAGGACACACATCACAGGTTTTCCATCCTTTGCTTTCACACTGCCAAACATCACAAGGCGGGTGTTCTGCTGGCTGCGGCCCTTGTTCTGGCTGGTCAGCACCATCACCGGGTCGTCCAGCACTTCCGGGATGCGTTTGATCTCGTTCAGCGTCATTTCCGGGTGGTCGTGCAGAATGCGGTTGATCTTGTCGCTGTTCATGTAGATGTCACTTTCCCGTGCACCCAGCCCCTGCAGCGTGTCGCCGGTGCTGCCCAGAACAAACGTTTCATCGTCCGAGCGCCCGTCTTTGTCCCACTCGTCGATTTTCTCAGCATAGTCCGGGTCAATGGAATACCGCTCGCCCTCCGCCGCTGCCGCGTCTGCCGCAGCGGCTTTTTCCATGCCGCCGTTTGCTTCCAGCGCCGCGCGGTAGTTGGTTCCGGCATCCGCCTGGTGGTTGAAGTAGATCTGCCGCAGGTCCTTCAGCTGCGTCTCGGTCAGGGTGCGGGCCGCCCGGGCCGCCGCGTTGTCCGGCTCTGCCCCCAGCAGGGTCTTGATGTCGGTCAGCACCTTCTGCAAAAGCGTCTCGATCTTCTGCATCACCCGATTGCTCCGCTTCTGGGCCTGGGCGTTCATCCTGGCTTCCGCCGCCTGCTGGCGCACATAATTCCGGAAGTCCTCTTCCGTTCCAAAAATGCTGCGCATGGCGTCCGCCGTGATCTCTTCCATGGCCTGGTTGTAGGTCAGCTGCTGGCCCGCCCGCTCGTACCGGTCCAGATAGCTCTGCACCAGCTCCTGCACGCTGTCCATGCCGTTCTGCTGCACAAGGTAGTGCTCAAAGGTGTCGATCAGCTCCTGCCCGCCGGCGTTGTCCCAGCGGTTCAGCTCGTGCAGCGTCTCGTGCATCACGGTGGCGGCGTCGGCGTCGCCGCTGTAAAACACCTTGCCCGCCGCGCTCTGGATCAGGCCCTTGGCGTTGTTTGCAAGGCCCTGCACCACCCGCTGCGCTGCCACGCCGCTGGCCTTGGCGCTCAGCTCGATCAGGGCATCGTCCGCCCGGGCGCCCTTGCTCACGCTGCCGTCCGCCTTGTAGTAGGTGCCCGCGTCGTCCCGCAGCGCTGCCTTACCGGGCTGCTTGCCCAGCTCGGCCGCTTTCGTTTCCCCGTAGCGTTCCGCTTCGCCCTTGCCCTGGGTGTAGGCCAGCTCCAGCGCCGTGTGGCCCGCGTTGCCCAAGGCCAGTACCTGCTGCACCCGGCCGCTCAGGGCGCTGCCCTTGCCGGTCATCTGCAGCGCCTCGGCAAAGCTGGCACCTTCCCCGTTCACACCCAGCCGGTACAGGCTGGCCGCCGCCGGGGCGTAGATCTCCGCCCCAATGCCTGCCGGCATGTTGTTCACCACGGTCTGCACCGCCTGGGTGCTCATCCGGTAGTGCTGCGCCAGCTCCTGCGCCGTCTGCACCTGCTCGCCCCGCGTCCAGCTGTCCGTCTCCAGCGCCGCCGGGTCGGCCCGTAGCTCCACGTCCGCGTACTCCGCCGGGCTTTCCACGGTTTCCCCGGCCTTTTCCACCGTGTTTCCGTTGACTTTGCCCTTTTCCTGTGTTACAGTGGTGGCAGAGGTCCCGTCCGGGCTGCTGCCGGTGCGCTGCATCGCGGTCTCGCTCGTGGGTCTCAGCGGGGTTCCCGAGAGGCTTTTGTCGCCAGTTTCAGCAGACTTGGCGCCAGAACCTCGGGAATCTCCAGTGGAAGGATCTGCGACTACGTTTCGGGCGTTATCCCCAGGGCTGGTAACGGCATTCACGGGGGATCGCAGAACTTCTGCCATCGGAATAGCGGAAGGATCTGCACTTAACGTTTCGGACGTATCTCTGGGGTCGGCAACGGCATCCATAGAGGGCTGCAGAACTTTCGCTATTTCTTTTTCCGGCACACCAACGGACGACAAATATTCCGAAACGATAAAGTTTTTACTTTTTTTGGCATCTGTCACGGCTTCCACGATGATGTGGGAGCCGTCTATTTTTTTCTCAAAAATTACAATAGGTGCTTTTTTTCGATTGGCAGTATAGTATCCATCCGCTTTCCGCGTTGCCAGATACGCATTGTCAAAGTTGTTCAGCACATAGGCCGCCCGGGCCACGTCGGCGCTCTCCTTCATGGTGGCGTCTGCGCTGCCGTCGCCGCCCGCGTGCCGGTTCGTGATGTGCTTCACTCCATTAGCGTCCAGCATGGTCACGCTGCCCACTTTGGCAAGGCCGGTCAGCTGCTGCATGGCGTCCCGCATCCGGTCGCTGGTCTCGGTCACCATGTAGGGGGCCAGCGTTTCACCTGCCCGCACCCTGTCCACATACTCGGCCATCTTCTCGTCCACGCTGTCCTTGTACTGGGCAATGCTGGCGTTCTGCGCCGGGGTATGTACCGCCGGGTCATCGTTCACGGCCGTTTCTTCCGTTCGGTCTGCCGTCTCCGCCACCTTTAAGGCTCCCTCCCCGAGGGAGCTGCCGCCCGCAGGCGGCTGAGGGAGTTCGTTCCGCTGCGCCGTCTGACCGTCCGCTGTCTCCAGCGCCGCGCTCATCCTGCCCAGCTGCGTGCCCACGGCGCCGCCCAGCGCGCCGGAAGCGCCGCCGGAAAGGCCGCTTTCCAGCGCCTGCAAAAAGGTATCTCGGCTGAACATCTCCTCGGCCGCCTGCGCGTCGCCCAGGGCCGCGTCAATGGCCTTGTCCGCATAGGTCTCCACAAAGGCCTGCATGGCATTGTCAATGCCGCCGGACACCGCATTCGCCACCGTCGGGTACTGCTGCGCCAGTACGCCGTTGTCTGCCACGCTGCGCACCATGTCCGCCAGCTTGCCCGCCAGCGTGTCCTTGGCGTAGTCGCTTCCCATGGTCTTGGCAAGGTCTGCCGCGCCCACACTGTTGATGGCCCACCCCGCACCGAACTTTGCAAGGCCGCCCACCAGCGTCTTGCCCGCGCTCTCGCCTTTGTCAATGCTCTGGCCCATAGCCTCCGCGCCGCCCTGGGCGCTCAGCACCGGCAGCACCAGCGCCGGGCTGATGCCCGCCACTGCTAGGTTCTCCGCCGCACTGGTAGCCACGCCCATCAGCTGTTTTGCCACTGGGGTCATGCCCGCCTGTGCGCGTTCGGTGCGCTGCTTTCCGTAGTTGTACAGCTGGTAGCCCACGCTCTCGTCTCTGTCAACGCTCTCGTTCGTCACGGTCCCGGCCACCTTCTGCCGCATGCCGGTGATCTCGCTCTGGCTGTACCCCATGGCCCGCAGCTGCTCGTCCGTGTACTGCGGCTTATAGTCCATGTCCACCGCCGTGATCATATCCTTCAGCTGCTTTGCCCGTTCATCCCCTGCAAGGCTCTTGTCCAGCGCACGTTCATTGGCGTTCGTGCTCTCTATGTTCCAGAACGCCGTTCCGAGGTTTTCTCCTGCCAACGGCACAGCCGTAGCCACCGTCCCGCCAATGCCCTTCACGGTGTCCGCTGTGCGCCGCGCGGCCTTTTCTCCGTCCGGCAGCGCGTCGTACTCCGCAATGTACTGCCGCGCCTCGTCGATCTGCCACTGGCTGTACCCCTTGGCGATCAGCTCCGCGTCGGTGTATGCCGTGCCGGTCTCCTTCCAGCCTGCCGCCCCGGTGCTGCCGTCCGGCTGCATGGCGTTGTTTCGCTCGGCATAGGTCTTGTTCCCCTTGCCGGTGCGCAGCAGCCGCACCAGCTGCCGGTGCTGCGGGTCTGCATCCATCCACCGGTTCAGCCGTGTAAAGTCGCTGAATTTATCTTCGTCCTCCGCCTTCGCCGTGTGATCCTTGATGGCCTGTGCCCCCTGTGCCAGTACGCCCTCGCTGCCGCTGCGCCGCCGCTGTGCGGCCTTCTGGCTCTCATTTGCACCCCGCACCACCGCCGCCGGGGTTCCGCTTTCTGTTTGCAGCCACTCCGGCTGGTTCTGCCGCTGCACCGTCGGCAGCTTTTTTCCCGTCTTGGCCGTGGCCGCCGCGGTCTGGGTGCCGTCCATCTGTGCCAGCACCCGCGTGCCAAGGCTCGGCGTTGCCGTGGTGGTGGTCTTTTTGCTGCCTGCCGTGCCGCCGGTCTTAGCCGTGCCGGCCTTCGCCGTGCTCAAGCCCGTTGCCAGCGGGGCACCCGCTGTCACACTTTTCTCCGTGCTCAACCCCGCTGCCAGCGGAGCACCCGCCGTCACACCCGTGCTCCCGCCGCTCTTTGCCGTGCCGGCCGCCTTTGTGTTCGTGCTGGCCTTTGCTGCCGCAGCAGCCTTTTTTTTCGCATCTTCTTTTTCCAGTGCTTCGCGCCTTCTGCGCACCTCGTCTACACTCCAGCCCATTCTCTTCTCCTTTTTACCATCCCATCGTGTTGGACACCCGGCTGATCACATCATCGCCGAACCCCAGCCGGATCAGGTAGTCCTCAATTTCTCCTGCGCTCTTTCCCTGGTTCGTCATACTCTGCGCCTTGGCGAGTGCTGTGTCAAAGCTGTTTCCATTGGTGCCGTCCACCGGCTTCACCGTGCCATATACCGACCCGCGCTGTAATACGCCCGCCAGCTTGCTTCCGGTGCTCCCGCTCCGGGCCGCCGTCCCGCTGCCGCTGCCCGTTCCCAGTAGGCTGTTCACGTCCACGCCTGCCCGCTGCAGCTCGTTCACGATCACGCTGTACATCGGGTTGCTCGTTTCCATTCCTGCCAGTTCTTTCAGCAGGCTGGTCACGTTGCCGCCGGAGTAGTTCAGTCCGCTGTTTCCGCTTCCGGTGCTTCGGCCCGTTCCACCGCTGCTGCCGGTGGTCTTGTACCGGTTGCTGATGGCCAGCTGGCTTGCATACTTGGCAATGTCTGCCTGGTTCAGCCGGTTCGTCACCGAATCGAAGCTGTCCAGTGCATCCGTCCCATATCCAACCGCCCTTGCAATGGTCTGTCCCAGCGTCGGTGCGCCTGCAGTCGTATAGTCCTGTGCTTTCATCAGATAGTCCAGATTATCCTTGTCCGTCTTTGAAAGGCCCTTCCATTCGTCAAACATGTCGTAGCTCAGGTCGTAAGGTTCCAGAAACTTGCTGATGGCAGCTTTCGGCACGCCCTGGTCCAGCATCTCATATGCCTCCTTCAGCGCCGCGTTCTGCTGCACCGTAAAGTCGCTCACGCCCTGCAGGTTGTCGAACATATTCTCGTCCATCCTGTACATTTTCAGGATGGCTTTTGCACCGTCCACGTTGCCGTTCCGGTACTCTTCCTTTGCCTGCACAATGGCATTCGCCTTCTGCTGGCTGTAACCCATGTAAGCATTATAGGCCTTGCCCACATCGCTGCCCACGTTCTTGATCACGTTCCACACATTGTTCCAGAAGTCGCTGTTCTCCTGCCGTGCCGTGTCCACCCGGCCGCTCAGGTAGTCCCGCCAGTTCTGGGCATTGCTCACGCTGCCGTCATACTCGCTGCGTTCCAGGCTCTGCTGGCCCAGCAGGTCGTCCAGCACGCTGGTGGTGTCACTCATCTTCTGCTTCCAGTTCTGCAAAGCGTCCGCCCGCAGGCTGCTCAGGCTGTTGTCCACGCCTGCGATCTGCTCCCCTGCCGCCTGGTTCGCCGCCGTCTTGGCCCAGTCCGCACCGTACCCGCCCGCCAGGGTATTGGCCGTGCCGGCAGCGGCTGCCGCGCCGTTCTGGGCGTTGGCCACGCTGTTGGCCCGGTACTGCTGGTAGGCAGCGTTCAGGGCGTCCGTGTCCACGCCGGTGCTGCCGGTCAGGCTGGCATCCGCCAGCTGCACCAGCTTCTGGTTGATGCTGTCCGTGTAGTTGTTCTGGTAGGCCCTCGGCATAGCCTGTTCGGCCTGGGCCAGCTTCTTCTTTGCCGTGTTCAGTCTCGCAATGGTTCCCATGGTGTCCCCTCCTTACACAAAAAAGAACGGTAAGATCTGCGCCGCCAGCTGCACCGCGCTCAGAATGCCGTTCAGCCACCGGCTGGTGCGCTGGCTGCTCTCGCTGCTGGCCTTGTCGTACTCGTTCTGGCGGTACTGCAGCCCGTCCATCCAGTTGGCCATGTCCTTCTGGTAGTTCTGGTAGTCCTGCTGTTCGGCGTTCTGCAGTCCGCTCAGCTGGCTCTCCAGCCCGGTGCGCTTGGCTGTGTACTCGCTGCGGCTCTGGTCCTGCAGGCTGTTCAGCACGTTGTCCAGGTTGTTCATGGTGGCCGTGTAGGCGTTCTGGCCCGCCTGGGTGCCGTAGCTGCTGCCATAACCGCCGGTCTGGGCCGCCGCGTTGGCCTGGGCGTTCTGGTTCGCCAGCTTGGCCGAGCGGGTGTACTGGCTCTTGTACTGCTGGTAGGCCGTGTCGGCGTCCGGGTCGTAGTCAAACTCTTTCATGCCGTCCAGCTGGCCCATCACGTCCTTGATCTTCGGCTGGTACTGGCTCACATAGTCCGCCGGGCGGGTCTTTTCGTAGTTCTCCAGTTCCGTCCGGGCATTGCTCAGTCTGCTCATTCCGTCTCCCCCTTACTGCTCAAAAAATTCTCGCTCATGTTCTCGCTGTCCAGGTTGGTCAGCACGTAGCCCAGCTGTTCCTGCAGCTGGTACAGGTAGTTGCGCAGCGCCCGGGCGTCCTCCGGGTCCATGCTGCTGCCAAAGCTGGGCAGGCTGATGCCGTTCAGCCCCGCTAAACTCGCCATCGTTCTTCCTCACTTTCTCGGCCCGGCCCCGGTCACCCGGCCGCCGGTGGTGCCCGCCAATGTAAAGGCCATGCTCCGCAGCGCGATCTGCCCCGTGCCGCTCAGCTTCAGCCGCAGGGTGTCGTGTCGGCGCGGCTCAAAGGGCAGGTTCAGCCGGTCGTGGTCTCCCGTGGCCGCTGCCGTGCGCAGGGTCTCCCAGGGGCCGCCATCGTAGCTCACCGCCAGCGTCACCACACTGTGGGTCTGGGCGTCCAGCCGCAGGGTGATCCGGCTGATGTATTTGTCATCCGTCTCGGTCAGTCCAATGTCCCCGCTCACCGCCTCAAACTGCAGCGCCGCCTCGGCTTCCCCTTCTGTTTCCCGGTCGGGGTCTGCCGCCCACAGGGCCCGGCCATCCCACAGGTACAGCTGCTGGCCGGTGCTGGCCATCTCGTAGCCCACGGCGCTCTCTTCGTGCCACAGGCCCCGCTCCGTGTCGTACACCAGCAGCCGCCCGGCGCTGTCCCCCTGCCGGCGCAGGTACAGGTAATACCGCGCGTCCAGGCTTCCAGCAGCGCACCACGCGGCCCCCGTCAGCTTCCCGGTGTCCAGCGCGCCGGACACCTTGCTGGGCAGGCTGCCGTCCCAGGCCATCACCCCGCCGGGCGAGAGATAGTACAGTGTCTCGTTCAGCACGCACAGGCTGTGGGCGGCGTTGGCTGCCACGCCACGGCACCGCACGCTGGAAAGCTGGTAGTCACTGGGTTTGGAGCCGTACAGCTTGTGGATGCAGTTTTCTTTGAAAAACAGCACATACCCCATGCAGCTGGCCGCCCCGGTAAAGGCCCCGTCGCTGCCCACGCTCACGGCATAGCTGTCCGCTGCAATGCCCCGGTAACTGTACCAGTTGGTAGGGTCACCCAGGCGGCAGGCGTAAATGGTGTTTTCCTTCTTGCTGCAGCCCCACACCCGGTTGCCCTGCTCGGTCACAAAGTCCAGGTCCGGCACCCGCCGCTCCAGCGTGATGCTCACGGCCAGGCCCTCGTTCTCGGTGCGTGCCCCGTCCAGGCTGCGCCAGCTGGTGCCCGTGGCCGTGATGGTCCAGCTGCCATAGTACCGGCTGCTGTCCTGAGCCGGGGTCAGACTGGCCACAAGGTCGTCCCCCTCCAGCGCCTGCACCACGATCTCTCCGTTCAGGTCTGCCGCCAGAGCGTCGCACACGGCCTGCGGCATGCCGGTCAGGGTCACTGTGTCGCCCTCCTTCAGCAGGCCCCCGATCCCCGGGCAGGTCATGCGCACCGTGTTCACCAGCACCTGCACCCACTTGCCGCTCTTGGCGCTCCACTTTTCCAGCACGCTCTCATAGTCGTACAGGTTCCCGGCTTCGCCCTTCAAAAACAGTTGCCCGTCCTCCGGGCTCTCTGGCTCCGTGTCGCCTGCACCGGCCACCTCGTATACCTTGCCCTCCGTGTCGCAGGGGCACACGGTCATCTTCCGGTCGCCCAGCTCCCACTTCGCCCCCAGCGGCTCCAGTTGGCCGGTCTCAGTGTCAAAGGCCAGCTTATCCGGCCAGATCAGCACCTTGCTGCCCATGCCGGCCAGTTCCTTGCGGTCATCGGTCAGCACATTCTCCAGCGTCACCGCCGCCGTGCGTCCCGCCTGCCCGTCCGGTGCGTATTCCAGCCCCGTGCCCCGGCAGATCAACAGCCCGTTCAGGTGGTACATGCCGTTCACCTTCTCCACGTCCCGCACCTTTTTGCGCAGCGCCCGGGTCTGCAGCGCCGGAAATCCCCTGCCGGAAAAATTCAGCGCCGCCGAGAGCTCCGCCTCGCTGCAGCTGTAGGTCTCGTTGATGCCCCCAAAGGCCCGCAACAGCTGCCGACTGCCGGTCAGCTGGTTCAGGTTCGTCCCGTCGATCATCTCTCAATACCTCCACTGCACCCCGCCCGCCGGGGGGTATTTCTGCCGCATCCAGGCTGCAAACTCCTGGCAGTAGTCACTGTACATCTGCAGCTCGTTCACTGCCCGGGCCGTCTCGCCCAGGGCCAGGTCCATCTGGGCGCACAGCCAGTGCTGGTACAGTGCGCTGAAGGCATCCGGTGCCAGCAGCTGGGTGTCATACTCCAGCCCGTCCCCGGCCATGTCCGCGCCCACGGCGTCAAAATCGCCGCAGGCCGAGCGGTTCACCACCGTCTGCCGCAGCCGCGCGTCGCACTGGCGCAGCCACATCTGTTTCATCTCGTCCGCAAAATCATTGTTCGGCCGCATCTGGTCGCAAAGTTCAATCGCCTTTCCTGCCGTCATACTCTGTCTCCCTTCAGGTCTCCAGCTCCACATCCTCGATCACAGCCCGCAGTTCCAGCTGTGCCAGATACAGCCCCATATATTTCTGCTGTGTCCGCAGCAGCTCTAGCGGGCAGTCATGTTTCGGCTGCTCCGTGCCTGCCATCGCCGCCGCTTCCACGCAGTTGCAAAAGGCTTTCAGCTTCTCGTAGCGGATCTTCGTCTGCTGATACTCTGCCACAAACCGTTCCTTGTAGTCCGTGCTCAGCATCCCGTCCACAGTGTCCTTCAGCTCTTTCATTCAGTTTCCCTCCTTAGCAAAAACACCCGGCACAGCAAGTGCCTGCCGTACCGGGTGTTCTCTTCACGTTGTTCTTACAGCTTCTGCAGTGCCGGCACGTTCTGCGCCGCCGCCTGGGCCGCCTCGATCTTTGCGTTGGCCGCGTTGTCCATCTCTTCGCTGTGGCGCAGCACCTCGGCCACCGCCGCAGGCACCTCCACGTCCACGCCGCGCTGGATCAGGTACGCCTCGCCGTTCACGCTCACAAAACGGGCGCTGGAGTAGCGGCCGTTGTCCTTGAACAGGTGGATCACCTCGGTGTCACGCTTTTCCGCCTGCACGTCCTTGGTGTCCTGGGTGGCTGCTTCCGCAGCCTGCTGTGCGGTTTCTTTCTTTACTGCCATTTGTTCATCCTCCGTTCCTCAGTTTGCCTTCGCCTTGGCGCTGTAGCGTGCGCTGCAGCTCTCAATGCGCACCATGTACTGCTCGCTCAAGCGCTCGGCGGTCTTCACGGCCTTCCAGCCCACAGAGGCGCGCTGGTTCAGCGGGTCGTCGCCATAGCCCAACTGCTTCACGATGTGCTGCAGGCCGCCGCCCTCCAGCTCGGTGGTGGCGTAGGCGTGGGCGCCCAGCACCAGAGTGCCAAACACCGCAAGGCCCGAGGGGCAGCCGGTGCCGGTCCAGATCTTGGCCTCGCTGGTCTCCACAAAGCGCACGTTGCCGATCTTGCCGATCTCGCCCTCAAAGATCTCCTCGGGGCTGGCGTACTTGTGGGCCTCCACCCAGGCCGGGTCCTTCTTCAGGTCGTAGGCCGTGTACGGGTGGATGATGCACACATAGCTGCCGCCGGCAGAGCCGATGGGGTCGGCGTTCTGCACCTTCAGCTGGGCCACCGCCTGCTCGATCAGGTCCACCGTCAGCTGGGCCGTGGCGTCCAGACCCGCACGGCTGGTCACCGGGGTCTCTGCACCACCTGCGCCGATCTTAGGGGCGTAGATTACGTTGGTGCCGCCGGCCAGAATGTCGCGCACAATGGTGTCCATGGTGCGGCCGCTCTGGCTTGCCAGCACGCTGGTGGCCTGCACCACGTTGTTGTCAATGGTGGTCATCTGCACCATGTCGGTCAGGGGCACCCAGCCGCCGTACTGGTGCACCTCAGCGGTCACCGTGGTCACGGTCAGGGCCTGGCCTTCCGGGGTCACGCCCTCGGTCAGGGGCGTGGTGGCCTTGGGCAGCGCGTCATACTTGCGGAACTCAATGGTCTTGCCGTTGTTGGCCGGGATGGGGTAGCTGTCGCCGAACTGGTCATGCACCAGCGCCGGCAGCGCCTGGTCGATGAGGCGGCGCTCGTAAAAGGTTTTCATCTCGGCGCTCATGCCGGAGCTGCCAGTGGTGTTCTGCAGCTGCTCGTGCGCATCCGCAAACAGCTGCAGGTTCATCTTCTTCCATTTCATGGTTTGGTCCTCCTTCAAAGGTTTATGTTCTCACACCCTCGTGTGGGAAGTCGTTACAGCGTGATCTTCTCGCCCCGGCGTACCCTGCGTTCCAGGTCCTCCAGCTGGCGGCGGCTCATGCTGGCCACGTCCACATGGGTGGTCACCGCGCCGCCTGGCCGGGTGCCGTTCTCGCCGGGTCTGCTGGCCCGCTGCTGAATGCGTGCCGCCACGCCCTGCTCCACCTTCTGGGCGGTCTGGGCCGTGGCCTGCTGCATGATGTGGTCAAAGTAGGCGGCCCGGTAAGCGTCCGGCAGGCTCACGCCCCGGCGCATCAGGTCGGCCACCTGCTCGTTGGCCAGCACCTCCTGCAGCTCAAAATCCGGGTACTGGGTCTTCAGCTGGGCGGCCTGGGCCTCCCACTGTGCCTGGATCTGGCTCACCCGCTGCTGGCGGGCTGCTTCCTGCTGCATGGCCTGCAGCTGGGCGTTGCGGGTGTTGCTGCGCTTCAGGTCGCTCTCCATCTTGTCCAGCTCCCGGGCCGTTTTCACGCTCACACCCCGCTGCTGGGCCAGGTCCTCGTAATATTTCTCGTCCTTCACGCGGCCGTTCTCCACCGCCTCGATCAGGCCGTCCATGTCCTCGGTGTCCACGCCGTAGGCATTGGCCAGTGCCTGGGTCAGCCGCGCCACCTGCGGATTCTGCCGGATGTTCTCCGTGGCCTTATCAATGGCCCGCTGCATCATCTCCTGGAACACGTCGCTGTATTCGCCCTGCACCATCTCGCCAAAGGCTCTCCGGCGCTCCTCCGGGGTCTTTTCGGCCTTGGGCTCCTTGGCAGGTTCCTGGTGCTTCTCCGCTTCCGCCGGGTCACCCTCACTGCCAGAGGCCCCCTCCTTGAGGGGGCTGCCGCCCGCAGGCGACTGGGGGAGTTTCTCCCCGCCTGCCGCCTTCCCCTTCAGCGCCCCGCTGCGCCGTGCCAGCCGCTCCTGTGCCGGCCGCAAAGCCGGTGCCTGCACCGCCGGGGGTGCCGCTTCCGCCGCACCGCCCTCTGCAGCCCCTGCGCCGCCGTCTCCGCCTTCTGCGAAATACTGCAGGTTCATCTTGCCGCTCACCATGTCCGCCAGCTTGTCAGGTTCCAGTTCCTTGGTATCGGCATACACATAGTGCACCTCCAGTTCCACGTTCTCCGGGTAGCTCTCGGCCAGGGCGTCAATGCCGTCCTGCACCAGCTGCACCCAGGCTTCCACCATGTCCTGCGTCTGGGCGGTGGGGGTGGCCTCCACCTTCATCCAGCCGTCGCCGTGGGCCACAACGCCCACAGCCAGTAAGCCCGCCCGGGCAGCTTCCACCACCTCGTTGGCCAGCGTCTGCAGCAGCACACTTACCGCCGCACACACAACGTCCTGCCCGTACTCGCCTGCGCCGGCGTGGCCCTCGGCCTTTACCTCGTAGCCGGTCACGCCGCTGGCCCACACCGTTCTTGCAACTGTCGCTCTGATCATGCCGTTTTCTCCTTTACTCCTTGTTCGGGTTGTTCGCATCCATGGCCCGCTTGGCCGCCTGTGTCGAGAGACTGTTGTTCCCTTCGCCCACCGCAGCGCCCAGGCTGTTGGTGGTGCTGCGGGTCACATTGCTGCTGCCGCTGCCGCCACCCGTGCTGCCCGCCGCCTGCGCAGCCGCTCCTGCCGCCTCGCTCACGTTGGTGCCGTTCTGCTGGTCGATGATGGCTGCCATCTTCTGCAGCTGCTGTGCCATCTGCTGGAGCTGCTGGTACAGCGTGCCGTTCTCACTCACCCGCTGGCGCACCTTCTCAATGCCTTCAAAGTCCATCATGTCCAGCGCCGCCAGGGCCGCGTCGGCATTGGCCGGCGCAAAGAAGCCCATCTGGTAGCACTCTTTCGCCGTCTCGTTCTGAGAAAGGCGGCTGAAGGTGCTCTTCTTGGCCGCGCTCACC
>OIZO01000757.1_pt1 | contig 19762 bp, 17 predicted proteins | sample 1588551 | NCBI WGS metagenome assembly OIZO01 (sample SAMN03283271) | human gut metagenome | biome: human-associated habitat; material: feces | host: Homo sapiens | place: Peru | collected 2012 | reverse complement strand
CGGCGGCATCTGTCAGGTGTCCTCCACCCTGTATTTAGCCAGTGTATACGCCGAAATGACCATTGTTGAGCGCCGGAACCACGGCTACCCCGTCAGCTATATTCCACTTGGCATGGATGCCACCGTGAGCTGGGGCTTTACGGACCTGAAAATCCGCAACGACTCCCCTCTGCCCGTGAAGATCCACGCGGAGGAATCCGATGGGTATGTCCGTGTGTCCATCCTGGGTACGGAAACACGGGACTATGACATTGAAATGTCCTACACCGTCGGCGGCCGGTATGTCCGGACCTACATGAGCAAGATCGACAAAAAGACCGGCGAGCTGATCTCTAAGGAGCCTTACGCACTGTCCGGATATATTGACGATATCTATTGATTACATATTTCAAAAGGGGCGGCAGATTTGCCGTCCCCTTTTGATTCTATGCAGCCGCAGTTATGCGGCTGTTTTTCTTTAAGATATTTTTAATTTACTGTTTCTTCCTTGACAAGGCGGTCTATTCATGATAGACTTTCAGTAAGTCGATAAGCAATAGACCATTTCTACAGAAAGGATGTTTCCTATGGAAGAACGAAAGCTGGGCCCCGTAGAGCTGCGGTTTGCGGAGCTGATCTGGGACAACGCGCCCATCCCCTCCGGGGAGCTGGTGAAGCTCTGCGCCAAGGAGCTGGAGTGGAAAAAATCCACCACCTATACAGTGCTGAAAAAGCTCTGCGAAAAAGGATTGTTTGAAAACGATGGGGGAACGGTGGTAGTCCGGATGGACCGGCAGCAGTATCTGAGTGCCCAGAGCCGACAGTTTGTGGACGATTCCTTTTCCGGCTCCCTGCCCGCTTTCCTGGCGGCTTTCGCCCAGGGTGGGCAGTTGAGCCAACAGGACATCTCCGAAATGCGCCGGTTGATCGAGGACTACGGAAAGGAGGGGTGACCATGAGCCGCGTCTTTCTGCATCTGCTCAATCAAAGTCTGACGGCCAGTGTGCTGATTCTGGCAGTGATTGGGCTGCGGTTTCTGTTCCGGAAGCTCCCCAAGAGCCCCCAGTGCCTCCTCTGGGCCTTGGTCGCGCTGCGGCTGGCGGTGCCCTTCTCTCTGGAAAGCGCCTGGAGCCTGATCCCCAAGGCGGAGCCCATCCCGGCGGAGGTGGTTTTCTCCGCCCCGGCACCGGAGAGGGAAAGGGTCTTCCAGCCCGGGGAAGTAACTCCTGCTGTGGAGGAGACGCCTGTCACCCCAACCGCTCCCAGGGTTGACTACTGGCAAATCGCCTCCATTGTCTGGCTGGCCGGTGTTGCCGGACTGCTGGCGGCGGGGCTTCTGTCCTATTTCCGACTGAAACGGAAACTCCGGGTATCCCTGCGGCGAAGGGACAATATCTATCTCTGTGACGGTATTTCCGGCCCCTTTGTGCTGGGCCTTGTGAAACCCAAAATATACATCCCTTCCCAGCTGGATGCCCTTAGTCAGAGCTTTGTTCTGGCCCATGAGCAGGCTCATTTGAAGCACAAGGACCCCTGGTGGAAACTGCTGGGGTATCTGCTTGTATGCGTCTATTGGTTCCAGCCCATGGTGTGGCTTGCCTGGTGGCTCTTCTGCCGGGACCTGGAAATGGGCTGCGACGAGCGGGCGGTGAAGGACATGACCGCCATCCAGCGGAAGACCTACGCCTGCGTGCTGCTGCAATGCGCCGCCCCCAAGCAGTATCGATTCCCGTGCCCCGTAGCTTTCAGCCAGAACAGCGTAAAAAGCCGGATCAAGAATGTACTGACCAATAAGAAGACCAAGCTATGGCTCCTGGGTGGAGCGGCGGTGCTGGCGGTGGTGGTGTGCTCGCTGTTCGTGACCACCAGGAAGACCGTTTCCCAGCTCCAGGAAGTGAACCAATACCTTCCGGAGGGTTACTTCCTTTTCAGCGATAATCCCTATGAGGCAGCTTTGATTCAAGAGGACACGTCCGATCAGGTTGGTGGTATTCAGGGTACCCTGTTAAACGGAAACACCTCCGCCAATCCTCAGGCAGCGTTCGATATGCTGGGATACAATATGAGCACCGCCGAATGGGTGGGCGGCGACACAGAGTGGACTATCCGGGAGAAAGACGGAAATCTGTGCTATCATTCTCTGTATTATCTTTCTGATTCGGTGTATGACATCTGGTTTACAGAGGAATTTTATAGTCAGGATGACAGCAATATGGTTGCCATGCTCAAGGAGTCCCTACAAGCCTATATCCAGGGGGTCAATTCACTTGACCTGAACCAACGTCCTTTTGACCGGCGGTCCAGTGCCCGGGGAGCGGCGGTCTATGACCTGTCCGCCGGAAAGACGCTCTACGCCAAGAACTACTGGGGAGAAACTTCCCCCGGAGGATGGTGCCGGGTGGCCTTCGCCGCGGCGATCCTGGCCCAGAACCCGGACCTGGAGACTGTTTTCCCCATCCCTAGCTGGAAGGAGGTTTCCTTCTCTGACAGTGTCCACTTAGAGGACTATCAAAACTTTACTCTGCGTGACCATTTGTACAGCTTCCTGCTGGGTTCCACGATTCCATCCTCGGATGTTTCCTCCTGGGTCCTGACACATAATTTAGCCAAGGATGAAGAAGAGGCTGCGGCAATGATGCGCCAGTGGCTGGAATCCATCGGATGTACGCACACGTATTTTGACAATGTTTCCGCTTGCTACTCCGACGACGCCCACACCACCGTGGAAGACATCGTAATCATGCTGAAAGCGGCCCTGGGAAACGAGACCTTCCGGGAAATCTGGTCCACAGCCACCTATCAGCTCCCCGGACAGGAGCTGCCGCTGTACAGTCGGAATTATCTGATGCCGGATAACCCGGTAAAGCCGGAATTTGTGGATTCCCGGGTCACCGGCGGCATCGGCTATATGACCGGCTTTGCGGACCTGGCTGTAACCGCCGGACGGAAGGGCCGCTACCTCTGCGTCATCCAAAACGCGGACCGGGTGTTCCAGGAAAACGGCTGGACCGTGGATTACTGGGGCAGCCTGGAAGAAATGAAGCTGCTGATGGATATGGAGCTGTGACAAAATCCCCCGGATCTTCAAACTCTGAAAATCCGGGGGATTGCCACACCAGTCTGCGAACTGGTTCCCAATGACATTTGCGGTTTTACGGCGTCACCACATTTTTCATCAGCAGCTCCACAGCCGCCTGGAGCTGAGCGTCATCTTCCTGGGCCAGGGTCCCATAGTAAAGAGCGGCATAGTCTTCGTCGGAAAGGTCCACCTCCACATCCGGGGTCAGACCTATCCCCTCCAGGTTTTCACCTTTGGAGGTGAAGTAGCGGCCTACGGACAGATCTACGGCAGAGCCATCCTCCAGCTGGAAGAGGTTCTGGTAGTAGCCCTTGCCTACGGTGTTGGTGCCGATGGTGGTGGCCGCGCCGTATTCGTGGAGGACTGTGGCAAAGAGCTCGGCAGCTGAGTAGGAATCCTCGTTGATGAGCACTGCCATGGGGACATTCAGGTGGCTTTCATCGGAGGTGAATACCTCTTCTTTGCCGTCCTTATCTACGTTGCTCAGGAGTGTGCCTTCCGGCAGAAGATGATCCAGAATCTTGATGAGCTCATCCTCGTAGCCGCCGCCGTTGAAGCGGACATCGAAAATCAGCTGGTCAGCCCCCTGGTCCATAAGCTCCTTCACGGCAGCGATGGTCTCGTCGGCACTGCGGGCCACAAAATTCTTGATCTTCACATAGCCAATGGTACCATTGATCAGATTGCTTTCCGTGACCTCCGTATCCACTTGGTTCCGGGTGATATAGAGGGTCACCGCTTCCCCCTGACGCATAACGGTAATGGACACCTGGGTACCCGCTTCTCCCTTGATGCGGTCTGTCAGGTCGGACATGGTGAGCTCTTCCACGCTCTCCCCGTCCACCTGAACGATCACATCCTCCGGCTCCATGCCGGCCTGCTCCGCGGGGCCGCCCTTCACCACGGACTGGACCACAAAGCCGCCGGTCTCTGGATTCGAAATGCTGGCACCGATGCCCACGTAGCTGTTGTTCATGGATTCTTCCAAGGCGTCGTACTCGCTGGCTGGCACATAGTAGCTCCACCGGTCCCCAATGGCATTCACCATGGCATCGGCGGCAGCATCCTCGATGGCAGTCTGGTCTACTTCCCCAGGGAAGCGCTCCAAAATCAGATTTTCCAGAGTGATTAGCTTAGAGGAGGGGATCTGGTTGGAGACCAGCCCCACGGTCATGGCGCAGCTCAGGGCAGCCACGGCGATATAGGACAGAGCAATCAGGATCTTCTTTTTCATATCTTTCTCCTTCTGCGTTGGAATAGTTCTATGGGGCCGTTTTCGGTTTGGAAAACGGCCCCAGGCTATTACAGAGAAACGTAAGCACAGGGATTGACATAAGCGCCGTTGTAGGCGATGCCAAAGTGCAGATGATAGCCGGTGGCAATACCGCTCTTGCCCACATAGCCGATCAGCTGTCCCGCAGAAACCGCCTGCCCAGCGGAAACACAGCCAGCAGCCTCCATATGCATATAGATGGAGGAAAAGCCATCGCCGTGGTTGATGGTCACATAGTATCCGGCGGATCCGGAATAGGTGTTGCTGGTAACAATGCCGGCCCGGCTGGCATAAATCGGTGTCTTGGCAGGAGCGGCCAAGTCAACGCCCTGGTGATAAGTAGAAGCACCGCTGGTGGGAGACTGCCGGAAGCCGAAGGGGCTGGACATATAGGTATAGCTGCAGGGCCGCAGCCAGTTGCCGCCGGAGGAGGGAATGCTGGCGCCGTTGTTGGTGCTTCCGTTGACGCCGGTGCCGCTGGAGGCGGTGGTGGCGGGAGGCACGGTGGTATAGGTGGCCATGTAGGCCAGCCACTCCTGATGCTTGGCGGTGTTGTATTCCTTTTCCTTCTGAGCAATCTGTTTCAGGAGGTCATCATCCTCCTCTTCCAACTGCTTTTTCAGGTCGCTGATTTCCTCGCCCTTGGCCACCAGCTCCTTGATGACCTCATCGGCCTCTTCCCGCTTGCTGTCCAGCTCTGCCTGGGTCTCATCCAGCTCCTTGCGGGTGACCTCCAGATCCGCCTTTTCGGCGGTGAGCTCGGTCTGGGCGGTCTCCACCGCCTTGGTGGCCTCGTCCAGTTCCTGGAGGCGGCGGTTATCGGAGGCGGCGATCTCCTCCACCATGTTCAGCCGGTCCAGAAGATCCGAGAAGCTGTTGGCCTTGAAAAGGACCTCCCAATAGGAAAGGGTGCCCTCCTCCTCCATGGTACGGATCCGGACCTTGTACTCCTCATTCAGGGTATCATAGTGCTCCTGGGCATTGTCCAGCTCGTCCTGTTTGTCGGCAATCAGCACGCCGTAGGCGTTGATCTGCTCGTTGATGTTGTCGACCTGGGCGTGGAGGTTGCCGATTTCCTGATCGATCAGATTTTTCTTGGTGACGATATCAGAAATATCGTCTTTGTTGGATTCATACTGAGCCTTCAGGTCCTTGATCTGGGACTGAAGCTCCGTCTTCTGATCCTTCAGGCTGTTGATCTGCTTCCGGATCTCACTGGAAGAAGCGGCGTAGGCCCGGGTAGGGATCAGGCTGAGGATCAGCGTCAGCAGCATGATGCCAGCCATGATACCTGCCAGCAGGGACACCAGTTTCTTGCGATTTTTCATATTGCCTCCTTGAGAACGCGTAAAAAGCTCAATGTGTATAGCGGCCGGGCCGCCTTCCGGGAATCCCAGAGGGCGGCCCCGGTGATTTTTTAGAATCAGACGTCCATGAATTTCCGGATAGAGGTCCAGCTGCCCACGATGCCCACAAACAATCCGGCGGCGCCGAATACAATGAGCATTGGGATCAGTAGGGTCTTGAAGGGGACAAAGGTAAAGAGCTTCAGAGAGTCCACACTGGAGATCCGGTTTACCAGCGCGTCGTAGCCCACCCATTCCAGTCCGAAGGCCAGGATGGCACCCATCATACCCAGGGTGAAGCCCTCTACAATGAAGGGCAAGCGGATAAAGCCGTTGGTAGCGCCCACCATCTTCATAATGGAGATCTCATCCCGGCGGTCGTACATGGCCAGCTTGACGGTATTGGAGATGATCAACAGAGAGATGACCAGCAGCACGGCAATCAGCGCCACGGAGGCGATGTGCAGCACCTGCTGAATGGTGGTAAAGCCCTGAGCCAGCTCATAGGCGGCGTTGGTTTTTGCCACACCGGGGATCTGCTGGAGCTGGGCATCGGTTTGGTCCATAAGGCTGTTGTCCTCCAAGGTCACCTCGTAGCGGTGGCGCAGGTCGCTTGCCTGAACACCGTTGAAAGCGGAGTCACCGTTGTGGTCCTTGACAAAGCTTTCCAAGGCTTCGTCCCGGGAGATGAACTTAGCCTGGAGCACATTGCTCAAAGCATTGATCTTGGTGCCGATACTCCGGGCCTCGGCATCGGACAGGTCGGAATCAATATAGACCAGGATCTCGCTGGTCTGGTTCAGATCCTGAACCATCACATCCAGGTTATACGCCAGAATAGAGAAGCTGCCCACAATGATCAGGCAGGCCACCGTAACGCAAACAGCAGCGAAGGACATAAAGCCGTGGAGAAAAATACCCCGGATGCCCTCTTTGAGAAGGTAGCCGATATTATTGAATTTCATCGTTGTAGTACCCCTCTCTGCCGTCGCTGACCACATAGCCGTCATCAATGGCGATGACCCGCTTGGCGAACAGCTCCACAAGGTTCTTTTCGTGGGTAACCACCAGAACGGTGGTGCCCAGATTGTTGATCTCCTGCAGCAGCGACATGATCTCGAAGGATCGGGCCGGGTCCAGGTTACCGGTGGGCTCGTCCGCAATGATGGTAGACGGATTGTTGACCAACGCCCTGGCAATGGCCAGACGCTGCTGCTCACCGCCGGACATCTCGCCGGGGTGACGCCCCGCCTTGTTCTCCAGGCCCACCAGCTCCAGCACGTAGGGCACCCGCTCTCGGATCTCCGACTCCCGGGCACCGATAACCCGCATGGCGAAGGCCACGTTGTCATAAACCGTCATGTTGTTGATCAGGCGGAAATCCTGGAACACAACGCCAACGGTACGGCGCAGATAGGGGACCTCCCGCTTGCGGATCCGCTCCAGGTAATAGGTATTGACATGGACGGAGCCGGAGGTAGGCCGCAGCTCTCCGGTGATCAGCTTAATAATGGTGGATTTTCCGGATCCGGAGGGGCCCACCAAAAAGCAAAACTCTCCGTCGTCAATCCGCATGGAAACGCCATTGAGCGCCCGGTTGCCCTGCTCGTAGCATTTCACCACATCTACAAATTCAATCATTTGCATCTATCTCCAGTCGATATTCCGCAGAGGGGCCCAATTGCCCTCCTGCACGCAATGTAGAGGAATTGTATCACAAATCGGCTAAAAAGTCAATGGTATACCTGCAATCCCGGTATTATTTCATATTTTTTAACAAAATATTCTAAAATTTCTTACGGTTTTGCATCGCATAACAAGAGATAGCCGCCTGTCTGGGGCTTGGGATCGGACAGGCGGCTATGCAATGAAGTTGACATAATGAATGAATATTTATCTTGCTTCTCTGGAAGACAGATACTTGCGGACCATCAGGGCCACCTTGAAAACAATGGCATGGTCGAACTGCCGCAGGTCCAGACCGGTGAGCTTCTTGATCTTTTCCAGGCGGTACACCAGCGTATTGCGGTGGACAAAGAGCTTCCGGGAAGTCTCGGAAACATTCAGGTTGTTCTCAAAGAACTTATTGATCGTGAAGAGGGTTTCCTGATCCAGGCAATCGATGGAGGATTTTTTGAAAATTTCACTCAGGAAGATCTCGCACAGGGTCGTCGGCAACTGGTAAATCAAGCGGCCGATGCCCAGGTTTTCGTAGCGCATAATGCTCTTTTCGGTATCGAAGACCTTGCCCACCTCAATGGCAGTCTGGGCCTCTTTGTAGGAATCCGCCAGCTCCCGCAGATGCTCGGCCACGGTGCCAATGCCGATGGAGGTCTTGACCCGCAGCTCGTTTTTCAGCGTGTTTTCGATGTTCACCGCGATCTTCTCCAGCTCCTCGCTGGGGGTATTGACCGTGATCTGCTTGACCACCGCAATATCAGACTCATTGATGCTCAGGACAAAGTCCTGCATCTTGTCCGGGAACATGCCGGCCAGAATATCCACGGTAGCCACATCACTGCGGCCCACCTGACGGATGAGGAACACAGCTCTGGGCGCGTCGGTAGCAAAATGGAGCTCCTTGGCCCGGATGTAGATATCGCCGGGAAGGATATTGTCCATGATGATATTCTTGACGAAGGTGCCCCGGTCGTGCTTCTCCTCATAAAAGATCTTCGCATCATTCAGGGAAATATAAGCCATGGAGCAGAAGGTTCTGGCCATCTCATCGTCGCCGGAGCAGAAGACGGCGTATTCAAAGAGATTGGAGCCGCCGATAATGGCCTTGAAGCATTTCTGGGCAAAGGTCACCACGCCCTCCGATCCGCCGATCCGCAGCGCGGCATCTGGCCAGCGCTCTCCAAGCAGAGAAACGTCCGTGCAGGACACAACGCAGCCCTCCGTGTCGATGACTCCGAATGTTCTGTCAGAAATATCCTTTAATTGAACGATCACACTTTGAAACACGCTGTTGGACATATTGCGGCTCCTCCTTAGAATGTTGCATAAATACGCATTCCACAAAATTGCACTGTTATTATACACAAGTTTTGCGCAGTTTGCAAGTACCTTTTGACATTTTATTGCAAATTGCGGGTCCGTTTTTATCTATTCTTCCCAGTGGTCACAGCTTGCCGCGGAAAATTTACCGTTTTCTACAGGCATTTTGCCGAGAAGCCAAAATTTCAGAGGCTTTGTTTCTCTAATTTGTCAATTTCTTCCTCTGTCAGGAACCGGCATTTTCCCCGTCCCAGGTTTTCCAAGGTCAGTTCCCCTTCCCGGATCCGCTCCAGGTAGGTCACGGTCATGCCCCGGGAGGCCATCATCCGACGGACCTGGTGATACTTTCCTTCCCGGAGCGTGATGCGGCTCTCCCCTGCCCCCAAGGGCTCCAGGCGGGCGGGCAGGCACCTCGTCCCATCCCGAAGGGTCAGCCCCTGGGCGAATGCGGCAACGTCTTCCTCTCCGGCAGTACCCTCGTGGCAGGCGTAATAAACCTTGGGCACCTCTTTCTTCGGAGAGATCAGCCGGTGGAGCAGGTCACCGTCATTGGTAAAGAGCAGCAGCCCTTCCGTGGCCTTGTCCAGACGGCCAACGGGCTTTAGATCCAGGTGCGTCATTTCTTCGGGGAGCAGGTCCATGACCGTAGGCTCCCGGTCCTCAGTGGCAGTAACAAAGCCTTTGGGTTTGTTCATCATCACGACAGCTCGCTGCCGTCCGCCCAGAGTCTTTCCATCCAGAACGACCTCCGCGGTCTGCGGATCCAGCTTCCGGCTGCCGTCGGTTTCCGTGGCCCCATTGACCGTCACCCGGCCCGCTTTCAGCAGTCCCTTGACCTGGGACCGGGTACCAGCCCCGCTGTCACATAAAAATTTATCCAGGCGAATCACGTTTTCCTCCGTTCTATCCCCCGGGCGTTCCGAATAAGGTGAAATCGGAAAACGCTTTTAGGAGGGAATGTATCATGGTTGTAATGACCGCAAAGGTCAATTTCAAACGAATGCTTCTGATACTGGCCCTTGCGGCCGCGGGACTGCTGGCACTGATCCTTCTGCTGGGAGGCAGCCGGGAAACCCTTGCCCCCAATGGGGAAACGGTAACGGACAACGACAGCCGCGTAAGCTTTTTGAAGAGCTTCGGCTGGGAAGTCATTGCCTCCCCAAAAGAATCCGGCCAGGTGCTGATTCCCAAGGAATCAAACACCGTCTTTGACCGGTACAATGCCCTGCAGAAATGCCAGGGCTACGACCTGAGCAAATTCGCTGGGAAGAAGGTCATGCGCTATGTTTACACCGTAAAGAATTACCCCGGAGCCACAGAGCCGGTTTATGCAACGCTGCTCATCCATAAAAACAAAGTCATTGGCGGCGACATCACAGACACGGCCCCCGGCGGGAAAGTGAAAACCTTTGAAATGCCAAAGGCCGCAGAATCAGCGCCCCTTCCGACGGAAACAACAATTCCCACCCTGCCGGGGCAGAACCAATAAATTCTCCGTCAGTATAGCATAAAAATTAGCACTTGACAAGTTTCTCCTGCCGTGCTATTCTTAGGCCAACTGAATAGCTGATCTTCAGGGCGGGGCGAAATTCCCCACCGGCGGTAACAGTCCGCGAACGCGAAAGCGCCGAATCGGTGTGATTCCGATACCGACAGTATAGTCTGGATGGAAGAAGATACGCATATGCTGCGTTTTTTCACGCCCTGAGTGTCGTTGTGCGCTCAGGGCTATTTTTTACCTATGAGGTGACCGAATATGGAAAAACTTTTGGAACAAATTCAGCAGAACGCCACCTTCGTGCTGATCACGGCGCTGATCATCGTGGCCGTGGCCGTACTTGCCCGGCTGGTAGAACGGAAGCTGCCTCACCTGCGGTCTGTGACCCCGGCCCGGCGGGTAAGCATCATCGGCATCTGCTCCGCCATCGCTGTGGTGCTGCACATTCTGGACTTTCCCCTGCTGTTCCTGGCACCGGAATTCTACAAGCTGGACTTCTCTGAGGTGCCGGTGCTTCTGGGCGGCTTCTTCTTAGGACCCAGCGCCGCCGTAACCATTGAGGGCATCAAGATTCTCCTGAAGCTCCTGTTTAAGGGAACCTCCACTGCTTTTGTGGGAGACTTTGCCAACTTCTTTGTAGGCTGCTGCTTTGTGCTGCCCGCCACCATCTGGTATCATACGCACAAAAGCAAGAACGGCGCCATCCTGGGCCTGGCCTTGGGCACCCTGATCATGACCGTCATCGGCACCGCCTTTAATGCCGTGTACTTGCTGCCCAAGTTCGCCCAGCTCTACGGCATTCCCATGGATGTGCTCATCGGCATGGGCACCGCGGTCCACTCCGGCGTCACCGGCGTGTTCTCCTTTGTGGCGCTGTGTGTAGCGCCGCTGAACCTGGTGAAGGGCGCTGTGGTCTCCCTTCTGACTGTGCTGCTGTATAAGCGGGTAGCGGGGCCCCTGTTCCGAATCCACGAATAATGACATTCCACGTCTGGCTTTGTCCGGGCGTGGAATTTTTTTGTCCATTCCTCTTTATTTCATCCAGAGAATACTGTATAATATTTCTATCTTTATCCGGGAGGCGAAAGTATGCGTATCGTCATCAAGGTGGGCACCTCCACCCTGACCCACCCCAGCGGGCACCTGAACATCCGGCGGGTGGCACAGCTGTGTCAGGTCATCAGCGATATCAAAAATGCGGGGCATGAGGTGATTTTGGTCTCCTCCGGTGCCATCGGCATGGGCGTGGGAAAGTTGGGGCTCCGAAGCCGTCCCAAAGACATCCCAGGCAAGCAGGCAGCGGCAGCCGTAGGGCAGTGCGAACTCATGTACATCTACGACAAGCTCTTTGGAGAATATCACCACACCGTAGCCCAGCTGCTGATCACCGGCGAGGATATCGCCCACGAGAAGCGGCACCGGAATTTTGAAAACACCCTTCAGCGGCTGTTGGAAATGGGGGTTCTGCCCGTCATCAACGAAAATGACACCGTTGCCACTGATGAGATCGTCATCGGTGACAACGACACTCTGGCCGCCATTGTGGCCCAAAGCGTCAGGGCAGACCTATTGGTGCTGCTGTCGGACATTGATGGACTCTACACCGCCGATCCCCACAAGGACAAAGATGCCAAAATCATTCCTTTGGTGCAGGAGATGACCGAAGCCGTCCTGGCCCTCGGCGGCGGCAGCGCCTCCAGTCAGGGCACTGGGGGCATGGGCACCAAGCTCCAGGCTGCCAAGATCTGCATGGACTGCGGCTGCGAAATGGTCATCGCCAACGGAGCGGACCCGGAAAATCTCTACGGCATTCTGGATGGAGAACACATCGGCACACGATTCAGGAGGGATCAGCTATGATGGAACTGTTGGAAAAGGCCCGGGACACGAAGCGGATCGTCTCCCGACTGTCGGAAAGCGAAAAGAACCAAGGGCTTCTGGCTATGGCCCAAAGTCTGGAGCGACATGCCCCGGATATTCTGGCAGCCAATGCCCTGGATATGGAGGAGGCCAATGGCCGCATCTCCCCCGTCATGCTGGACCGGCTGAAGCTGACGGAAGACCGCATCCAGGCTATGGCCAAGGGTATCCAGGAGGTGGCAGACCTGCCGGATCCGGTGGGCCGCATTCTGGAGGAACATATCCGGCCCGACGGGCTGAAAATTCAAAAAGTCTCCGTGCCCATGGGAGTCATTGCCATTATCTATGAAAGCCGCCCGAATGTAACCAGTGATGCGGCAGCCCTGGCACTGAAAAGCGGAAACGTCTGTGTCCTGCGCAGCGGCAGGGACGCCATCCGCAGTGCGGGAGCCATTGTGGAGGCCATGCAGGCGGGGCTCAGAAACGTCGGTTTGCCGGAAAGTGCCGTACTGCTGGTAAAGGACACCTCCCACGATGGGGCAAAGCAACTGATGACCGCCAACGGCTACATCGATCTGTTGATCCCCAGAGGTGGTGCTGGGCTCATTCATGCCTGCCTACGCACCGCCACCGTGCCCTGCATTGCCACCGGTACCGGCATTTGCCATGTATACGTCGAGGAAACCGCCGACCAGGATATGGCCCTGAACATCGTGGAAAATGCCAAAACCAGCCGCCCCAGCGTCTGCAACGCCGAGGAGGTGCTGCTGGTAGATGAAGCCATTGCCCAAGAATTTCTGCCCAAGCTCCGCTGCCGTCTGACGGAAAACACCCCCCACCCAGTGGAGCTGCGGCTGTGTCCCAAGGCGGCAGCCATCATCCCCGGCGCTCCCGCGGGAGAGAAGGACTTCGATACAGAGTTTTTGGACTACATTCTGGCCGTCAAGGTCGTCAGCGGCATTGATGAGGCCATTGCCCACATTGCTGCCCACTCCACCGGTCACAGCGAGGCCATTGTGACGAAAGATGCGGAAAAGGCCAGGCTTTTTACGGAGTGCGTGGACAGCGCCGCCGTGTATGTAAACGCCTCCACCCGGTTTACCGACGGCGGAGAATTCGGCCTGGGCTGCGAGATGGGCATCTCCACCCAGAAGCTTCACGCCCGGGGCCCTATGGGCCTGCGGGAGCTTACCACCTATCACTACTGTATCTACGGAAACGGACAGACACGTTAAGGAGGCTGCTATGAAAATCGGATTTTTAGGCTGCGGCAGTATGGGCGGTGCCATTGCCCGGGCCGTCAGTCAGGTGACAAAGGACATCGTGCTCACAGACCGGAGCGGCAGAGGCAAGGCTCTGGCGGAGCAACTGGGCGTGGCTTACGGAAGCGCCAAGGAAATTGCCAGGGATTGCGACTGGATCTTTCTGGCCGTAAAGCCCCAGATGATGGAGGCGGCACTCTCCCCTATCCGGGAAAGCCTGCAAGAAAAAAAGCCCCTGCTCGTTACCATGGCGGCAGGGCTCAGTATGGAAAAAATCGAGACTATGGCCGGTGGGGACCTGCCCGTGATCCGCATAATGCCCAATACCCCCGCCATGGTGGGAGCGGGCATGACCCAATACTGCTGCAACAGTCTTGTAACCGAAGAAAATGAGCGGCATTTTCTCTCCTTAATGGCTCACACCGGTCACGTGGACAAGCTGGAGGAGGGGCTGATCGACGCCGCCAGCGCCCTATCCGGCTGCGGTCCTGCCTATATGTACCTTTTCCTGGAGGGTCTGGCCGATGGGGCCGTGGCCTGCGGAATTCCCCGGGCCAAGGCCTACGAATACGCCGCCGCCACCATGGAAGGAGCCGCCAAGCTGATGCTGACCGCAGGCCAGCACCCAGGCCAGCTGAAGGATGCGGTCTGCTCCCCCGGCGGCAGCACCATCCAGGGGGTACGTGTACTGGAGGAAAAAGGTCTGCGGGCCGCCGCCATGGACTGCGTCATTGCAGCCTTTGAAAAAAGCAGGAAACTGGGAGGATAACCAAAAATGGAATACAGAACTTTGGGCAAAACCGGCCTGCGGGTCTCCCGTCTGGGCTGCGGAGGCATCCCCATCCAGCGCATCGATGCCGAAGGCACCAGAAAGCTTATGCATCGGCTCCTGGTTGAGGGTGTCAACTTTGTGGACACAGCCAGAGGCTACACCGTCAGCGAAGAATATCTGGGCTACGGCCTGGAGGGTATCCGGGAGCACTTTGTTCTTGCCACCAAGAGCCACGGCCTGACCCGGGAAGAAATGGAGCAGGATGTAAAGACCAGCTTAAAGAATCTTCGCACTGACTACATCGATCTCTACCAATTCCATAACCCCACTCCGGAGGACCTTGCCATCATCCAAGCCCCCGGCGGAGCTCTGGAATACCTGCAGGAGGCAAAAAAACAGGGCATTGTCCGCCACATCGGCCTGACCCTTCACTCCGCGGATATGTTCCGGGAAGCTTTGGAATATCCCTGGGTAGAGACTTTGATGTTCCCCTACAACATTGTAGAGTCCCAGGGCACGGAATTGATCAAAGCCTGCGGTGAAAAGAATATCGGGTTTCTGTGCATGAAGCCCCTGGCCGGGGGCGCTATTGAGGACGCAACTCTCGCCATTCGCTACATTGCCCAGAACCCGCATGTGACTGTCCTTCTTCCCGGTATGGCATCGGAAGAAGAAGCGGCCCAAAATCTGGCCGCCATCCAGGACTCCAGCCCCCTGAGAGCTGAGGAGCAGGAAAAGATCCAGACCATCCGCAGCACCTTGGGCACTCAGTTCTGCCGCCGCTGCGGCTACTGCGCCCCCTGCACCGTGGGCATCCCCATCCCCAATGTGTTTACCTTCGAGGGCTATCTTTCCCGCTACGGATTAAAGGGCTGGGCCATTGGCCGGTATGAAGCCATGGCGGCAAAGCCCGACGACTGCGTGGAGTGTGGGTTGTGTGAGACAAGGTGTCCTTATCGTCTGCCTATCAGGGCAATGCTGAAAAAGGCCGGGAGGGCCTTCGCGGAGGCGGAATAAACGATAAAAAGGGGTTGTCTCTAAATGACTTTCAAAAGTCATCCGAGACAACCCCTTTCGCCTTTTTAGAAATCCGGAAACAAGAGACTCATACTTCAAGCAGAAGAAGGCAGGATATCTACTTGATTACCCGAACTCTCAGCACACCGTCAATGCTCCTCAGGCCCTCTACCACCTTCTGGGAGGGGTGATGGTCCAGGTCCAGCATGGTATAGGCATACTCCCCCCGGCTCTTATTCATCAGGCCGGCAATGTTGATGTTGTCTCCGGCCATAGCCGTTGTGAAGCGGCCCAGGGAATTTGGAATATTTTTATGCAGAATGGTGATCCGGCCCTGTGCGGCACAAACGCCCATATCACAGTTGGGGAAGTTGACAGAATTGACAATATTGCCGTTTTCCAGATAGTTCATCAGTTCGGTAACGGCCATCTTGGCACAGTTGTCCTCGGACTCCTCGGTGGAGGCCCCCAGGTGCGGAATGGCAATGCAGCCGGGCATATTGGCAGTCTTCTCATTGGGAAAGTCCGTGATATAGCGCTTGACCTTCCCGGATGCCAGAGCCTCTGCCATAGCATCGTCGTCCACCAACAGATCCCGGGCAAAGTTCAGAATGATGACTCCGTCCTTCATCTTGGCAATGGATTCGGCGTTGATCATCTTCTTGGTGTCCTCTACCAAGGGCGTATGGAGAGAAATAACGTCGCAGGTAGCAAAAACCTCATCCCGGCTGTTGACCTTGTGGATCTGGCTGTCCAGATGCCAGGCGGCATCGATGGAGATAAAGGGGTCACAGCCGTAAACCTGCATACCCAGCTTCCGGGCAGCATTGGCGAAGGGGCCGCCCACAGCACCCAAGCCGACAACCCCCAGCTTTTGGCCCAAAATCTCATGGCCGGCAAACTGAGACTTGCCCTTTTCCACCTTCTTGGCCACGTCCGGCTCCTGGGCAATGGACTTCACCCAGTTGATGCCGCCCACAATGTCACGGCAACCCAGAAGCAGGCCGCAGAGGGTCAGCTCCATAACGCTGCGGGCGTTGGCACCGGGGGTATTGAAGACCACAATTCCCTTCCCGGCACAGCGGTCCAGGGGGATATTGTTCACACCGGCACCGGCCCGGGCAATGGCCAGCAGGTTATCGGAAAAGGCCATATCGTGAAGGGCTGCACTGCGGACCACCAGAACGTCTGCCTCCTCAACGGTTTGGGACTGACGGTAATTCTCCGTCCAGAGGGCCGTACCCTTGGGGGAGATTTTATTCAAATAGTTTACCTGAAACATGATTTTCTCTCCTCTTTTTCCCTTTATAGCTTCTTTTCAAAGGATTCCATGAAGCCTACCAGCTTTTTCACGCCCTCAATGGGCATTGCATTGTAGATGCTGGCCCGCATGCCGCCGACACTGCGGTGGCCCTTCAGGTTCACGAAGCCAGCCTGGGCGGCTTCGGCCACAAACCTGGCATCCAGCTCCGGGTCACCGGTGACAAAGGTGGCATTCATGATGGAGCGGTCCTTCCTGACCACCTGATTGTGGAAAACCTTGCTGGAATCCAGATAGCCGTAGAGGATATCCGCTTTTTCAACGTTCCGGCGCTGCATCTCCTCCAAGCCGCCCATCTGGAGCAGCCACTTGAAGACCTTGCCGCAGATATAGATGCCATAAGTAGGAGGTGTATTGTACATGGAGCCCGCATCGGCGTGGGTCTTATAGCGAAGCATAGTAGGCGTTCCGGGAAGCACATCCTCCCGGATCAGGTCCTCCCGGATGATGGCGATGACCACACCGGCAGGGCCCACGTTCTTCTGCGCGCCGCCGTAGAGCATACCATAGTCCGTGACCTTCACAGGCTCGGATAGGAAGCAGCTGGACACGTCCGACACCAGAGGCTTGCCCTTGGTATTGGGAAGCTGGTGAAACTTGGTGCCATAGATGGTGTTGTTCTCGCAGATGTACACATAGTCACTGTTTTCAGCGATGGGCAAATCGGAGCAGTCCGGAATATAAGTAAAGTTCTTGTCGGCAGAAGAGGCCACGGCGTTGGCCTGGCCAAAAAGATGGGCTTCCTTCCAGGCTTTCTTGGCAAACTGACCGGTGACGATGTAATCCGCCACCCGATTGCGCATCAGGTTCATAGGCACCATGGCAAACTGCTGGCTGGCACCGCCCTGCATGAACAGGACCTTGTAATTGTCAGGAATGCCCATCAGCGTCCGCAGGTCTGCCTCGGCTTCATCAATGATCTGCTGGTAGGGCTTGGACCTGTGGCTCATCTCCATTACGGACATGCCGGTGCCCCGGTAGTCCAGCATTTCAGCGGCGGCCTCCTGCAAAACCGGCTCCGGCAGAACCGCGGGACCGGCGGAAAAATTATAAACACGATGCATATTCGTTAACTCCCCTCACTTTTGGATCAAACGGTCGATGAGCTTATAGCCATCGGGCTCAAAGTCCTCGGTGGCGGCAGCCTCCGCTTCGCTGTATTTGGCTTTCTTTTTTTCCGGATGGGTGCTGTCATAGAGCAGGAATGGCACAGGGCTTCCCGTGTGGGTCCGCACCCGGATGGGGGTGGGATGATCCGGCAGGATCAGCATCCGGTAGTCCTCTCCGGAATCGTCCATAGCCTTTTTCACCAGAGCAATGAGCCGCTGATCCAGATATTCGATAGACTGGACCTTCTCGTGAATGAGTCCCTGGTGGCCCATCTCGTCCGGCGCTTCTACATGGATATAGACAAAATCGCAGCCATCCTCTAAAAGAGCCTTGACGGCGGCCTGGGCTTTTCCTTCATAATTGGTGTCCAGCGACCCGGTGGCGCCAGGGACCTGATAGACCTTCATACCGGCCCCCACGGCGATGCCCTTCAGCAAGTCCACAGCAGAAATCATGGCACCCTTCAGTCCCGTCTTCTCCTCAAAATTCTGTAGACTTGGCTTGGTGCCCGCACCCCAGAACCAGAGAGAATTGGCCTTGTGCTTGCCCGCCTCAGCCCGAGCCAGATTCATTGGATGGGCATTCAGAATGGGGAAGCTCTCCTCCATCATCTCCCGCAGCATCGGCTCCTTGGGCAGCCAGGGGCCGATCTGGGTACCCAGATGGTCGTGAGGTGGCTCCAGGGAAACCAGTTTTCCCTTTTTCCATACCATAATATGCCGGTAGCTGGTGCCGGTATAGAACTGAACTGTCTCGGAATTGAAGGCGGAGCGGATAGCATCCATCAGCACATCCGCGTCCTTTGTCGCAATTTCACCGGAGCTGTGGTCCAGAATGGTCTTCTCCGCATAGGGCCCCTCTTCGGTGAGGGTAACGATGTTGGTGCGGAAAATCACATCATCCGGCTCCATCTTTACCCCAACGCTGAGCGCTTCCAGGGGAGATCGACCAGAGTAAGATCGTTTGGGATCGTAGCCCAACACGGAAAGATTGGCTACGTCAGACCCGGGGGCCATGCCGCTGGGCACATTCTGCACCAGCCCCATGTGACCCATGGAGGCCAAGGAATCCATACAGGGGGTCTGGGCATACTCCAGAGGAGTCTTCCCGCCCAGAGCCTCCAAAGGCTCGTCGGCCATTCCGTCACCTAAGACAACAATATACTTCATGGTTTTCTCTCCCTTCGACTGGGAAAAATCTAACCCAGTGGTTGATTTTCCTATCATACCACTGGGTTGATGAAATTGCAATATGAAATTTTGTCGGAATGCACTTGCATTTTGAATCAGAATATGTGCAGATTGCGAGATTGCAGGTAGCAAAAACTCTTATTTGTTTGCCGGTCCTCCGCAGGGATAGGCGCTCTGCCCTGTCTGCCCCTCTTGTGTTACGACCTGATAAAATCTGTATCCGCCGGAGAGATGGGCACAGGTGAAACCGTACTGCGTCAAAAGACGGCAGGCCAGATAACTGCGAAGCCCTGTCTGGCAATTCACATAGACAGGCTTACCCCGGTCTAACTCCTCCAAATGCTCCCGCAGATCGTCCAGCGGAATATTACGGAATCCATTCAAGTGTCCGCGCCGATATTCGCCTTCGGTACGGACGTCCAGCAGTGTAACGCTGCCATCGCAAGGCAAGTCCTCAACCTCATTCCAATGGAACTGCCGTACCTTCCCGCTCTCCAAGTCCTCGATCATAAAACCCGCCATATTGACCGGGTCTTTGGCAGAGGAATAGGGCGGCGCATAGGATAGGTCAAGCTCCGTCAGGCTTAGAGCTGTCATTTTTGCGCGAATGGCCGTTGCCAGTACATCAATGCGCTTGTCCACGCCGTCGCCGCCGACGATCTGCGCACCCAGCAGCCGCAGGCTTTCTTTTTCATACAACACCTTCATTGCCATAGACTGTGCGCCGGGGTAATAGGTCGCGTGGGATGCCGGGAAAAGTACGACTTTGTCGTAAGCGATCCCTGCTGCCTGTGCCGCCTTTTCATTGATCCCCGTGGAGGCCGCTGTCAAGCCAAAGAGTTTCAGAACAGACGAACCCTGCGAGCCGGTAAAGCGGCTGTTTCCGCCGCAGATGTTGTCAGCGGCAATGCGTCCCTGCTTGTTGGCGGGGCCCGCCAGAGAGATCAGCGCTTTCTGGCCGGTCACGAAATGGGTGACCTCTACGGCATCGCCCACAGCATAGATGTCCGGCACGGAGGTTTCCATCCGCTCGTTGACAGCGATGCTGCCACGAA
>OIZO01000756.1_pt1 | contig 19779 bp, 19 predicted proteins | sample 1588551 | NCBI WGS metagenome assembly OIZO01 (sample SAMN03283271) | human gut metagenome | biome: human-associated habitat; material: feces | host: Homo sapiens | place: Peru | collected 2012 | reverse complement strand
TCTCGACCAGGCGGGTATTTCATTCCGCAGGAATGTGTCTATTAGAGGCTGAGGGCTTCCACCCATGCAGACAAGTCGGCTTTGCAGGAACAAATGGATTATAGAGAGCGAGGAAATCTTGATATGATAAAGAAAGTGTGATAACATAAAGAAAATACCTTTGAATGAGAAATTGTGTAAAAATTCGAGAAAATGTTCAATTAAGGCAAACAGTGTTCGAGATGCTTTGGTATCAAAATTGTATAAGAAAAGAGGTTGACTTAGTATGCACGATGAACTGTTGGATGCTGACTTGAATGATTTGGAAATTTTGAAAGAATTCACTCTGGAAAGTAAACTTTTAATGTGTCAGCAATTATCTTGTCGAATCATGACGGCATCGGGAGTTGATATAAGAAAAGCGTATGAAGAAAATATTATGCCTTGGGAACTGGAAACATTTACGGCATATTCAATATTGTTTGATGATGCCAGTGCTAATAAAACATTGGATGTGGAAACATTTTCAAGGTGTATCACACTAATAAGAAATTACTGGCCGAACAAATTAAGTGAGGCAGAAAAAGATGGCGTGTATCCCGAAACATTTATAATGATTAGTGCATTACAGCAATATCCTGTTCAGGGTGTATATTTGCAAAAATTGTTTAGATCGCATTACTTTTTTACATTTACAAATGAAAACCTTGATATGAAAAAAATCTTCAACCAGAAAATGGGGGTTGAGTATGAACGCTTGGAATTGTTTGCGTTTGTATTGTTCTTTTCGATGTGTGGCGATTTGAGTGGTGAGGTGCCAAATGAAGTGCGCTGCAAATGGGTTGGAAATTTATTGAAAGATTCGGAAGTTTGTACGTTGCTGTCAATTAACATTGATGATTATAAAAAGCAATTAGAAGATTTGAATGGAAAAAGTGTCGAGGATCAATTCTACGGATTAAAGACCCAATATATATACCCATTGATTGAAAAAGAAAATATCATATATATTCCATCGCCATATTTGGTAATCAATGCGGTGACGGAATCTATGCTTAATAGAATTACTTTTGGAGATGAGCAATTAAGGAGAGAATTTGGCAAAGAAGTTATAGAATCGTATTTATATGATATAGCATCCCAAGTTAAAACTGTATCATGGATTAGTAAAGAAATTGTATATAATGTGGGGCATCAAGAAATCCGTTCGCCGGATGTGTTAGTGGGCGAAGGAGAAAAAATGACTTTTTATGACACAAAGGCGTTCTCTCCAAGTCTTAGACTGCGCTCGTTAGATAGAACAGAAATTGAAAATGATATAGCAAGATATGCAAAAAATGTAATTCAACTGTATAAGCAAATTGTGAATTACTTAGCAGGAAAGTTTGAACTTGATAAGCACTATGAAAAGAAAGATATTTTTGGAGTAGTGGTAGTTTTGGAAGATGCTGTCGTTTCCCGAAAAAAGGTTTATGACAAAGTCTTTTTAGAATTAGAAAGAACTGCCCATTTGGATGACGAGGAAAAAAGATACATACATAGTCATATTAAAGTTCTTCCGCTGAGAGAAGTTGAAACCTTTATGCTTCAGAATATGAGTCCATTACCGTTCCTTGTTGAACAGGTGGAAAATGAAAATCAATGGGATAATTATAGATATGGATGCCCTCAGAAGGAAAATGGACTGATAGCTGAATACGAAAGCTATGTGAAAAAATTAAAATCTATGTTGATTGCTCGAATAAGAACAGTGTAAAGCATATAAGTATTGGAACGGAATATTTCAATGGAAATATTTCACTTGAAAGATGGATGATTGACTAAAGGCATCTAGTATAATGAAATAAGCCCTACAAGGCTCGGATCGGTTGAAAATACGACTGAAAGCCTTGTAGGGCTTATTTTTTTGCAATTTTTTCTAAAAATTTTTCGCCCCTATCTTGACATCAGGGGGTCCGGCAAGTTTTATCATGCCGTTGCAGATAGGTAAAACTCCTATTGTTGTGCCGCGCCAGCACCAGTTCAATGAACATGTAAATGACCATCAGGTTGAGTTTGCAAGGAATGTGGCGCAGAGAATGGGGACGATTATTCCAGTGGAAGATATCAATACGCTGGGAGATATCATAACGAACTACGACCAGATTGTCGCGGGCATGGGGCATGGTATGAGTAGCAACAATGCAAAGTTTAATGAAGAACTTGAGAAACTGGTAAAAGAATTGTATTGAGGATGAATGGATGAAAAAAGTTGGAATCATGTCGATGCAGCGCATTGCAAACTACGGTTCGTTTTTGCAGGCATACGCATTAAAGCAGCTGATTGAAGAACTTGGCTGCAAAGTAGAGTTTGTGGACTACCATGTAGGTACACCCGTAATTGCAGAAAACGCGGATAGCAAAAACAAGTTGGTTCGGAAAATAGAAAAAGGATTGGAAACTTTTCGGTATCAGGCACCGCTTGCACATAAGCTGGCGTTTATCCGGTATAAGCAGTCTTTTGCTAAAAAGTATATGCCGCTTTTAGGAATTACGGATGAGATGAATTATAACCCGACATTGGATTGCCTTGTGATTGGTAGCGATGAGGTTTTCAACTGCATTCAGAAAAATTCCAACGTGGGCTATTCGCCAGAATTATTTGGAAAGGATAACCGTGCGAAGAAACTTCTTACTTATGCAGCATCTTTCGGAAATACGACACTGGAAAAACTGAAAAAATATAAAAAGGCCGATGAAGTTGGATTTTTTCTGAAGAAATTCGACGCGATTTCTGTACGAGATGCGAATTCTGGAGTCATTGTGGAACAGCTTACAGGGAAGAAACCTGTGTATAACTTAGACCCGGTTCTGACCTACGACTATATGAACTGCTGCGATAAAATTCCGCAGCTTCGAGCTGATGAGAAGTATCTGATACTTTATGCGTATGCGGGCCGTATTTCTAATGAAGAGGCGGACTGGATCTCTGCTTATGCAAAGAAAAAGAATCTGAAAGTCTATGCAATCGGCGGCATTCAGAAATGTGCAGACCGTTTTGTGGATTGCTCACCGTTTGAGGTTCTGGCATATTTCAGAAATGCAGACGAGGTCATTACTGATACCTTCCACGGAAGCATTTTTTCGGTGATTACACACCGTCCATTTACAACACTGATTCGTAAGAGTGTAGGCGATAGTTACGGCAATGAAGAAAAACTGAGTGATTTGCTAGAGCGGTTGGGCTTGGTGAATCGTATGACGACGAAAATTGAAGATGCAGAAAATATCAATGAAAAAGTGATTGATTACGCAAAGGTTGACGAGCTGCTGAAAGCACATAGGGAAGTGGCGAAGGAGTATCTGCGAAGCAATTTAGAGGGATAAGATGGAGAACATAGCAAGGATAAAAAAGAAATGTGTGGGATGCAAAAGCTGTGAACAAATCTGCCCGAAACAGTGCATCTCTATGGTGGAAAACAACGAGGGTTTTTGGTATCCGTCCGTTGATGAAAACAACTGCATCGAGTGCAAGTTGTGTCTGAAAAAATGCCCGGTGGAGAATACAGAGTTTCATCGGAACAACACCCAAAAAGTCTGGGCGTGGCGCAATAAAAATGATGCGGATATTATGCGTTCCGCATCCGGTGGCGCAGCGGATAGCGCAGCAAAGACTGTTTTGCAAATGGGTGGTGTGGTCTATGGTGCCGCTTATGATGAACAGCTGGTAGTAAGCCACATTGAAGTGACAGATGAGGCAGAAAGAGAAAAATTGCAGTCCTCTAAGTATGTTCAGTCAGACCCGAAAAATAGCTATGCAAAAGTCAAGCGACGTCTTTCTGAGGGTAAGATGGTGCTTTTTACAGGAACCCCCTGCCAGATTGCAGGTCTGTATGCTTTTTTGGGTGGTGACCATGAAAATTTATATACGCTTGACCTGATTTGTCACGGTGTGCCTTCCCCGAAGTTCTTCAAAAAGTATCTGGAATATCAGAACAAGCAGACGGCAGGCAGAGTAATTTACTTTAACTTCCGCTCCAAGGATACGCGAGGATGGGGAACACAGTATCTGCTAAAAACAAAAACAAAAACAAAAACAAAAACACTCTCCCTTGATCGTTATGGAAAACATTTTATGGATGGCGACTGTTATAGAGAGAGCTGTTATCAGTGTGACTATGCGAATACAAGCCGTGTGGGAGATTTGACAATGGGTGATTTTTGGGGAATTGCCAAGAGCCATCCGAGTTTCAATTCTCCAAAGGGAGTGTCTAGCGTATTTGTCAATACCGAGAAGGGTCAAAAACTCTTTGAAATGATGCGTTCCCTTGCAGAAGTGGAAGAGGCGACGCTGGAAGAGGGTATGGTGAAGCAGCATAATCTGATGCAGCCGAGCAGTAGACCAGAAACGAGAGATACGTTCTATAACGGTATTGATGCACCCGGCTTTATCGAACACATAAAGGTTGGACTTCAGCCGAAAGCACGGTTGAAATCTGTTCTGCCGAATAAACTGATTCAAGAAATCAAGAAAGTGCTGTAAAACATCTTATGGAGAATGAGTAATGCTTTGTGGAATTGTTATTTTTAATCCAGAATTAAATAGACTGAAGGCTAATATAAAAAAACTTCAGAAAGAAAACGTGAAAATCGTTTTCTTTGTGAATGGCTGCGATTCCGAGTGTGATAGGTATATTAACACAATAAAAAATGCAGTTGTGCTAACGCAGGGAAAGAATGTGGGCATCGCAACCGCATTAAATGAGATTTTTGAATGTGCACAAAAAATGGGAGAAGAATGGGTTCTGACGTTTGACCAGGACTCTATCATTTCAGATGAATTTTTGTTGCAGATGACCAAAAGAGCAGAAAACGCAGATGAAAGTATTGCTTGTATTTGCCCAAAAGTAATTGATAAAAGGAGAATTTTTCCTGCAAATAAAATCGTTAATTATGAAGGCGATGAGCAATACGTGCAAATGTGTATCACGTCTGGAAGCTATACCAGAATTAGTGCATGGATGCAAGTTGGAAAATTTGACGACTATTTATTTATTGATTTGGTTGATAATGATTTTTGTAAACGACTGATTCAGTCTGGGTGGAAAATACTTAGACTTAATTGTGTTGAATTAAACCAAGAATTTGGAAATATAGAGCCTAGAAGCAAAGAGACAGTTGAAAGAATAAAGTCCTTGTGTGATATAGTTCAAAATAAAAAATTGGCTGTTAATATATCCAAACTGGCTTATAAAAAGAAAGTTTCTCCACTTAGAGTGTATTACACAAACCGAAATATTATTTACTTGAATAAAAAACTAAAAAAATATGGCGGTATTGGATATGAAAGCTATAGCAGTAAAAGTTATGCGGGTTTTATTGCTTCGTTTATATTGCCAAGTATTTTGAGAGCACAAGACAAAAGGGCTGTATTGAAATCGACAATAACTGGAATTAGGGATGGAATAAAGCTCAATCCAGAAGAATGGATAAAGCGAGGATAATAGGAATGAATGTAACATGCGTAATTCCAACTTATAGAAAATTTAACTATCTATGGGAAACAATTGACTCTGTTTTAGAACAAGATTACCCAGAAATAGAAATCATTATAACGGATGATGCCAGTGATGATTTTAACGAAAAAGCAATTGTAGACTATATAGAACAACACCGAAAGGAAAATATTAAGCGAGTCAAGATACTTAGACATGAAAAAAATGTTGGAACGGTCAAAAATTTGAATTCGGCTATTTCCATATGTAATGATGGCTTGATTTTTCCGTTAGCATCTGATGATAAATTGGCGTCAAAAGATGTGATTTCATTGGTTGTAAAGAGGTTTGAAGATACTAATTGTAAAGTGCTGGTTTGTTCTAGGCTGAAATGTTCACAGGATATGAAACAAGAAATTAGATTGATGCCACATCCTGGATATATCAAATATATAAAAAGAAACATGAATACTGCTGAAGGGCAATATTTAAATGCAGCATTAGGTTCAGGAATGGAGTTTGCGTCAGGGGCGTCAATGTATTATACAAAGTCTTTTTTTGACGAAGTTGGACAATATGATAGCAGATATTTACTTTGGGAGGACGGTCCATTTATTGCAAAAGTTACTCGTATTGGAGTCAAGATTGAGACGGCATACGATATTGTTGCAATACGATACAGAGATGGCGGCATTAGCTCAAAAGGGAAAAAGGACAAGGTTCAAAGTAAAATCGAAGTGGATTATTACAATATGATTCGCAATGAGTACTTAGATTACCCGGAAAGATTTACCAAAAGGCAACAGAGAATTATCCGAGGAAGATATGAATTATTAAAAAAGCCAAGTGTAAATCCCTTTAAACAACTTTGGGACTATCCAGAAACAACGCTGAGTATGTTTAGTATAAAAATAAGAAAGTTTTTGTACAGGTACATATTTAACCGCTGATGGAGAGTGTATAAATGTCATTGAAGATATCTTATCGAACACTAGAAAATTACATATGTGCCATAGCAGGAATTCTGTCAATGAACCCCTACTTTATATGGCCAACTTTCATGAATGGCGTATTGGCTTATGTGGCGTATGCAATCTACCTTTTTTCAGCAGCTCTAATGATTCGTAGGGGAGGAAGATTGAGGAAAAAAGGAGTTATAGGTGTACTGCTCTTCTGCTTTATTTTCATATTAACTTATTTGCATTCGTTTTCTGGAATAGCAATAACGACATTATTAGGAGGCGCGTCACTTTTTCTATACCTTATTACCTTTTGCTGTTTGAAAGCAGAAGATCAGAAGGAAATATTTCAAGCATTTGTAAAAGTATTTGTTATTTCTTTGATTCCTGGGCTGATTTACTATGTATTAGAACTGATGGGAATTTCACTATCAATCGGAAGAATTTACTCCCAAAATCAGTTGACATATGCAAATTCTGCGGAATATTTTTCCGGCCAGTCAACAGGATATTACAAGCTATATGTTGGAGCGGTCTTGAGAGTAAATACAAATACGCGATTCGCAGGAATATATGATGAAGCAGGTTTGGTTGGAACTGTTGCGGCACTTTGTTTGAGTGCAATGCATATGGATATAAAAGGTAATAAGTGGGCAAGGTGGCTACTGCTATTTGCGATTATGTCATTTTCCCTTGGGGGATATTTGCTGATTCTTATTTATTTTATATTAAGTTCGCTAAGAAAAAAACAATGGAAACTCTTGGCAATTCTCGTTTTTGTTACAGTAGTCGGTTACCTATTATTGACCGTTAATACAAATGTTGAAATGATTAAAACACTACAAAGTAGAATTCAATTCTCTGGTACATCGATTACGATAAAAAACAATAGAGAAACATCGCAGTTTAATATGGGGTATGCACAGTTCTTGAATGGAAATTTGATAAGAAAGCTATTTGGATTTGGAAGGGGCGCAGCTGCAGAAAATGTTTATATGAATGGAAGTTCGTCGTACAAATGCTCGGTTTTCAATTATGGATATCTAGGATTTGGATTGATGATTTTTGAGATTGTCTACTTGTATCGGGCGTATTTACAAAAAATATGGAAACAGCATTGGGCACAGTTCGTTTTAATTGCACTGTTTTTAGTATCGGTGTATCAACGACCAAGTGTGTACTTTCCATATTACTTTATTATACTGTATGGCGGCGCAGCATACTTGTCAGACTACAAAGAAAGATGTGAAAGGAGCAGAGAAATATGCAAGTAATAAAATATGTATTTCAACCGCATGGTGATGATCGTGGCCAACTAGTGGCATTAGAGGAATTCAAAGACATCCCGTTTCGTATTAAGCGCGTCTACTATATGTATGATACTGCTGATGGTGTTACACGAGGTTATCATGCACACAAATGCTTGCAGCAGATTTTGGTGTGTATTCATGGAAGCTGCAAAATCCGCTTGGATAACGGAAAAGAAAAAAAGATTGTTCCACTAGAGAAACCATATGAGGGACTTTATGTGGCAAATAATATGTGGCGAGAAATGTTTGATTTTTCGCCAGATGCTGTACTGCTTGTCTTAGCCTCTGAGCTGTATGATGAATCAGATTACATAAGAGACTATGATGAGTTTTTGGAATTTGTTAAAAATTGTGGCGACACAACTGGAATTGAAGGAGGAAAAGAATGATGAATGTACCTTTTGTAAGTTTTCTGCCTATGGAGCATGAACTGGATACGGAACTGCGTGCGGCGTTTGCACGTGTATATGAACGCAGCTGGTATATTGAAGGCAAGGAAGATGAAGCGTTTGAAAAAGCCTTTGCAGATTTCTGCCATGTAAATTATTGTATTGGTACTGGCAATGGTTTGGATGCGCTGATGCTTGCGTTGAAAGCACTTGGCATCCATGCGGGCGATGAGGTAATCGTGCCCTCCAATACATTTATTGCAACTGCGCTGGCAGTCACTTATACAGGAGCAACTCCTGTTTTTGTAGAGCCTGATATTCGTACCTTTAATATCGATCCGACAAAGATTGAAGAAAAAATCACGAAAAAGACGAAAGCCATTATGCCAGTGCATCTGTATGGTCAGCCTTGTGACATGGTTCCCATTATGGAGATTGCCAAGAAGTATCACCTGTATATTGTGGAAGACTGTGCACAGGCACACGGTGCTACCTACAAAGGCCAGCGTATTGGCTCTTTTGGTGATGCGGCAGGATTTAGTTTCTATCCCGGAAAAAATCTTGGTGCATTGGGTGATGCAGGAGCGACTGTGACAAATAGTGAAGAACTGGCACAAAAGGTTCGTGCATTGGGTAATTATGGCTCAGATTACAAGTACCACCACATTTATCAGGGCAACAACTCTCGTCTGGATGAGATGCAGGCAGCATTCCTTGCAGCAAAACTTCCGCATCTGGATAAGATGAATGCAGAGCGTCGCCGTATTGCACAGATGTATATAGATGGCATTCGGAATAAGGATATTATTCTGCCGTATGTTATTCCGGAAGTTGAACCCGTATGGCATATTTTCGCCATCCGTTGCAAACGCCGCGATGAGTTGGAAAAGTATCTAAACGAGAAAGGGATTGGAACGAATAAGCATTATCCCATTCCTATGCACATGCAAAAGTGCTACGCCGATCTTGGTATCCAAAAGGGAGAATTGCCCATCGCAGAGGAAATCAGTGCGACTGAGTTGAGTTTACCGATGTTCTATGGAATGACATCTGAGCAGGTGGACTATGTGATTGACGCTATAAATGCTTTCTGTTGAGTATGAATTAAAAAGGAGAACATATTAGAATGGATAAAGCTAAGCGGCAATCCAATATTGAACTTCTCCGTATTATGACAATGTGCGGCGTTATTGTGCTGCACTATAATAATGCGACAATCGGGGGGGGGGCTGGCGTATGCACAAGGAATAAATTTGGTGATACTTTACTACCTTGAAAGTCTTTTTGCATGTGCGGTTAATTTGTTTGTACTTATTAGTGGATATTTTATGTACACAAAGCAAAAGAGAACATTAGATAAGCCTTTTGAATTGCTCGTACAAGTTATACTGTTTGGTGAAATATTTTATTTGCTATTATTGTTGGTACAGCATGAACCGTTCAAAATAAATGACTTCTTGAAACGATTGATTCCATCTAATTGGTTTGTCATTCTCTATATCACAATTTATTTTGTTTCTCCGTTTCTTAATTTGGCTATTCAGAAGATAGAGGAAGATGGATTACTGACAAAATTTATGGTGATTCTAATCCTTCTGTTTTCCATTTATCCGACATGTGTAGATGCTCTGGGTGAAATTACCCGGAAGGAATATGTAGGACTCAGCTCGATTGGAATGTATGGTAGTCAATGGGGATATAGTATCATCAACTTTTCTCTAATGTACATAATCGGTGCATATTTGAGAAAAAATCCCGATACAGATAGCAATATAAAGCACATTGCCAGGATTCTAATGATGGCAGCAATCTTAACGGTCTGGGCATTCATCAATGACAGAACAGGCTTTTCGACAGAGCGAAGTGCATGGGAATACTGTAATCCACTGGTGATTTATATGGCGGTTGAGATTTTTAGATTGTTCTCGAATATAGATATAGGGCAAAAAAGATTTATCAATCGGTTTGCAGAGGCTTCATTTACTGTGTACCTTTTGCACAATAAGTTTTTGAAATTTTTGCGAATTCCTCAATTTGTTTTGAAAATGCCAATTATAATGCTTCTACACATTTTGATTTCTGTATTACTTATTTATGCAGTGTGTGTGGTGATTTACTATGCTTACAGTAAGTCCATTCCAAAAATCTTGAATTCCCTATATAATAAATTTCCAGTTTTCAAAAAAGGCATACTGGAAAATGAATGGAGATAAGAATATTTGAAAAAATTAAAACTATTTATTGAAAATTTTTTGGTATATGGTTTGGGGGGAATAATTAGCAAAATCATTCCCCTAATTATGGTTCCGATTGTTACCCGTCTGATGCCAAGTTCCGAGTATTATGGTATCAGCGATTTATCGAACACCGTCGTGAGTTTTGGTAGCGCACTTGCTATCATGGGAATGTACGATGCAATGTATCGGATGTTCTTTGAAAAGGATGATGAACAATATAAAAAGACGATTTGCTCCACAGCACTTTGCTTTACAATAATAACATCGCTGATTGTGTTTTTCGTTATGATATTGGCAAGAAATTATATTGCACAGTATTTTTTCAGCGATAGACAGTATGCATATGTTGTTTATCTTTCTGCAATGGCTACACTTGTTGGCGCAACGAACAGTATTATAGCGGCGCCAACTCGTATGCAAAATAAGAGGAAGGTCTTTCTGGTTACCAATACTCTTAGCCCATTGCTTTCTTATTCAATTTCGGTCCCTATGCTGCTTGCGGGTCACTATGTGATAGCTTTGCCATTGGCTGCAGTGATTTCCGGTGTAACTATGGAAGTGGCATTTGGTATTATGAATCGTGAATGGTTTGACCCTCGCCGCTTTGACTTTAAACTTCTAAAAGAACTGCTGGCCATTGCAATACCTCTTCTCCCGAACTTCTTAATTTACTGGGTGTTTAACTCTTGCGACAAAGTAATGATTACCAATATGATCGGAATTGGAGCAGCAGGTATTTACTCGGTAGGTTCTAAACTCGGACATGCAAGTCAGTTGATTTACACGGCATTTGCAGGTGGATGGCAATATTTTGCTTTTTCAACGATGAAAGATGATGATCAGATAGAGTCGACATCTAAGATATTTGAATATTTGGGAATATTGTCTTTTGTATGTACGTTATTCATGTTTGTATTGGTGCGGCCAATTTATCAGATGCTTTTCACAAGCGAGTATCTTAGTGGCTATGTGATTGCACCGTACCTGTTTTTGGCACCACTGCTGCAAATGCTGTTTCAGGTAGCATGCAATCAATTTCTTGTAGTCAAAAAGACATGGCCTAATATGCTGATTTTGTCAGGAGGTGCATTAGCCAATATTGCAATCAACTATTTACTAATTCCTATTCTTGGAATTGAGGGAGCAGCGATTGCAACGCTGGCGGGCTATGCGATTTCTGATGTGGTAGGAATTATCGTCCTTCAAAAAATGAAATTGATGAAGATTCAGCCGCGATTTATTTTAGCAACAGGAATGATGGTAATCTTTATTTTGATTTGGAGAGTGGTGATTAAGGACAATATATTTGTAAGTTTTATAGTAGCTTTGATGGTAACGATCCTTATGCTTCTGCTGTATAGAAAAGATTTGATGAAACTAATAGGGGCTTTGAAAGGAAAGAAGAAATGAACCTGCGCAAATTGGAACTAAAGGATGCACCACTCATGTTAGAATGGATGCATGACCCTGATGTTGTGCAAAATATGCAGGCGGATTTTGCACACAAGACATTAAGTGACTGCGAGAATTTCATTAGAATAAGCCAAACGGATGACAAAAATCTACATCTTGCTGTTGTAGATGATAACAACACATACATGGGTACTGTCAGTCTGAAAAATATTGAGAATGATGTAGCTGAGTTTGCCATTACTGTTCGGAAAAACGCTATGGGTAAAGGTTTTTCTAAGTATGCGATGTCAGAAATCATCCGAATTGGCCTCGAAGAATTGAATTTAAAAAGTGTTTATTGGTGTGTATCGCCTGAGAATAAGCGCGCTGTAAAGTTCTATGATAAAAATGGATATATGCGAATTGACCTTAGCAAGCTAAATATTTCGGGGGGGGGTACTCACCACAGCAACTCCAGCATTACATTTGGTATCAGAAGACTCGACATACTGTGTAAATCGCGGACAAGATCAAAGTTCTTCAACTTGGAACACAATAGAATATCTTATTCCCGCTTTTTGCGTGGTGGAAGCATGATTTGAAAGTGGGGATAAATATGAATACAAGTTATACAGCTGGAAAGAATTGTATTATTGATGAAACGGCATCTATTGGCAAAAATGTCGTGTTTGGGCATAACTGCATTATTGAAGCAAACGTGCAGATTGGAGATAATACATATATTGATAGTAACACGATTGTTCGCAATGGAACACAGATAGGTGAAAATTCATTTGTTGGTGCAAATTGCATTATTGGTGAATACCTTATGGACTTCTGCGTAAATAGAACAAGTGGTAGTCATACCCTAAAAATCGGAAAAGATGCATTGATTCGGAGTGGATCAATTATTTACACGGATTCTGTGATGGGGGAGGAATTTCAGACTGGGCATCAAGTAACAATTCGGGAGAAATCCAAAATTGGTAACCATGTGAGCGTTGGAACACTTTCAGATATTCAGGGAAATTGCTCAATTGGTAATTATGTTCGGATGCACAGTAATGTGCATATTGGACAGTTGTCTGTAGTAGATGATTTTGTATGGATTTTTCCTTATGTTGTACTGACGAATGATCCGACTCCGCCGTCCAACAATTTTGTAGGAGTACATATTCATCCCTTTGCAATTGTTGCAACGGGAACTGTGGTTATGCCTGGAATTGAAATCGGACAGGATGCGTTGGTTGCAGCTGGATGTACTGTAACAAGGAATGTGGAACCTTATGCTGTTGTTATGGGCAATCCGGGAAAGCCTAGAGGCGATGTTCGTACAATCAAAAGTAAAATTACAGGAGAACCTATTTATCCTTGGCGACATCACTTTGATCATTATATGCCATGGGCCGAGAGCGATTTTGATACATGGTATAAGAGCCTTGACTTGGAGGGAAAGAAAGAATATAAGATTGAAAATTTTGCAGAGTGAAAAGAGTTAATGTGCACAACGAAGAGTTGTAAACCGCTTTGCGGGTTGCAAGGCGTGGAACGTAACAAGAAAGCGACAAAGATAGTGCCTAATATATTTAACCATGAAAGAACAATTTGAACTATGTTAAAAAACTCAATTGGCAGAAAAAATCTATAAAAGTGGTTGTGTTTTTCTGTAAAAATGTTATACTGAGAATACAAGTTCTTGAAAAAGAGCCTAAAGATGTTTGTTTTGGTATCGGAGGAGAACACGATGGAAAACAAAATGAGACAAGTAACTGATAATATTCATGGTACAATTTATCTTAGCGCATTGGAGTCGGAATTAATATCTACACCATATTTCTATCGGTTACATGATATTTATCAAAGTTCAACAGTTTATATGACATTTCCGTCTAATAGGACTAAGCGATATGAGCATTCTCTTGGCACAATGGAACTGGCTAGTTCGATACTTTTTTCTTCGATTTCAAATGCGGATCAAAGTACTCGAAACATTTTGTTTAAAAAGCTACATGGGTATTTTGAACAAATTTTTGACTTGGCAATTTTTCAGTCTGAAAATCAAAATGTGCCGTATTTTATAAAATGTAAAGCTCAAATTGATGGTATCTTCGGAACGATTAATTTTGATCAAAGCGTTACTGAATTGATTGAAGATGTTATACAAAATAATATAATAAAGACAATAGAAAAAGGTGGATTTAAAGATACTGCATTAGATCATTTTCAATATTATCAGCTTAGTATTAACAATAAAGAAAGTAATCCGGAAAATCTTTTTCTCTATAGATGCATGTTACAGGCAATACGAATTGTTGCACTTTTTCATGATGTGGGACATCCTCCGTATAGCCATATTATAGAAGAAGCTCTGAATAAATTATATATAGAGAGTGATCAGCGTCCATGCACATGGGATAAGACCAAGAAAACAGCTTTTCGGAAGGTTATGAAGCCATACGCGATAAGGGATAATACGATTGATGCATATAAATGTCAGATGATTTATTCGACATCATCATCCGTAGAGGCACAGTTGCATGAAAGGGTTGGCTTGAGTTTGCTTCAGTCCACAATCAATGATGTGATTCCGGAAATAATTTTAAAAGTAACTTCTATCAAAGAGGAAAATGAGAGTCATATAGCGAAAGTATTGTATTATATTTTTGTTGTAGAATTGGCAATGGCAATATTGACAGAAAAGGATGTGTTTTTTGAGTCATTGCATAAATTGGTTGATGGCGTATTAGATGCAGATCGATTAGACTATATTATGCGAGATTCTTTGAATAGTGGTGTTGATTGGGGGAAAATACCTTATAAAAGACTTATAAATTCAGCGAAAATGTTTTATATCACAAAGGATGCAACTGGAAAAGATATTGCAGAAGAAAATCGGCCATTTGTAATAGCATATCCGAACAAAGTTCAAGATGACATTGTGGATATACTGTTGACGAGATATAAGATTTTTGCAAGAATCAACTTTCATCATCGGTGTATGAAAACTTCGGTAGCACTACAGTCGGCTGTTTTTGAATTAGCAGAAGACTACCTAAGCGCAGGAAAGGACGAGGCATGCATTAATTCGGATATTGGGAATTTATGGCAGGCGTTAAATGTGGGTGCTGGAAGTAGACAAAATAGAATTATTCAATGGAATGATTCGTGGCTGATTTCGGTATTGCATAAATCGTATATCAATATTCTTAAAACAGATAAAATAAAAGAAAAAAATCTCCCATTGCTTGAAAATCTAGAAGAAATTTTACTGAATAGAAAAAGGTATTACTCGCTAATAAAACGTGGTGAGGATAGCCAAAAGTTTGTGAAGATGGCGTTCGAGAAAGCGGGTATTACAAAACAGATATTAGATACACGCTATGAGGAGGAATATGAAAAATATATACAAAGTAATAAAGAATTAAAGGGTAATGAAGATCTTTTACAGTCTGCACAAAATAATGCCAAAGAGTCCTTGCTAAGAATTCGGATGATAAAGGATATAATGGAAACAGGAGATTTGGACTCATTAAATACTCTTATTCCAATGGATAAAGTATGTGTGAATGAAACAATCCGAGGGACATTGGAAAATCTAAAAAAGAGCGGTGTAATAGCGGATTATAGCGTTTTAAAAAATGCGGGAAGAAGTAAAATGGGGCTTCCTTCACATAAAACACCTTTGGATGAGATTTACCTTTATAGTGGAAATCAATGGAGTCTATTTCAGGATGCTGAAACCCTTGGACCTCAAATTCAAGCAATCAAGAAAAATATTCCGTGTACCTACGTTTATTTTGTCCCTCCTAAGGGGTGCGATGATATTAAAGAACTATATGATACCATTTTTGAGAAACTGGCAATTGACGTGGGCGAAAGTATGAAAAAGCGATACACAGAGATGTTTGGTGCATACTAATATAATATAAGAACGTTTTTTCATCGATGAAAGGAGTATTTTTATGTGCAAAATTAAATCTGGAAGAGCAATCTCAAATACAGAGGATGTTCGCAATTTAATTACGGGCGTTATCTTGCGTCAGGAAAAAGAATATCAAAATAGCGATATTGTGAAAACAGTGATGCATTATTTGAAAGGGTCAAAAGTTGAGGTTGATAAAAAGACGATTAGCAGAATGATAGATGATGGATTGGAGGTTTTCAGCGACTATGGTGAAGTTCGATGCTGGAATGGATTCTATAGAACAGTGGATATAGATAACACAAAATGGCTATAAATAATGTGGTCAGCTGCAGCAGAGAAGTTAAGTTGAGAGATATGAAGCCTTTAAGGTAATGAATCTCCGAAATCCATAGTTACAAATTTAGTTTTAAAACCCAAGAAAATGGCATGGCAGGGCTGAGCGTTTGTTTAGAAGCAGACGTTCAGCTTTTTGAATACTCAGAAAAAAACAGACTATTTATGAGTAAAAAAGGTAAGCGGTCAATAAGCACCCGGCTGTAAGGTAACTCCATTTCGTGAGATAATAGATTCTAAGAAGTCTCAAAAATCCAAGAAGTCTGAGAAATCGAAAAGCAAATTTTGAAAATCTCAGAAATCTAAGATAGATAATGAGACATCTGAGAAGTCTAAGAAATCACAAAAATGGAGTGAGAAAAATGGCTGGCGAATAAACTCTCATCAGGCAAAAAAAAAATGAAATAGCGCGAGTGTATCTGCTACTCTCATAATGTAACTGTGGACTACACATTTCAGAATGTCTATGATATACCGGGAAAACTTCCGGCAGGCCGTACAAGGCCGTGGGGAACAGGGCAGGCTGTGCTTGCTGCGAAAAACGTGATTGATACTCCGTTCATAGTAATCAATGCGGATGATTACTATGGCAAGGAAGGCTTCAAAGCTGTCCATGAGTATCTGGTGAATGGCGGCAAGTCCTGTATGGAAGGTTTTGTACTGAAGAATACTTTGTCCGATAACGGTGGTGTGACCCGTGGAATTTGCAAGATAGATAAGGAAAGCAACCTGACTGAAGTTGTAGAAACCAAGAACATTGCTAAGACAGTGGACGGAGCAGAAGCAGATGATGTAGCTGTCGAGGTGAATTCTCTTGTGTTCATGAATATGTGGGGAATATGTGGGGGTTAACTCCTGGTTTTCTTACAACAGATGTCCGCGAGAGTTCTGAAAACCAACGATGTTTGGTATGGTATGACCTATCACGAAGATGTTGCAGCAGTAAAGGACAACTTCAAGAAAATGTTGGATAAAGGTATGTACAAGGCTGACTTGTTTAGCGATTTGTGATATACTGAAGCCACGGGAAACCGTGGCTTTTAGTCTATCAGCTTTTATAATTAGTGGGAGATAATTATGGTTACAGAAGAAATAGTATATAAGGTGTTAGATGCACTTTATAAAAGCACAAAAGTTACCCATGCGGATGTTAAGATGAGTAAAGAGGATTTTAATGATGCGCTGGATATAATTTGTGATTGCAATTATGCAAAAAATATCAGGTTTTCAAAGGGAACAATGAATCAAATCCTGATTGCATTTTATGATAATGCGAAAATCACATTGGATGGATTACATTTTTTAAATGGATATAGACAGCCGTCCACAGTTGCTGAAAATGAAGAAAGTAATTGTGTGTTTTTATCCTATTGTTGGAATGATAATGCTATTGCGAACAGTATTGATGCGTTTCTTCAAAGTAAAGGATATGGGGTTAAAAGGGATATTCGTGATATCGGTCGTTGGCACAGCATACGTGAATTTATGAATACGATTCGTACACAAGATTATGCGGTGCTGATTATAAGTGATAGGTATTTGCGTTCTGCAAACTGCATGTATGAAGTTGGGCAAATGCTGAAGGAAGAAGATTTTAGAAACAGAATAATTCCCATTGTAGTAGAAAATTCCATATATGATCCAATTAAAAGAATTGACTATATTCGATATTGGGAAGATGAAACCAATAAGCTGGAATCCGCCATGAAAGAAATTAGTATGACATCTCGCGGAGAGGCAACGGAGACACTAAAAAGATATAAGAATATTTCCATGCAGATGGGTGAATTCTTGCAAACAGTTTCTGATATGAATAATCCGAAACTGACTGATATAAACGAAGCGATTGTTGAAAAATTGCAATCCTAAATTAATTGAGAAATATATGAAAACTGAGGAAAAAGTAAAGGAACTGTTGCAATTCCTTGCATTCGCATTTTATCCAGCAACAACCTTGATTACCTGCACAGCTTTTTCAGTAATTATCATTGTAATACTTGGAATCATGATGGTTACATCCAAGAATAATTCCGATTTGTACAATATAGTATTCGCATTGACTACTGGTGCGATGGCTTCATTCTTCGTATCAGTTGTTGTGGAAATGTCCAGCAATTTTAAACACAACAAATTGGCATGGCATGAATTGCAGGATTACTATAAAGCGTTGCTTGATTATGAAGGAAATAAGCAAGTTATGATGCAATTAACACCGTGTCAGCGAGCAGAAAGGAAGGCGCATGGAGAGTTTGTGACTGCAGGCGGTATAGAGGAAATAGATGAGGACGATAAACCAAAGGACATTATTCAAATAACATGGAGAGAATTGCCTCGTATAATTCCAATTTTTAGACAAACGCTCAGAGAGAAGAAGGAATTTCTAAGTGATGAAGAAATTGACGAATTGAAAAACATCTTTTCGGAGTATGAACAGATTCGGTTTGCTGTAGAGAATCGTATTCTACTGTCTCCAATGACATATGATGCGTTAAATCATCCTGACGAAGAATACTTAAAGTCCATTTATCCAGAAGATGTTATAAAGAATATGCCTGAATGGATAAGAAAGTATTTGTCGAGTAAGGAAAGCAAAAAGGCTTGTGAATTATATGTGGATGCGATTCTTTCGGATGATATGCTTCTTTTGAGGTTTATGGATAATTACGATGTATCAGAAACTGGTTTGAAAGGTTATCAGAACAAACAGCATAATCCAGAAGATGATTTAGAGGATATTGATTATGATAAACTTGAATTTTATGAGCCAGATGATGAACAAACATTCCGAACGCAAATTACGGAATATGATAAACAAGTGGAGATGGCGCAAAGAGCTTTTGTGAGCTGGCAGCTAAGTCTATGCTGCCAAAATATAGCGAAGAGTGTCGACATCCTTGAAAAGTGCATTTTGAAGAAACCGTATTATGGAATGATGATTAAACATTGGAAAAATTCTAAAAATGAAACAATTGATGGTGTCACATCAAGAATATCCTATGAAAATGAAAAACGACAATTGGATAAAAAACTTGCAAGGCAAAAGGTATCTGCTAACAAGGATTAAGCTCTAGTGGTGTGATTAGGATATTATGCAGCCTGTAGGCTTGCTACAGAAGAAGGATGTTATCCATTGAAGAAAATGTGGTTATTCGGATTCCTATATGATACAACAGACTATAGAGTAACTTGAGCGAAACGGTAAGGTGTAAAAAACCTTACCGTTTTTCTTTTTTCTAAATTGTGAAATTTTAAAAAACTGTATTCCAAAATGGCCTTGCGGATTCCTATTAGTGTAAGGACTATACAAAATCCTCGTTCTAAAATCAGGCAGTTCAACAAAATTTGAAAAGCTGGTTGCCAAATGCCCTGTTTAGAATGTTATAGGTATAAGGATACTAGAAAAGTGAAATTTCTTTGAACTTCCATAAGCTCCGGTTTAAAAATCCCCCTTTAAGTTTGTATAGGGTGTAAGGGCTATATTCCAAACAGACCTATTTACTGTTGGCTTCACTTCCGAAAGTTCCTGATTCCTTACAAAGCCACATCGCACCTTGACAATTTCATGAGCCATCCCAGAGAGATACTTCTGGTACGGAATGTGCATTCTGCGCGTCTTACCGGAAAATACGCCGGAGAAAATCGGGCAGGAACGGGCTGGGACAGAGTGGACGGTAGTTAAGAGCAAGATTCGCCTTTGTATACGAAACCGCTCCTACGGGCGATTTTTCTACGGCGGCATCTTGATGGGGATTGCGCTCCCCATACCCTCACATCGTGCAAA
>OIZO01000754.1_pt1 | contig 19819 bp, 25 predicted proteins | sample 1588551 | NCBI WGS metagenome assembly OIZO01 (sample SAMN03283271) | human gut metagenome | biome: human-associated habitat; material: feces | host: Homo sapiens | place: Peru | collected 2012 | reverse complement strand
TAAAGATTTTGCAGCGAGTGTTGATCTTAGCAAGGCAGACCCGGATTACTGGGAGTCTACTTATTACGATATCGTGATTCCGGATACTGATTTTGATGCGATCTGGAAGACACCGGCCGGAAGAGAGCATTTAAGCAAAGATCCGGCAAATAAATTAAAAATTCCAAACGATTTTTATAAACCGTGGAACTAAGGGAGAAGCAAGGAGCGGAAGATGATGGAAGCAGTGCATGCAACAGAAGAATGGCAGAGAGCAGGAGTGCATTATATCAGAATACAGGCAATGTGTGTCGGGTTTGATATTCCACCCAGATACGAATTTGCGGATGACACAAAGGACAGTGAATACATTCTGGTTCACGAAAACGGATTTCCGGTGTCTACCTGCCGGGTACGGATCGATGAAGAAAATGCCGGTCATATCGAGCGTGTTGCCACATTGGAAGAGTACAGGGGAAAACATTACGGGGCACTTGGAATCAAGGCAGCAGAGCAGCTTTTGAAAGAGCGGGGTGTTACAAACATACGGATCAATTCCCGCGAGAAGGCACTTGGCTTTTATGAGAAGCTTGGATATACACCGGATTTTTCCACCCGCTCCGGTAAAGGAGAATTTGTGTGCATCATGACTTCAAAAACACTGTAAATTTCTACAGACAATTGTAGTGATAAAAACAGAAAACGAACGGAGAAAAAACTATGGCAAAGTTATTTGATTTTGAAGCGGTCTTAAGCCAGCTTCCGGAGATTTTAAAATATCTTCCGACAACTCTGATCCTTGCAGTCAGTTCCATGATCATTGCACTTATCATCGGAATGCTTCTGGCATTGATCAAAACCAAAAATATTCCTGTGTTAAAACAGATCGCAGGAGTGTACATCTCGCTGATCCGGGGAACACCAGTGATCGTGCAGTTGTATATTGCATACTTTGGAATTCCGATGATCACAAAATATATATACCAGCAGAATGGATGGAATTATCAGAGTTCGACAACCTCCGGTTTTGTGTATGCGATCATCGCACTTTCTATCAATGAATCAGCGTATATTGCAGAGATTTTCCGGGGAGCTTTGGCATCTGTCAATGTCGGACAGATCGAGGCTGCAAGTGCGATCGGAATGACATATTTCCAGACGTTTCGCAGAATCATTTTTCCGGAAATGCTAAGCGTGGCGCTCCCGGGACTTGGAAATTCCTTTATTGGACTGATCAAGGGAACGTCCCTTGCGTTTGTCTGTGCAGTTGTTGAAATGACAGCACAGGGAAAAATCATTGGTGGAAGAACTTACCGTTATTTTGAAGTATATGTTTCACTTGCGATCATTTACTGGGTGATTACATTTGTGATCGAGCAGGGAATCAGGCTGATTGAGAAGAAAATGCAGATTCCGGATCAGGTGGCAAAAGTAGAGATATCCGAGGATGAGAGAGGGGTATAAAAATGTTAGAGATCAAAAACCTTTCCAAAAGTTTTCATGAGAATAAAGTATTAGACCATATTAATTTAAAAATTGAAAAAGGCGATGTTGTCGGAATTATCGGCCCTTCCGGTACAGGAAAATCAACCTTATTAAGATGTATCAACCAGTTGGAGATCCCGGAGGAGGGGGAGGCTGTTTTTGGTGGAAAAACGGTCGATCTTTCCAAGAAACACAAAGACAGTCTGGAATTCCGTAAGAGCACGGGCATGGTGTTCCAGAGATTTTATCTGTTTGAGAAAAAAACAGCGTTGGAAAATGTTATGGAAGGACTTATGGTTGTTCAGAAAAAGAGCAAAGCGGATGCAAAAGCAATTGCTTTAAAAGAATTAGAGCGTGTTGGAATGGCATCATGGGCAAATCATTATCCAAAACATTTGTCCGGAGGACAGCAGCAGCGTGTTGCAATTGCCAGAGCACTTGCCCTAAAGCCGGAATTGCTCCTGCTCGACGAGCCGACTTCAGCCTTAGACCCGGAGCTTGTCGGTGAAGTACTTGAGACAATCAAAAATGTTGCGGCAGAAGGACATACGATGCTCTTAGTATCTCACGAAATGAACTTTGTAAGGCATGTTGCCAATAAAGTGATATTTTTAGATGGCGGTCATGTCGTGGAGTATGGAACGCCGAAGGAAGTATTTACCAATCCACAGAATGAACGGACAAAAGAATTCCTGAGAAAAATGCAGCTGCTGAATGAACCGGAATATGTAATATAATGAGCAGTGTTGACAGTAAAAGAAATAAAATGCAGCTGCTTGCAGACTGTATTTTATTTCTTTTGGTGGAAAGAGGGCGAATGCCCGACAGCCGGGAAAATCGCAGATTTTCCCGGCTGCACTGCGGATTAGATTATAGATTTTCCCGGCGTGCACTGCGGAATAAATCAAACTAAATTAAATGCAGATTAAATAAATCGAAAAGAGGTACCTTATCATGGCATGGAAACAGAACATCATAGAAGATTTTAAACAACTGGTATCCTTTGATTCCATCAGTTTTCATGAGCGGAACACCGCAGACTGGCTGCTTGCCAGACTAAAAAGTATGGGATTTTCTGTGGAGGAAGATCAGGCAGGAGCTTATTACGGTGGCGACACGGGAAATATTTTTGCTGTCTTAGATGGAGAATTAAAAGGAGATCCGGTTGTTTTTTGCGCACATATGGATGTTGTAGAACCGGGGAGCGGCAAAAAATCCGTTTTGGAAAAAGACGGAACAATACATTCTGCCGGGGATACTGTGCTCGGTGCAGATGACATCAGCGGTATTCTGGAAATCCTCTATGGTGTACAACTTGTTCTTGACAGTGGAAAACCTCATAAAAAAATTGAAATTCTGTTTACAATTGGTGAGGAATTATATGTCAAAGGTTCGGATGTTTTTGACTATTCGAAAGTAACCGCAAAACAGGCGTATGTGCTTGATCTGTCCGGGGCGGTTGGAACCGCTGCAAGACGTGCGCCGTCTATCATTTCCGTGAGAGCTGAGATAAAAGGAAAAGCGGCTCACGCCGGATTTGAACCGGAAAACGGGATTCATGCGATTTTTGCAGCGGCCAATGCGGTCAGCCGCCTCTGCATGGGGCATGTGGATGAAGAGACGACGTTTAATATCGGAACGATTCAGGGTGGAACAGCGACAAACATTGTGCCGGACTGCTGTGTGCTGACCGGAGAGATCAGAAGTTACGATCATGGGAAAGCGTTGGAGACAGTGCGTATGACGGAACGGATTTTCACAGAGGAGGCGCAGAAGATCAATGCCACGGCGGAGGTGACAAGCCAGATCCATTTGATTGCCTATGAGACACCACTTGGGAGCAAGTCAGTGACCGATTTTCAAAAAGCCTGTGAAATCTTAGGATTTTCCGGTGAACTTACGGGTACGTTCGGCGGAAGTGATAACAACAGTTTTGCAAAAAACGGAATCGAAGGGCTTGTTTTATCGAATGGAATGTATAATGCACATTCGACACGTGAATACACAACCGTCGACGATCTTTACAAAGGAGCAGAGCTGATTGGACAGCTTATTTTATTATAAAAAAAATTTTGGTCGTATTCTGTTGAAGATTGTTGTTTTCGCATATAGCTATCTCGTGTAAGTTATGGTAAAATAGCCACAGAAAGCGTCACGGAGGACGCAATAGTGGGAGGTAGCTCTTATGGATAAGAACAGCGAAAAAAATGTCAGGTTCCGCATAAATATTACATTGTTAATTGCGGTGATTTTACTGGTTGCAGATTTATATGCAATGATCAATATGCCTCAGAAATTTATTATTCTGGCGATCATTACAGCATTGTTTCTGGTTGCAATCTATTTTTTGGTAGATTCCATTTCGATTTATCTGATGGCAGAAAAGAATCGCAAAGAAGAACAGTATGATAGTATTTTTAAATCAGAAAAAGCGTCTTATCTTTTATTGAGGAAAACATTCGATGATCTGTATGAACTCATTGAAAAAGGAAACCAGTCCCGGAAAACAAATGTGGAGGATATTATCCACGCACAGAAAGCAGTAGCAAAGGTTTCCATTGGAAGAAGTAAAGAGAATGCAGATGCACTGATGAATTCCAATGACCGCATCATGGAAAAGATTTCGATGTTAGAGGCTGTTTTATCAGACAATGTTTCGCATCCGGCACCGGAAACTAATAAAAATGACAGCGCATATGCACAGAATATTTTAGACAATCAGAATAAAATATTACAGCAGCTGGAAGTTTTGCAGAATACATTGAATACGATCGGAGCTGATGCAAAGATAGCAGCAGAGTCTGCAAAACAGAACTTTTTTACCGAGGAACGTATCTTGGCAGAAGAGAATAAAATTGAAAAAGAAGAACCGTCCGCGATGGAGGAGACACCGGTCAAAGAAGAACCGTCCGCGATGGAGGAGACACCGATCGAAGAAGAACCGTCCGCGATGGAGGAGACACCGATCGAGGAAGTTCCATCTGATATGGAGGAACCATCAATTGGTAAAGAAGAAGTTTCTTCTCCGGAGGAAGATTTATCCAAGTATGATGATATAATGGTAGATACTTTGACGGATTCGGATGATAATGTTCCGGTCGAGAAGATTCCATTGGAAGATGAAACTGTTGTAGATGATGAGCCGGCAATGCCTGATCTGTCAGATCCGAATAAGGTTATGACACCGGATGAGATCGCAGCATTGATTGCAAACTTATAATAGAAGAAAGACTTCGGTGTAAAGTAAAAAATAATATTTAAGAGAATAAAAAATCTGTCATACAAATGCAATTTTTGTATGGCAGATTTTTTGTGTAACAGGAAAAACGTTCCCGATCATTATTCGGCAGTGATTTTTACGATTTCTTTGATAACCGAAACAGCGGTATCCATACCTTCTACACTGATATGTTCAAATGGTCCGTGGAAACCATAGCCGCCGGTTCCGAGGTTCGGACAAGGAAGTCCCATAAAACTTAATCTGGCGCCGTCTGTACCACCGCGGACTGGGCGGGAGACTGGTTCCAGACCAACGTTTTTGATTGCTTTTTTTGCAATTGCAACGACATATTCATTCTTTTCAATGACTTCCAGCATATTGCTATAGGAATGCTGAATGTTCAATTTTACAGTGTCTGCGTGATATTTTTCATTCATTTTTTGCTCAATGCCACGCAGGGTATCAAGACGTTTTTCAAAAGTGGCTTTGTCATGGTCACGCACGATATAATTCACTTTAGCGTGGGCGATGTCTCCGCTAAAATCAGTCAGATGATAAAATCCCTCTCTGCCTTCGGTGTGGGCAGGAGTCTCATTTTCAGGGAGAAGAGATGCAATCTCACAGCCGACAAGGGCAGCGTTGATCATAATATCTTTTGCCTCTCCAGGGTGGACATTGACGCCATTGATCTCAAAAGAAGCACTTGCGGCATTGAAGTTTTCATAGGCAACTTCGCCCTCGTAGTCGCCGTCAACGGTGTAGGCAAATCTGGCTTTAAAATAGTCAAGGTCAAATAAATCAGCACCGCTTCCGACTTCTTCGTCCGGTGTGAAGCCGATCCAGATGTCGCCGTGAGGTATTTTTTCTGTGATGATCTGTTCCACTGCCGTCATGATCTCGGAAACCCCGGCTTTGTCATCAGCGCCAAGAAGCGTTGTGCCGTCTGTAGTGATCAGTGTGCGTCCTTTTAATGTTTCAAGTGTCGGAAAATCGGATACTTTCAGATAAGCACCTGATCCTTTTAAAAGAACATCTTTGCCGTCATAATCCGGAATGATCTGTGGTTTGACATCTTTTCCAGAAAAATCAGGAGCAGTGTCCATATGGGAAATAAAACCGACAGCAGGCTTGTCAGCATATCCTTTCGTTGCCGGCAACAGTCCGTAAACATAGCAGTGATCGGTTAAAGTGACTTTCTCTAAACCGAGATCTCGCAATTCCTGTTCTAACACTTTTCCTAACTCAAACTGTCTTTCCGAAGATGGAATCTGTCGGCATTCCTCGTCAGAAGTTGTCCAGTAAGAGACATATTTTAATAATCGTTCTTCAACACGCATGTGAAACCTCCTTATAAAACGGTGCCGTATTTATTTTGATATAAAATCAAGCCGGGCACACATAGTTATAAAATACCATAAAATAGTGAAATAGGAAATATTAGAAAAGGATTTCTTGACAATTGTGTATACATCAGTTACATTCAATATTGCAGATAGCAAAATCTTTTTTTCAAATAAGTGTTATAGTACGAGTTATTTTTGCCAGATCGGCATGAAATCCTAAAAAATTGTTAGATACAGGTATTGAGGGCTTTCCGGAAACTTCGCAAAGAAAGAGAGGAAGGTTTGGGCGAGAAAGATACAACAGAAAAAATACTTGCAGATTATAATGATGTATTTGCAGACATCATAAATGGTCTGGTATTTAAAGGAGAACAGAAGGTAACACCAGAGTCCTTAGAAAATATAAGTACAAGATCTGTGTATAAAGGCAGGAAAAATAAATTGCATGAACAGGAAAGGGATATCGTCAAACTCTGGAAAGAGCGTGATATTGAATTTGCCATATATGGCATGGAAAATCAAACTTTACCGGAGAAATATATGCCGCTTCGTATATTAGGTTATGATGGTGCCTCTTATCGCAGTCAATTGCAGAAGAAAAGAAAAAGACCAGTTGCAGTATTGACAATTGTTTTATATTTTGGTACAGATAAGATGTGGGATAAACCAACGCATTTAAAGGATGTGATATACATTCCGGAGGGTTTGGGAGAGTATGTTAATGACTATAAAATCACAGTTTTTAATATTGCATGGTTGACGGAAGAAGAGATTGCAAGATTTAAAAGCGATTTTAAAATTGTAGCAAATTTCTTTGTACACAAGAGAAAGAATAAAGATTATGTATCAGATGACAAAACAGAAATTAAACATGTGGATGAAGTATTAAAATTATTATCTGCTATGACGGGGGATGAGCGTTATGAAGAAATTCTGGCAGAGAAGCAGAAAGGAGAGTACAATACTATGGATACAGTAGCAGAACATCTTGTAAATATGGGTGAGGCAAGACTAGGAAAACTTATAAATCTTTTATTGCAAAATAATAGAATAGAAGATGTAAAAAAGGCTTCTGTTGATAAAGAAGCCAGAAAGAAGTTTTACAAAGAATTTGGAATTATTGATTAATGAGGAGGGACGGTTCGCAAGGACTGTCCCTTTGAAAAATATAAAATTAAAAATATAAAAACAGTACTCGACAAAATACGAAATAATTTATAAAAAAATAGTTGCATTTCTAAAAAAAGTATTATATAATAACATTCGTCGCTGAAAGACATGCGCCACTAGCTCAGCTGGCAGAGCACCTGACTCTTAATCAGGGTGTCCAGGGTTCGAACCCCTGGTGGCGCATTACAGAAGTATCGGTTTTATAGCATAGGCTATGGGGTCGGTGCTTTTTTTTTGCGTCAAAATCACGAAACCCCTTGTAATTCTTGAAAAATCTTGTCAATGTGTGACACGCTTTCACGTGATACAATTATCTGATTTGCAATATGTAAGTATCTATTTGTTGTCTTTACATCCTCATGCCCCATTAAAATCATAAGTTTATAAATATCAACAAAACCATGTTTTTCATATTGGTCAATGCAGTAGTTAGTAGCAAAATTATGTCTTAATTTGTGGGAAGAAAATTCAAAAGGAAGTTTCTGCGCAAGTTTCCACATAAAGTTCTTTACTGGCAACAGCACTTAATCGGTGCAGGACGAGTAAAACAATAGAAAGGACTTGAAAAATATGTTTAAGAAGAATAAGAAACAGATAGAAACTATCAAAGAACCAAAAGAAAAAAAGGTGCGTACTGTCCAAGGTAGGCACACATAAAAAAACCGTGATTGCGTTGTGGGTGGTGCTTATCGCAAGCGTGAGCTTTGGAGTGTATAAGAATTTTGCAAAGTCCTATTACACATGGAATAACAGCAAAGAAGCGATTGAAGCAAGGACGCAGGCAATCAGCGGTTATCTGACAAAGGAATTACAGGACTTGAATGTAGATACCATTAGAACCGATATACCGACCAGCTCCAAGGTTACAGATGTGATTGTATGGAGTATTGAACAGTCGGGGACGGACACTTTTTCTGCTACCTACGAAGTAGATCAGCAGATAAAAGAGGGAGAACAGACAAGCAATGTGAAAGCAACCTATACCGTAAAAGTCCATGTGGACGCTGACGGGGATAATGAACAAGGCTTGCGTCATACGGTGTATGCTCTGCAACTGAACAAAGTGGAATGTGGGTATTTTAAATGCTGTTAAGGGTATTTGAGCTTAAAGTGCTTGCAAGTACTTTAGAGAAATATTAAACTTCTATCGAAGTAATGGAGGGAAATACATTGAAACTGCAACTATTGGAAAAAAAAGATTTCGCTGAACCGGAAATAGATATACGATATTCAAGTATGACCCAACCGTTAAATCGGATTGTTCAATATATCCGTCAACAGGAATATCTTATACAAGGAATTTTTGAAAAAAAGCTGTATCAGATACCATTAAATGAAGTCTTGTATTTTGAAACTGTTGATAAAAAAACATTTATGTACACTCAACAAAAAATATTTGAATGTGAAAAGACACTTTCTGCTATTGAACAAGATTTAATAAGTTCAAATGTTGTAAGGATAAGCAAAACAGCCTTATTGAATATTTCTTGTCTGGTCTGTGTTAAACCTTACCCTAACCACAGATTATTGGCAGAACTTAACAATGAAGAAAATCTGATTGTTTCAAGAAAATATATTCCTATTCTAAGAGATAAGATAAGGAGTGGCTATTATGAATAAATTTTTAAGGACATATCTTCCTGCATTTTCTATGGCATTTACATTTATTATTTTGTATGCAACGATAAGCAATATTATAGCAGGATATTCTAAAGACAGATTTTGTTTCTTTATTTTGCAGGTGTTTGTTTATCTTATGGTGTCAGTGATTGTCGATTGGCTTCTATCATTTATAGATTTTAGCAAATATATATATCACTTTATTGCTGAAATGATTATATTATATCCAATAACCATTGGTGTGGCATTTATAGGTAAATGGTTTGCGTTTAGTGCAATTAACATTACATGGTATTCATGTGTCTATATTTTAATTATGATAGCTATTCATTGCTATTTTTATCATATTTCCAAAAGACAAGCTGATGAAATAAACAATTTTTTAAAATTAAGGAATAAGAGGTAATAGTAATGGGCGATATGACAAAATTTAATAGTGCTATTGAATATTATACATTTAATGTGTTGCTAATTTGTTTACTTATTTCCGAAATATTTATTTTCTTTTATACACGTTCAAAACAAAATAGAACTGAAAAAATTGACACTAGAGATTTAGGAACGAAATGGTTGTTATATTTAAACTTTGTATTTTGCTTGATAATTAGTTTTCTATGTGTCAGTCAAAAAGCTCCATTTTACATAAGAGAATTGACGTTGCCCGCTTACTTTGCAAAAATTGGTATGTTAATTATAGCAGTCGGGATTTGTATTCGTATAAAAGCTGTTTTAACTTTAAAAAAGGCATTTACATTAAATGTTCAGATTAGTAAAGAACAACAACTAATAACAAGTGGTATGTATAAATTAGTCCGCCACCCTGCCTACACTGGAAGTATTTTGTCCTTATTAGGTGTAAGCATTGTATTAAAGAATATACCTGCTATATTGATAGTTGCTATTTGTAGCTTTGTTTGCTACCAAATAAGAATAAATGTTGAAGAAGCAGTTTTACAAAAATATTTCAAAGGATATAGCTTATATAGAGAAAAAACATACAAACTTTTTCCGTACATATATTAAAATTGTTGATAACCAATGTTTTATTATTAAGGGAAGATTGCATTATGGAACGTTTTAAGAAGATTATTTATCGAAACACAATTTATAATTGAATATATCAATATTTTAGCTCGTACAAACAACAAGTTTTGTGCGGGCTTTTTTTATACTCAAAAATTTTTATCTTCAACTTAGCAAATCACACCTGCCATTCCCTATATGGTGCGGAAAGAGGGATAACCACTTTTCACGTCGTAACGGAAAGGGGGTGAGATTGATGAAACCGTCTGACTTCCAAAAAATTGTTCAATGCCGTTTTGAAAGTTGTTTGAAGAAAGTTGTCCGTCATGTTGTTAAGGACTACCAGCAGGGATTGAAGCAACGAAAAGACAAAGAAATTCCATTCTGTGAGCTTCCAGAAATCGTCGTGGAAAAACTGGCTGTGCGGGACGAATACGACAGCGATTATACATTTTTCAACGTATGCGGTAATGATATTCGTATTTGTGATGATGAACTGGCAGAAGCCTTGAAACATTTGTCTGAACGTAATCGAGAGAATTTGCTAATGTATTATTTCTTGGAAATGAGCGATACCGAGATTGCAAAAAGACAAAACATTTCAAGAAGTGGTGTTTTTCAAAACCGACACAATTCATTAGAGCTTAAGAAAAAAATATTAAAGGAGAAAAGATAGCAAATGAAACACACAATGAAAAAACCGTCCTACTATTTGCTTTCGCAGGCTATGGACGGGGACGAAAAAGCGATTGAAAAGATACTGGCATTTTATGACCCATACATATCAAAGTGCTGTTTACGTCCACTCTATGATGAATACGGTAATGTTTATATTGTTGTAGATATGGAATTAAAGCCTTAACTGTTTCTCAACAAGAAAAGTTTATGGAGTTTGTAAAACAGAGCAATGTCTATAACACATATTATCCTATGTTTACCATAATGATTGGCACGGGATTAAGGTGTGGAGAGTTGATTGGTTTTACATGGAAAGATATAAATATCAAGGCAAAAACGGTTAATGTAGACCACCAGCTCATATATAAGAATTTAGGCGACGGTTGCAAGTTCCATATCTCAACACCAAAAACGGAGTCGGGTATTCGGGGTTTGTCTTTACAGCAAAATCGGGCAGACCGCTTATGCCGAATGGCGTAAATAGTGTTTTATATAACATTGCAGACGCATATAACAAAGTCGAAGTAGAACGAGCAAAAAAAGAGCATAGGAAAGCGGAGCTGTTACCGAAGTTTTCAGCTCATGTCATGCGACATACCGCCTGCACCAGAATGGCAGAGTGCCGTATGGACGTAAAGGTTCTTCAATATATTATAGGACACGCCCATATAAATGTAACAATGGAAGTGTATAACCATATCGGGGAGCTGACAAGGATTGAAAAGAGATTGCAAGACTGGATAGCATGGCGTTAAACGCTTGACACCAAAAAACAAAAATTGGTGTCAAAATCGAAAAAATCACAATTTTAAAGGAAATAAGATACTGCAAACCATTGATTTTAAATGGTTTGAAAAAAAATAACACAAAAATTAGCACTCACCTCTTGTTATCGCAGTGTGGATTTTGTCTAACTTCATAGAGTGCCGTAAGTGCCTATTTATGGGCGTTTCTCGGATTTTATGATTTTATCTTAACTCGTCAGAAATCGTCATTTTATAAAAAATTGGTGTCAAAATTGGTGTCAATCAGCGGAGAGATACCTTTTCTTGCCACAGTATATCAGTATCACAAATTGAAAAATTGAATATCGCAAGTAGATTATGGAACGCCGATATTGACGTTACTTTTCTATTTCTAGCCGTTCAGAAATGGACGGCTTTTTCTATATCCAAACGAAAGGAGAATTTTAAAAGCTATGAAAAAGATATTGAAGCGATTAGCCACAGGCTTTCTGCGTGGATATTAATACCAACTTTCGCAACGGCTACAAGACCAAAGCCGACGCAAGCACACGCATGAGCTACGAACAGATTTCAGATGTTTCAGCCGAGGAAAGCAAGTAAAGGGGGTATCAGATTATGAGATTAGCGAATGGAATTGTGTTAGATAAGGAAAAGACGTTTGGAGTGCTGAAATTCTCCGCATTAAGACATGAAGTGCGAGTAGAGAATGAGGACGGGACAACCAGCGAGGAAATCAAGCGTAGAACTTACGATTTGAAGTGCAGTCAGCAGGAACGCACGATACAGGTATCTATCCCAGCGGAAATCCCTGTCAAGGATTATCCGTACAATGCAGAGGTGGAGCTTATCAATCCTGTTGCCGATATGGTGGCAAACGCCAACTACCGAGGGGCAGATGTGGAATGGTACATCAAGGCAGACGACATTGTGCTGAAAAATAAAGTCGGTCAGCCCGCAGGCAATCCACAGGGACAGCCTAAGAAATAAAAGGATTGTGTAAGTAGTTAGAAAAAGCTATAATCCTTTATGATGTAAAGGCTATAAATTATTAAGGAGTGTATTATTATGAATAATGAAATTGTTTTACTATTGGAAGCCTTATTATCTTTAGGAATAGCATTTTTCTTTGTGTATTTATCAAAATATAGATATTGTGAAAACAAGAGATATGCAAGTAAGTATGAGAATAATAAAAAAATGCTGATATTTCGATTGATAGTAACAGAAATATTAAAATGGGGTAGTATAGCAATGTTAATATGTATAGTAACTAAAGTATTATCTGTTTTCATTGCTCTTTATATACTTACTCCATTGTTTATTGCGCTACATATGATACTTTTTAATACAGACTATTTGAAAGGTGTTATGACGTTTACAAAAGGTATTTATTATGTTGGATTAACTATTATTTCTGTAATTCAAGTTTTTTTTACAACCGTAAATGTTGCTGAACTTGCACTTGGTTTTACCTTATCACTAGCTATATTTGAAAGTGTATCAGCTTTATATGACGGTTACAAAACCATACAAGAAGCTAAGATGAATGACAATCTTTAGTTTTATAAGCGGTTAGTCTATACGATTGACCGCTTTTTCCATATCCAGAAAGGGGTGTTTATGAACATTTTGAAATATAAAGGAAAGCGTATCAGAGCCAGCGACAAGAACCTTGTGTACCGCTTCTGTGCGGGTACGCTCCTGCTCCTATTCGTGGCGGTTCTCCTGCTACTGAACATGGGACAGCTCATGTGTACCGATTGGGAGCATTTCAGTCTGCTTGATAATGGCGTGACGCTTTCCACATACAAATTCATAACCATAGGGATAGCGGCTGGTGTTTGTGCATTGGTCGCTTTTCTTTATTACCGCTTTTTCCATGACAGCTTCAAGAAGCTATTGCACCGTCAAAAGCTCTCCCGCATGATACTGGACAATAAGTGGTATGAAGCACAGACCGTACAGGACAGCGTTTTTTTCACTGACTTGCAGAGCAGATCAAGGGAAAAAATCGTCTGGTTTCCTAAAATCTATTATCAAATGGAAACGGGACTGCTCCATATCCGCTGTGAAATCTCTTTGAGAAAGTATCAAGACCAGCTCCTTAGACTGGAAGATAAGCTGGAAAGCGGGCTGTACTGTGAGCTGACCGACAAGACGCTCCATGACGGATATATCGAGTACACTCTGCTCTATGACATGATAGCGAACTGTATCACGATTGACGAGGTAAAGGCTGAAAACGGGGGCTTGCGTCTGATGAAGAACCTTACATGGGAATACGATGCACTCCCTCACGCCCTTATCTGTGGCGGTACTGGCGGTGGAAAGACCTACTTCCTGCTGACAATCATTGAAGCCCTCTTGCAGACCAACGCCCAGCTTTACATCTTAGACCCTAAGAACGCTGACCTTGCGGACTTGGGTACGGTCATGGATAACGTGTACCACACCAAAGAAGAAGGCTTGCTTTCGTATAAACTACGGACAGCAAGCCTAAATATTACATTAAATGTATATCACTCCATTTTTTCATATCTTGAAGAATCGGTACAAAACTTTTCCCTAAATCAGTTAAAGAATATTCTACTTTCGGGGGGACTTCTTGATATACATATCGTGAGATAAACCCATCTTGCTCCAATTCTCTAAGCTGTTTCGTCAGAGTGGACTGTGTAATATCGCCTAATCTTCGGCGTAGTTCCCCGAATCTTTGAATTTCATATTCTGAAATATACCACAAAATAGTTATTTTCCACTTTCCACTTAAAATATTTTGGATACGAACCATGGACGCACATTGAGGAAGTGGCGATTTCATATTACTCATAAAATCCCTCCTTTAATGACATTATATCTTCTTAAAATCATTATTACAAGGTACTGTTATTTTTTATACCAAGTATTATTTTTAGCACTATAAACAAAAAAAGACAGTACTTTTCAAGTTTTACATACTTGCTATAATTTGAAATAAGAAAGGCGGTGACAACAATTAACACATCAATCAATATTGCAGGAATTACATTTAAAAATCCGATAATGCCTGCGTCTGGAACATTTGGCTCTGGACAAGAATATAGTGAATTTGTGGATTTGAACCAACTAGGTGCAGTAGTTACTAAAGGCGTTTCATTAACTCCATGGGAAGGAAATCCAGCCCCCAGAATCATGGAAACAAGCAGTGGAATGATAAATGCTGTTGGATTACAAAATCCTGGAATTGACGTATTTATAGAGCGTGATATTCCCTTTCTTCAAAAATTTGATACTAAAATAATTGTTAATGTGTGTGGCAATTCAGTGTCTGATTACTTACAAGTTGTAGAAAGACTATCTGAAACTGTTGTCGATATGCTGGAAATCAATATTTCATGCCCGAATGTTGAACATGGTGGCATTGCATTTGGGCAAGAGCCAAAGATGGTGGAATACATTACCAGTGAAATAAAAAAGATAACCCAAAAGCCTATATCCATGAAATTAACACCTAATGTAACTGATATAACAGAAATAGCAAAAGCGGTTGAAGCAGGTGGAGCAGATTCTATTTCTCTAATCAACACAATTACAGGTATGAGAATAGATGTACAGAAAAGGAAATTCTGTGTTGCAAATAAAACAGGTGGTTTATCCGGTTCGGCAATAAAACCGATTGCACTAAGAATGGTTTATCAAGTCTGTCATGCAGTTAAGATTCCAGTAATCGGTATGGGTGGAATTGCTACAATAAATGATGTTTTGGAATTTATCATGGCTGGAGCTACTGGTATCGCAATAGGAACAGCAAATTTTAATAATCCTTTTGTTATGCCGGAAATCATATCAGAATTAACAGAATATATGAAAGAAAACAACATTGAGACCTTAGATGAAATCAGAGGTATTGTTGGTTAAAAACTAGGAGGAAATTATTATGCATTACACAGGAACAATATGGCGTCCACCATACGAAGCAAACTCATTGTTAGTTCAAGTAACAGCAGGTTGCACACACCATTCATGTAAATTTTGTACACTTTATGAGGATTTGCCGTTTAAATTCAAATTATCTCCATTTTCAGAAGTTAAAGCTGACTTGGCAGAGGCAAGTAAATATTATAGAAAAATACATCGTATATTTTTTACTGGTGCGAATCCATTTGTATTAAGTACAGAAAAGTTAAAAACTTTAGCAAAAATGGTCAAGGAATATTACCCCTTTTATAAAACAATCGGGTGTTTTGCAAGAATTACCGATATAATGCCAAAAAGTCTTGAAGAATTAAAAGAATTAAGAGCCTTAGGGTATGAGGGTATTACGATTGGTGTGGAAACAGGTGATGATGAATCTCTTACCTTTATGAATAAAGGCTTCCAGTCGAAAGATGTATTAGAACAATGTAGAAAATTGGACGAAGCCGGAATCAGCTATAATTTCTTTTATTTAACAGGAATTTATGGAGCTGGTCGTGGAGAGGTCGGTGCGAAAAAGACAGCAATGCTTTTCAATCAGTTAAATCCTAAAATCATTGAATCTTCTATGTTGACGATTTATAAGACATCTGAATTGTATCAAGAAATTCAAAAGGGAAACTGGAAAGAAGAAAGTGAAATAGAAAAACTTATTGAATTAAAGACACTTGTTGAAAATCTTACAATAAACACAAGAATTGTGACTGATGGTGCGTCTAATTTAATACAGGTTCGGGGTAATCTGCCAGCCGACAAGAAGAAATTGATTAAGCATTTGGAATATCAGATTTCCAATGCCGATGAAGCATCTTTAAGAGAATATCGTGTGAATCTGCGACATTTGTAAAATCGAAAGGATTCTTTATGATTGGAATAAATAGAAAAGACATACAAGTAATCTTAAAAGCCGGTGCAAAAGCAAAAGGAATGTCCACATCGGAGTTTAAGGCAAAAATACAAGCGACTATCGACAATATTATAAATAGTTCGGACATTGAAGAACAAAAACGTTTTAAACAATACTTTGGAAACAGAATACCTACACCAGAGGAATATATTTATACGATTACAAAAAAGACAACGATTAAATTTTAAAAATCTATTGTCATACAAGGTGGTGCTTCTATGAGTAATCAATCATGGGTGTTACCAAAGGTATCTGCTCACATTATGCGACATACGGCTTGTACCAGAATGGCAGAAAAGAGAATAGACGTAAAAGTTCTTCAATATATTATGGGACACGCCCACATAGATGTAACAATGGACGTATATAACCATGTAAGTGAGATGTCCAGAATTGAGAGTGAAATCACAAGGCTGGAAAGCGTAGCAATTAGCTGACACCAAAAATAAAAAATTGGTGTCAAAATGGTGTCAAACCAAGAAAAAGTGATGATTATAAGGAAGAAAAAGAGTTGCAAACCTCGTAAAATCAAGGTTTGCAAAAAAATCTCAAATAATTAGCACTCACCCCTTGACAGTGCTAACAGATGGTGCTATAACATAGTTAAAGATGAAGGAAGGGATTAGGAAAAGGAAAGAAAGATCCCGGAACTTATCTTAGGAAAACAAAAAGTCTAAGTGCCTTGAGCCATCATGGGATGGCGCAATTTCCGACATTTGACTCAGTTTGAATTTCATTGAGATTGAAAGGAGAAATGACTTATGTTACCTAGTGTTTTTGGAGAAGATTTATTTGATGATTGGATGGACTACTTCCCATTTGGAAGAGATTTTGACAAGGAATTTAGTAAAGCAATGGCTCCTACAGAGCATGCACTTTACGGTAAGCATGCAAAGAATATGATGAAGACCGATGTTCGTGAGACCGATGATTCTTACGAAGTAGATATTGATCTTCCTGGATTTAAGAAAGACGAAGTTAAGATCCAGCTTGCAGATGGTTATCTGACTATCGAAGCTGCCAAGGGTCTTGATAAGGATGAAAAGGATAAGAAGAGCGGCAAGTACATCAGGCGTGAGCGTTATGCGGGCAGCATGAGCAGGTCCTTCTACGTTGGCGAAGATGTAAAGCAGGAAGAGATACATGCTAAGTATGATAATGGTATCCTGAAGCTCTCAGTTCCTAAGAAGGAAGCTAAAAAGGCTGTCGATAGCAGTAAATACATTGCTATTGAATAGTTAATATAAAAGTCATCATACGATATAAAAGAAAGGAAGCGATTGTTATGGATAAAAATCCAAAACATCCATTAAAGAAAAAGAAAGCTCATGAAAAGGTAAATGTTGCAGATCACAGCTCAGAAGAGCAGGTATCAACAGGAAAGCATAAGAAGCATGTTTATGAATAGCGTGCGGAGTATGCTTCAGATATCATGAACAGTATAAATTACTAAGAGAAGGCGTCATGGCATTAGCTGTGGCGCCTTTTGTTTATTGTAATGATGTCGGAGACATCGTTACGTTGCAGCAACCCTTGCCGTAGGCAATTTTTAATGGTTGCTGCTCCACATAAGTTTAGTTGCCCAATTAATTGAAAAAGTATATACGTTGTTTCTTATTTATGTTACATTTATAGTATATAGGCTTATGTCTGTAATGAAGAGTGAAGAAGAGGGAGATAAACCAGGCATAGGCGTGATCATAAAGCAGGGTGTTACAGGCACACTTATTTTAACATCGAGGACAGAATGGGAAACGACAGTTATAAATATCAGGTTGATGAAAGAAAAAAATATCAGAAGATAGAGGCGGTAGAGGATAAATGGATCAGGATACACAAGGATTTCTCCCCGTATGTGGACGAGCATATCCTGTTTCGCTGCATGAAAGAGGCATTTAACCTTGTGGATATTGTTATGGGCAACAAGATTTATGGTTTCAAGAATGCAAATACTCCTGCGAATACAGAGAAGACCGATAAGGGAGAACTGTATTTCTACGATAACTTAAAGGACCCCATAAATTATACAGAAGCGAGAACCTTCTACGGCAAGGTGGCGATCCTGAAAAGACTAGGATATGCCATACCTGATGAGATAAATGAAATAAGGAAGTTCAGAAATTTCATAGAGCATAATACGGAAACCTTCAATCTTCAGTATTTTGCAGAGACTTATAATTATGACAAGGCAATGGAGCTGATCGCCAATCTGGGCTACACTCTTTATGTGCTTGGAATGTTAAGATATGAGTATATAATCCCGGCAGGAGATATACTTCTGGCTCACAAGGGAGACTATATAGGGAATGGAAATGAATATTATCTCCATGAGATTATATCCTCTTCCGTGTTTTGCAATGTTTTTCTTGGCTATGATGTGAAGAAGAAAAAATATGTCGCTATTAAGGAGATAAAGCAGTACGAGACTCTGGACAATGACAAGGATCTCCTTATGCATATGAATTGTGATAATCTGCCGCATATTATGGATATTATCAATTACAACAGGACATTTTACATTGTAATGGAATACATCGAAGGCGTATCACTTACAAAGGTGTTGAACGAAGGCGTAGTAACTTATGATTGTGCGGTGTACATGATAAGACAGATTGCCAAGGTCATAGATTATCTCCACAGCCAGCACAGAATGGTGCATGTGGAATTAAATCCCGACAATTTCCTGGTGGATATGAACTGGAAGGTGTATCTGGTGGATTTCGGTGTTACAAAGTCTAAAGAATATATAGCTGCAAATGATCCTTCCTCCATATATATTGCTCCTGAGGTGCTTGAGGGGGGAGTGTATGATCAACGGGCGGATATTTATACATTTGGCATGATGGTACAGGTGATACTGAGGAGGGTTCAGGATTCTGCGGAACATGAGGAAGAGATCTCAAGGTTATTTGACATTACTCGCAGGTGTGTCGGCATTAATCCCTACAACAGGTATTCCTCTGCAAATGAAGTATGTGGTATGTTATACGAGATCGGTCACAGCCGTACGGCACAGTATGAGAACATGCAGTACGGAAGAGATCAGAATGGCGGATTTCAGACCGGGAAGCCATGGCATGAAAAGACAAATAGTGGGAATACTAACGTTGAAAACACCGAAGGTGGTCAATATCGGCATATGAAGCCACAGTCCGGAAAGACTGGAGAAGAGGGCGGAAATATGATGGTTCAGCAATCTCAAGGGGCTAAATGTCCAAGAAAGATTATTCTTGGTATAATAGTTTTTCTGGTGGCAGCAGCATTATTTGCAGGAGGCATATTGCTGGGCAGATTTTTATGAAAATAGTGTGCAAAAATATATGAAATAAAGATTTTGATATGTGGGAAAAACGGTCGGAACATGCTTCTTTTGGTTGCAGGATCATGCCAAATAAGGTATCATAGATACAGGTATTTTTATTTCTAAAGACTGTATTTTCATGATAGTAGGAGACAGCCGAATGCCTGCATATTACAATAGATTGGGGACACTTAATGGGCATAATTTATTCATCTCTGAAACGAAAAACAGAAGAGGAACAATCACATTTTGATAGAAGAATTTCACAAATGCTTCCGGTTATGGCAGGATACTGCTATTTTGACATGAGAAATTATGACACCTTTTCGGGTGAATATAATCTGTATATCGACTGGGACATGGAGTTGATGGAGTACCTTGCGTACCCACTTC
>OIZO01000753.1_pt1 | contig 19833 bp, 16 predicted proteins | sample 1588551 | NCBI WGS metagenome assembly OIZO01 (sample SAMN03283271) | human gut metagenome | biome: human-associated habitat; material: feces | host: Homo sapiens | place: Peru | collected 2012 | reverse complement strand
TGCCGTCGTTGAATTCCCGCTCCATGAGGTTATATTCGGACTCGGCCATCTGGGCTGCTTCGTAGAGATCCCGCACCTTCTTGGTCTGCTCCCGGCGCATCTGCGTGATTTCCGCGGAGGTCATGCCGCTGCCGAAGTCGTAGCTGAAACCGCCGCCGTCGTCGTCAGAGTCCCCGAAGAATTCGCTTTCCGCCGGGGCATCAAACAGAGAGAAGCCGTAGTCATTTCCGTTGTAGACATAGACATGAACGCCCTGCCACAGGCTGGTGGGAGCCTTCTCCCGGTCGCCATCGGTCTTTTTCAGGACAACATAGAAATCATTGATGACCTTGGAGGGGACGGTTGGCTCCACCACCTCCAGGGTAAAGCGGAAGGTATCCGTCTTATCGCCCACGGTGGCCGTCAGCGTGTACTCCGTTTTTCCCGTCTGGCTGACCCGGCCGGACAGGGCGCAGGTCTGCTCGCCCCGATAGGCCAGCAGCTCTCCCGCGGCAGGCTCCACGCTCCACTCGGTTTTCTGCTTGGTCTTGTTGACAAAGGTCAGGTCAACCGCCATGCCCTTATCCACGGTAAAGGTGCCGCCGTTTTTCACATTGGGGCTGGTAATGACGGGAGCCGGAGTCTCCGGTTCCGATGGTTCCGGCTCCTCCAAGGGCTGCTTGGGCGGCTCCGTGGGGGCTTCCGTGGCAGGGGTCGTAGGCTCGGAAGGGTCAGAGGGCTCGCTGGGTGCGGCGGAAGGCTCGGGGTCTTCCGAGGGAGTCGTCGTGTCCGGCGTTTCCGAAGCACTGGATTTTGTCCGGGACAGGGTGTTCATCAGCTCCTGATTGTTCAGAGCCTGGTAATAAAGAGCCTGAAGCACGGAGTTGTTTACCGGAATGTCCGAGGCAATCCAGCAGACCAACGCCTTCTCCCGTTCGCTTCCGTCATAGGAGGCGTCGGTAACGACCTTATACTTGCTTTCACCCAGCTGGTCGCCATAGTCCGGTGCGCTGCCGCCGCCACCGCCGCTGGATGGCTTCAGCTGATTGATCCGGCGCAGCTCCTCCTCGGCCTCAGTGACCTGGAGCTTGGCCTTCTCCACGTCCAGGCGCTTGCGCTCCAGCTCCAACTCGGACAGGGTGGTGTCGTAGGTCATCAGCACATCGCCCTTTTTCACATGGGCGCCCACCTCCACCGGGATGCCGGTGATGATCTGGGTGTCGCTTAAAAACACGGTCTGAATCTTGTCCGTGGTCACCGGGCCAGAGCTCTCCTGGTTATCGCCCCAGTATTCCGTCATGCCCACCATGGCGAAGGGGTACACGTCCACCGTCTTTCCGTTTCCGCGAGTGCCCAGCACAATCCCCGCCACAATGGCCGCGGCGGCAATGCCGGCTCCGGCGCAGACCAGAACCTTCTTGCCCTTTCCCTTAGGAACGCCTTGCCACTTGGGAACGCCTTTCCACTTGGGGATTTTCTTCCAAATCTGGATTTCTTTCCAGTTAATCTTCTTCATGGGGTTCCTCCCGGGTATGCAGCTCGCCGTCCAGAATCCGATAGGTCTTATCCGCGCAGGCGGCAATGGACGGCTCGTGGGTAATCATAATGATGGTCATGCCCTCATCGCTGAGGCGGCGAAAAATCTCCATAATCTGATTGCCCGCCTTGGTGTCCAGAGCGCCGGTGGGCTCATCCGCCAGCAGCAGCTGGGGCTTTCCCACAATGGCCCGGGCAATGGCCACCCGCTGGCACTGGCCGCCGGACAGCTGGTTGGGCAGGAAATGGATCCGCTCTCCCAGGCCCACAGCCTTCAGGGCTTCCTCCGCCCGCTCCCGCCGCTCCTTCAGGGGCACGTCCGCATACAGCAGCGGCAGTGCCACATTGTCCAGAGCATCCATTTTGGGCAGCAGATAGAACCGCTGGAACACAAAGCCGATATGCTTGTTGCGCACCTCCGCCAATTCGTCGTCGGACAAATCCTTCAGCGCCCGGCCCTCCAGGGTATAGCTGCCGGAGGTAGGCACGTCCAGGCAGCCGATGATGTTCATCAGGGTGGTCTTGCCGGAGCCGGAAGGGCCCATGATGGCCAGGTAGTCACCCTTTTCCACGGTCATATTGATGTTTTTCAGCACCCGCACAGGCTCCTTGCCCTGCTGGTAGTCCTTGCAGATGTCCGTCAGTTCCAGAATTGCCATCAGGCTCCACCGCCTTCCAGGCCTTCCGTTGCCGGCGTATCCGCCGAATCCATACCGGAGTCCATGCCGCTGTCCATTCCGGAGTCCATACCGCCGTCCATACCGGAATCCATGCCGGAATCCATGCCGCCGTCCATGCCGGAATCCATACCGCCGTCCATGCCGGAATCCATACCGCCGTCCATGCCGGAATCCATACCGCCATCCATGCCGGAATCCGTGTCCTCCACCGGCATGTCATGGGTGGTCGGTGCGCCGGGCTTGCACAGGTCGGGATCCGGGTAGGCGATGTAGTCATCGTAGCTCAGACCCTCGGTGATCTTCTGCACATCCGTATCCGGATTGTAGGTTCCCAGAGTAACTGCCCGCTTTTCCAGCTTCCCGTTCTTCTCTGCCCAGACATAGGCGGAGCCGTCCTCGTTATAGCACAGGAACGCGCCGCTGACACCCACCCCGGGGGTATCGTCGTCGGTGTTCCGCTCGATATACAGATGCTGACCCAGCAGCAGACCGTCGGTGGAATCCAGGGAAACATAGAAAGGATACTTGCTGGCACTGGTCATCTCATCGGAGGAGGTGCCCATGTACCGGTCGGTGTCGCTGCCCTGGGAGGGATTTTCGTAGTCTACCAGGGTTATCTTGCCCGTCCAGGAGCCATCGCCCCCGGTACGGGGGGTCATCTTCACCCGGTCGCCCTCCCGGAGGCTGCCCCGCTGCAATTCTCCCAGCACGCCCTTGACCCGGTAGGAGCCGGACTGCTGGATGACGATATAGGCCGCGGGCTTGCCGCTGTCATCGGTGGTGGCGCTCTCGTTGATCTTCTGCACCCGACCGGTGATGGGGGAGGTCACGGTGGAGTTGTTCAGCAGCTCCTCCGCCTTCTTCACCTCGTCCTGCTTGGTTTTCAGCTTCAGCTCCGCTTCCTTCATATCCACCTGGGCAGACTGAATCTCCACGGTGTACTGAAGCCGGGCGGTGCCGGTGACGCTCTGCCGCTCCCGCTCCAGAGTTCTGATTTTCTCCTGGCTGCTTTCAATGGTGCTTTGCAGCTGGGCAGCCTCCAGATTTTTCTTGTCCAGGCTCAGCTGAAGCTCCTCGGTGTCGTAGCTGAAAAGAGCCTGACCCTTCTTTACGTCGTCACCCTCCTTGACCATCAGCTCCTGGATGGTCTTTTCCGAATCCCGGGTAATCTCGGCAGTGTGCTCAGACACCACCAGCCCCAGGAACCGGTCTCCCGGGGCAATGCCCCCGGCAGAGGCCAGTCTTTCCACAGACTGTACATAAACCGCATCCTGCTTTGTGCCGCAGCCTGCCAGCGCCAGGCACAGGGCAAATGCCAAAATTACTTTCCGTTTCATAAATCTTTCCTCCGGAATCGATAGGGAAGCTCTGAATAAATCGGCAAGAGCTGGTAGCGAGAGATTTTGTTCTCAGGCAAGGTTTGGAAAATGGAGGAATACTGTATGTATTTCCCATTTTTCAAACCGCAGACTGGGGGCAAAAGATCCGCTACCCAGCCGCAGACGATTTATTCAGAGTTTCCAAAGCTTCTTTCTTACTATTATACGGATTTTCTCCGAAGAATCAACCGGATAATGATTAAGGTTTCCTTAAACCTTCCGCAAGGTTCTGACAATTCCGGAAAAAGCCGGAAAAAAGCGCACCGCAAATCCGGTGCGCTTTGGGTGAATCGCTATTTTCCGTCAGAAATTTACTCCACGGTCACGCTCTTTGCCAGATTTCTGGGCTTATCCACGTCCAGGCCCTTGGCTACGCTGACATAGTAGCCCAGCAGCTGCAAGGGCACCACCGCGAGACTGGCCGCAAAGTGCTCATCCACCCGGGGCACATAGACCGTAAAGTCCGCCCGATCCTCGGTTTCGTACTTGCCGTAGGTGGTCAGGCCCATCAGGTAGGCTCCCCGGCTCTTGCACTCGACCATGTTGCTGACGGTCTTCTCGTACAGCTCGCTCTGGGTCAGCACGCCGATGACCAGCGTGCCCGGCTCGATGAGGCTGATGGTTCCGTGCTTCAGTTCCCCCGCGGCGTAGGCCTCGGAGTGGACATAGGAAATTTCCTTCAGCTTCAGGCTGCCCTCCAGACACACGGCGTAGTCCACGCCCCGGCCGATGAAGAACACGTCATGGGCACCGGAATACTTGGCGGCAAACCACTGAATGCGCTCCTTGTCCTCCAGAACCCGCTCGATCTTTCCGGGGATGGTCTCCAGCTCGTTTAAGTAGTAAGTGTATTTTTCGGCATCCATCGTGCCCCGCACCCGGCCGAATTCCACCGCCAGGCAGTACATGGCTGCCAGCTGGGCGCTGTAGGCCTTGGTGGTGGCCACGGAGATTTCCGGTCCGGCCAAGGTATAGAACACCTTGTCCGCCTCCCGGGCAATGCTGCTGCCCACCACGTTCACCACCGCCAGGGTGCGCAGTCCCTTCTCCTTGGCCAGCCGCAGGGCGGCCAGGGTGTCCGCGGTCTCGCCGGACTGGCTGATGACAATGACCAGGGCGTTTTTATCCAGAGGGGGCTTGCGGTAGCGGAATTCCGAGGCCAGCTCCACCCGGACGGGAACCCCCGTCAAATCTTCGATGATGTACTGGGAGGCCATGCCCACATGCCAGGCAGAGCCGCAGGCGGCGATGACGATCTGGCTGGTTTCCTTCATTTCCTCCTCGGTAAGTCCCACCTCAGAAAAGTCGATGATTCCGTCATGAATGACGCTGTGCAGGGTATCCGCCACGGCCTTGGGCTGCTCGTGGATTTCCTTGATCATGAAGTGCTCGTAGCCGGCCTTCTCCGCCGCCGCCGCGTCCCACTCGATGGTACTCGGCTCCTTCTGAATCTCCTCGCCGTCCAGATTGTAGAAGTGCGCCTGACCGGGCAGCAGCCGGGCAAATTCCAGGTTCCCCACATAGTACACCTGTCGGGTGTATTTCAGAATGGCAGGCACGTCCGAGGCCACAAAGGTCTCCCCGTCGGCAATGCCCACGATCATAGGGCTTTCCTTCCGGGCAATCCAGATTTCCCCGGGGTAATCCCGGAACATCAGCTCCAGGGCATAGGAGCCCCGCACCCGCACCATGGTCTTGGCAATGGCGTCGATGGGGCCGATGTTGTACTTCTTATAATAGTAGTCCACCAGTTTGACCACCACCTCGGTGTCGGTCTGGCTGTAGAAGGTATAGCCCTTTTTCAGCAGCTTCTCCTTCAGCTCCTGGTAGTTTTCGATGATGCCGTTGTGGACACCCACCACCTCGGATTCCACCGGGCCGGAACCGGAGCCGGTGCAGTTGCCGGAAACGTGGGGATGGGCGTTGGTCTGGGAGGGCACTCCGTGGGTGGCCCAGCGGGTGTGACCGATGCCGCAGGTGCCGGGCAGAGCCCGTCCCTCGTCGGTCATCTCCATGAGATTTTTCAGCCGGCCGGTGGCCTTGACCACCTCCGCCAGCTTTTCTCCGTCCCGGACGGCCAGTCCGGCGGAATCATAGCCTCTGTATTCCAGCTTGCTCAGACCATCCAGGAGAATGGGAGCCGCCTGTTTTTTACCGGTGTAGCCAACAATACCGCACATATTCAGCCTCTTTCCCGACGGCATCACGCCGCCGCAGTAAAGTCGTTACGGGACATTATAGCAGACGGGAATCGATTTTGCAACTTTTTTTGTTGGAAGATGCAAAAAGATACCCCTGGGCAATAAGCCCAGGGGCATCCGTCTGTCGAAAGCATGTGTCATTGCGCATTTTGTCCGGCGGTGCTCTCAGCGGAGCAGATGATCCAGCTGCTTTGCGATTTCCGTCTCCAGGGTCTGAGCCTCCTCCCGGGTGGAAGCGCAGACGCTGATGTAGGTTTTCAGCTTCGGCTCTGTGCCCGAGGGGCGGACAACCACCGAGCAGTTTCCTTCCAGCAGATACTTGAGCACGTCCGCCTTGGGCAGGCCGTCGAGGCCCGCGCTGTAATCCAGCACCTTTTGGACTTTCTTTCCGCCGAGGGTCGTACCTACGGTCACGTCGGCGCGGAAGGAGGCCATCAATGCCTGCATTTTCCGGAAACCGGCGGAACCGTCAAATTCATAGCTGTGCAGGGTGTTCAGGCAGTAGCCGTACTTTTGGTACAGCTGGCTCAGCTTTTCCCAGAGGGAGATTCCCCGGGCAGCATAATAGCCGAACATTTCGCAGATCAGGAAGGCTCCGTCCACACCGTCCTTGTCCCGGACGTAGCTGCCGGACAGATAGCCGTAGGATTCCTCAAAGCCGAAAATGTAGGAATCCGCCTTGCCCCGGCTTTCCAGCAAGCCGATCTGCTCGCCGATGTACTTAAAGCCCGTGAGGACGTTCACCGTCCTCACGCCGTAGTCCGCGGCGATCCGCTCGGCCAAATCCATGGTGACGATGGTCTTGACCATCACCGGGTCGGCAGGCATTTTCCCGTGCTTTTTCCGCTGAGAGCAGATGTAGTCCAGCAGCAGAAGCCCCGTTTCGTTGCCGGACAGCAGGGTGAACTCCCCCTTGTCGTCCTTCACGGCAATGCCCACCCGGTCGCAGTCCGGGTCAGTAGCCAGCAGCAGGTCGGCATTGCACCGGCGGGCATACTCCATCCCCAAGGCCATGGCCTCCCGGATTTCCGGGTTGGGGTAGGGGCAGGTGGGGAAGTGACCGTCGGGCAGCCGCTGCTCCTCCACCACCGTCACGTTCCGGTAGCCGCACTCCGCCAGAATCCGGGTCACCGGCACATAGCCCGTGCCGTTCAGAGGGCTGTAGACAATGGCCGCGTCCCGTCCGGCCTCTTCGCCGAAGAGCACGGACTGTCCCTTCACCGCCTCCAGGAAGGCGGTGAGCACCTCATCCGGGATGTACTGAATGACGCCGTTTTCCAGGGAAGCGTCAAAATTTCCCCGGTTTACGTCGGCAAAAATATCCAGCTTCTCGATTTCCCCCAGCACCTCGGCAGCGGCCTGGCTCGTAATCTGGCAGCCGTCGGCTCCGTAGACCTTGTAGCCGTTATATTTGCTGGGATTGTGGGAAGCGGTTACCATAACACCCGCGTTGGCTCCCAGATACCGGGTGGCGAAGGACACGGTGGGCACCGGATTCAGCCGGGGCCACAGCCGGACGCCCACCCCGGAAGCGGCGAACACCGCCGCCGCTGTCTTTGCGAACACATCGGATTTTAGCCGGGAATCATAGCCGATGACCACCGTGGGGGCGGCAGCGTGTGTTTTCAGGTAGTTTGCCAGACCCTGGGAGGCCTTGGCCACGGTGTACACATTCATCCGGTTGGTTCCCGCGCCCAGAACCCCCCGAAGTCCTCCGGTGCCGAAAGCCAAGTCCCGGTAAAAAGCATCCTCCACGGCCTTGTCGTCCATTTCCCGCAAGGCCTGTAAAAGTTCCGTATCCGTTACCTTTTCCAGCCAGCGGCTATATTCTTCCTTGTAATTCATTCTCTTTCCTCCTATTTGCCAAGCAGCCGCGCCGCCCGCAAAATGCCGTTGGCAGAGCTGTTGCAGCAGATTTCATTCGTCATCACCATGTCCACGGCTTTTTTTAGCGGCACGGCCTCCACGGTAAGAATCTCCGTAGCATCCAGGTGTTGGCCTGCCACATGGCGGCAGTTCGTTGCCAGGAACAGGTGCATGTCGTTCGTCAGTTTCGCGGAGCTGTCAATGGTGGAACCCAGGTATTGCCAGTGCTCGGACACATAGCCCGTTTCCTCCAGCAGCTCCCGCTTGGCAACCGCCAGGGCGTCCGTTTCCCCGGGCTCGAAGGCTCCGGCGGGAATCTCGATCAGCTCCCGGCCGTAGCAGTGCCGGTACTCCCGCTTGAGAAGCACATTGCCCCCTTCGTCCAGGGCAACAATGGCGGCGGCATCCCGGATGGTAACGGCGTAAAAGTCGTCCATCCGCTTCCCGTTGGGCAGGGAAACCGTGTCCTTTCGCACCCGCACCCAGGGAGTGTCCAAAACCTGCTCACTTTTTTCCGTTTTCCAGGCTTCCATAGGCTAAAAATCCATATTGGCGTAGATTTTCTCCATCCGGTCATTGGGAAACCGCTCGTCCAGCAACGTCTCCACCGCGCTGGAAGCCGGCTGACCGTGAACCCGCTCCGCCCACCGGGCCACGGCGGCCAGGGACACCAGGCTGTCGAAAATCAGGAACACCGTCACCGCCACGGTAAGTATCTTCCCCAATTTGTTGGGCAGCTTCAGAATCAGCTGGGCCATTCTGGGATACAGATCCTTGATCCACAGCACCCCCAGAATGCCCCAGAACACGGAGTACAGCAGGCACACCCGGCCGTTCAGGTTAAAGGGCATGTAGCTGTAGTCCCAGGAGCGGGAGCCGAAGAGTGCCTCCTGTCCCCAGGAGCACAGGTACTCCACCACCGTGCCCACAAGCATACCGCCCAGGAAAGAAAGCCAGTTCCCCCGGTTCCGGAACCGGTACAGGCACACCGTCAGCGCCACCGCGCCCGCACCGTAAAGCAGGTTGAAGGGGCCGTAGACCAGGCCGGAGCGGCTTTCGAGGTAGCCGTTGCGAATCAGGCACCAGCCCAGCTCCACCACCACACCGGCGAAGCTTCCGAGGAAGCACACCAGCAGCAGCTTGTAAAGTCCCAGGCCTCTGGCAAAATGATCCCCTGCCATTTCCTCCAGGTCGATGGTGCCGTTGGCGGGAGCGGCAGAGATGAGACCCCGCTTTTTGCGCTGGTTGCGCATGTCCCGGCACCGGGCGGCCAGCTCGTCCGCCACGCTCAGAAGCCTTGCCCCGGCCTTGCCGATGCGCACGCCCATGTCCCTGAGCTCCCCTGCCAGCTTCTCCAGGCCGTCCAGGTCGTCGGTTTCGGGGATTTCCCGATAAATCTGCTGGACGTTTTCTTCCAGCCGCTGGGCTACGTCCCGGAATTCCTCCCCCAGCTGCTCCATCTGAGAAAAGCTCTGCATATCCCGGGACAGTTCTTTTTCTTCGGTTTTGTTTTCCATATTATTCTCCCAGAAGCTTTCCGCTTACATAGTCAAAGCCCAGCCGCGCCACCGTGTCGGCAAACCGCTCTCCGGCGATGCCTTCCTCCCGGAACAGGAGAATTGCCCGGTCGATGACCGTCATGACCTCCTCTTCCGTGGTGAACAGCCGGGGCAGGGGCCGACCGCAGGCGGTTTTCTTGCCCCAGCGGCCGCCGATGAGAATTTTGTAGCCCTCCCGGTATTCCTCCACCGCGCCGAAGGGGCACTTGCCCTTACACCGGCCGCAGTGATTGCAGGCATCGGGGTCGATGGAAATCTTGCCGTCTTCCAGCTTGGCCGCGTGGATGGGGCAGCTCTTCTCAATCTGACATTGCTTGCAGCCCCGGCATTTTTCGGTGTCCGGCACCGGCACCCGCTGACCCACTACGCCCAGGTCGTTCAGGTCGGGCTTGACGCAGTTATTGGGGCAGCCGCCTACGGCAATCTTGAATTTATGAGGCAGGGGCATGTTGTGATAGCCCACATAGAACCGCTCGTGGATTTTCTCGGAAAGGGCATAGGTGTCGATAAGGCCGTACTGGCAGGTGGTTCCCTTGCAGGAGACCACCGGGCGAACCAGTGCCCCGGTGCCGCCGGTGGTCAGGCCGTAGGCGCTCAGAAAATCCGTCAAAGGCTGGATGTTTTCATATCGGACGCCCTGAATCTCCATGGTCAGCCGGGTGGTCATGGCCACCTGACCGGAGCCGAACCGATCGGCGGCCTCGGCAATGGCCCGGTGCTCGTCGGTGGTGATTCGGCCGTTGCGGGTGATGACCCGGGCGTTGAACACATCGGGATACCGCTTGTCCTGCAAAAAGCCCAGACCCTTGACCCGCTTGATGTCCTCCGGGGACAGCTTTTTTTCTTCCATATGGTTCTCTCCTTATTCTTGGGCAACACCGCGCAATTGTACAGTGCTGTCCTTATTCTTTTTCGATGGCCTCATTATAGCGGCTATTTTCCGGAGACGCAACTGTTTTCGGCAATAAAAAAGCTGTCATTGCCGGATAACCGCAATGACAGCCAATGTTTATTTTTCTTCCGGGTTGACCCGGGCATAGTTCTGAGCCTTCCAGTGTTCCTCGAACTGCTCCACAGGCATGGGCTTTGCGAAGAAATAGCCCTGGACGTAATCGCAGCCCGCGGCCTTCAGCCGCTCCACCTGCTGCTGGGTTTCCGCGCCCTCGGCCACGATTCCAAGACCCAGCCGATGACCCATGGTCACGATGTCCCGAAGAATGCTTCTGTCCTCGGGCTTGCCGGTTTCGTTCCGGACGAACTGCATGTCCAGCTTCAGAACGTCCATCCGCAGCTGCCCCAGCATATTCAGGGAGGAGTAGCCGCTGCCAAAGTCGTCCATCTCGATGGGAAAGCCCAGCTGGCGCAGTTCCTTCAGCTTCTCCACGATCCGGCCGGCATTGTCCACATAGGCGCTTTCCGTGATTTCCAGGTGAAGATACTTTGGCTCCACGCCGTACTTTTCGGTCAGTCCCGTCAGGGTCTTCACCAGATCCTGCTGAAAAATATCCGCCCGGGAGACATTCACGGAAATGGGAATCATGGGATGCCCCTCCCGCTTCCACTGCCCCAGAAGGCGGCAGACCTTGTCCCACATATACCGGTCAAGCCTGGGAATGAAGCCGTTCTTTTCAAACAGGGGAATGAACTCGCCCGGGGACATGAAGCCCCACTGGGGGTGGATCCAGCGCACCAGCGCCTCGGCACCGGCGATGCAGCCCTGCTTCAGGCTGTACTTGGGCTGAAGATACACCAGGAATTCCTCATTTGCCAGAGCCGGCTCCATGGCATCGCTGATGGCCTGCTCCCGCAGAAGCTTTGCCCGCAGGGCATCGTCGTAAACCGCCAGAAACTGATTGTATTTTCCCTTGATGCTGTGCGCCGCCAGAAGCACCCGATCGCACATCTGCTCCACCTGGACGTTGCGGTCGGTGATCTCGTAAACGCCCCAGCGGAACGTCACCTTGTGGTTCAGCACCTCCGGCTCCAGCTCTTTTCCCTCGCCGGTGAGCCACCGGGGGTCGGCCTCCTGGAGGAACAGGAACCGATCCGCGCGGAACCGCCCGCAGAAGTTCTCTTTTCCCGCCGTTTTCCGGAGGATGTCAGCAATCGCCCGGAGCAGCCGGTCGCCCTCCCGGACACCGAAGGTGTCGTTGAACAGCTTGAAATTTTCTACGTTTGCGCAAACGATACAATAGGACTTGTCCGGATTGGCATCTAGACGCTCCCGGAGCTTGCGGTAGAAAAACTCCCTGGTATAGACCCCGGTAAGCCGGTCGTACTGCAAAAGATTTACAATGGCCGCGTTTTCCCGGAGGTTAATCAGGCTGGCCACCCGGTGCAGAATCACCTGCGGCCGGTAGGGCTTGGGTACGAAGTCCGTGGCACCGCGGGAAAGAGCCGTCACCTCGTCCTCCTCACTGTTGGACTGGGTGGTGACGATTACGGGAATCGACGACAGCACCGGATCCCCCCGGAGGATGTCCAGCAGGGTATAGCCGTCCATTTTCGGCATCACTACGTCCAGCAGGATCAGAGAGATTTCCTCTCCCTGCCGCCGGAGCAGGTCAAGCGCAGCCTGGCCGTTCTCCGCCTGCAAGACCTGATAACTTTCCTTCAGAATCGCGCACAGAATCTCCCGGTTCAGTTCGTTGTCCTCAACGACCAGAATCTGTTTCCGCCCCATTGTCTCATCTCCCGTTTCGCTGCGCCGGCCCGGCGGCAGCCTTCGACTTTTCCTCGGATTTTTCTGCAAAATTATGCTTTAGCATACCATTGCGCACCCAGAAAATCAAGCATGAATTTCCGGTGGTCTTGCAGGTTTCCGTAAAATCCGTATCGTTTTCGTCTCATTCGTTACAGGCTTTGCTTCAAATTTTGTTTTTGAAAGAGGCTCCCTTTCTTTCTGTAACAAGTCTTTTCCCTCCGCAAGGAAGCCGATCTTCTCCCGGTTCCGATGCCGGACATTCCCGCTTGTCCGGGCATGGCATAGCCGGTAGATATGGCAGCAATACTTTCCGGCTATGCTGCCCGGCCATTTTGCAGGATTACTGCCGCATTCTTGCAATCCATTGTGCTGATTGCCTAAAAATGGTCAAGATTTTTTCATATTGGCGTAAGAATTCACAATTGCATTTCCAGAATTCATCCGCTATAATTGCTTCCATAAAGACAGATGTCCGTTTGGCGCGGATATCCGTCCAGATGGGAGGAAAAGAATATGAAAAAAATCCTAGCAGTCCTTTTGACCGTATGTATGCTTCTGTCCCTGACCGCCTGCGGCGGCTCCGGCAGCGGTTCCGCCTCCGGCGAGAAGGTCATCAAGATCGGCGTGTTTGAGCCCTCCTCCGGCGACTCCGCCTCCGGCGGCAAGAAGGAGATTCTGGGTATGCAGTACGCCAACAGCCAGACCCCCGAGGTCACTCTGGGCGGCGAGACTTACAAGGTCGAGCTGGTCTACGGCGACAACGGCTCCTCCACCGACAAGGCTCCCTCCGCTGCCTCTTCTCTGGTCAGCGCAGGCGTCAGCGTGGTGCTTGGCTCCTACGGTTCCGGCGTTTCCATTGCCGGCGGCCCCAAGTTTGAGGAGGCCGGCATCCCCGCCATCGGCGTGACCTGCACCAACCCCAACGTCACCGCCGGCAACAGCTACTACTTCCGCATCTGCTTCCTGGATAACTTCCAGGCCGATGTGCTGGCCAATTTCGCCATGGATAAGTTCAGCGCCAAGACCGCCTACTGCCTGGGCGAAACCGGCAACGAATATGACCAGGGTCTGATTGCCTTCTTCAAGCAGGTCTTTGAGGCTGCCGGCGGCAAGGTCATCACCGACTCCTTCCCCACCGGCAACTCCGACTTCGGCTCCTACCTGAACAAGGCCAAGAGCGAAGGCGCTGACGTGATCTTCACCCCCGTGTCCATTGCCTACTCCGTGCAGATCATCAAGCAGGCCGCTTCTCTGGGCATCACCGCTCCCTTCCTGGGCTCCGACACCCTGGACGACAACATGGTTCTGGAAGCCACCAAGGGCACCGACCTGAAGCTGTACGTTTCCACCTTCTATCAGGAGGGCGGCTCCGCTGAGTTTGATGAGGGCATCAAGGCCTACATCAACGGCAGCAGCGAGGCTCTGGCTGCCAACGGCGGCAACGACACCATCGCCGCCGTCACCGCCATGGGCTACGATGCCTACTATGTGGCGCTGGAGGCCATGAAGAAGGCCGACTCCGGCGACAAGGCCGCCATCATGAAGACACTGCCCGAGGTCACCTACACCGGCGTTTCCGGCTCCATCGCCTTCGATGAGGTGGGCGACGCCGTCCGTGACACCGCCTACATCAAGACCGCCAACACCACCGACGGCACCTGGGTTCTGGAGACCGTCCAGACCGGCAGCAAATAAGCGTTTCCCTTCTTCCTTACACTTCCTACGGCGGGGGCTTCCACCCCCGCCTAAGGTCGTATTTTCCTGTTTCCGGAGGAAAGCCGTCCAACACACCTGCACGGCCTTCCTCCGGGAGCAGTCGCCAGTCAAAAATGTAGAAGAACTGGAGGTTCCCCCCTATGGATCAACTGCTATCCACGGAATATATTGTATCTATTCTGCTCAGCGGCATTTCCTTGGGCGGCCAGCTGGCACTGATTGCCATCGGCTATACCATGGTTTACGGCATCCTGCGCCTGATTAACTTCGCCCACGGCGATGTATTTATGGTGGCAGGACTGCTGGGCATTTATATTTCCGCCGCCCTGCCGATGTACATCGCAATTCCCGTCGTAATTGCGCTGACCATCGGGCTGGGCTTTTTCATTGAGCGGGCCGCCTATAAGCCCCTGCGCAGCGCGCCCAGAATGTCCGTTATGATCTCTGCCATCGGCGTCAGCTACCTGCTGGAAAACACCGCCACCTACGTCACCGGCGGTCAGCCCATGACCTATCCCACCATCGAGCTGCTCAGCCGGACGGTGAATATCCTCGGCACTTCCACCAAGCTGGTGGTCATCCTGACCCCCATTCTGGTGCTGGTGCTCATCGTGGCTCTGACCACCCTCATCAACCACACCAAAATCGGCATGGCCATGCGGGCGGTTTCCAAGGACTTTGAGACTGCCCGGCTCATGGGCATCAAGATCAACAGCGTCATTTCCATGACCTTCGTCATCGGCTCCGCCCTGGCGGTGGTGGGCTCCATTCTGTACTTCACCACCTACCCCGCCATCACCCCCACCGCCGGTGCCATGCCGGGATTAAAATCCTTCGTGGCCGCGGTGTTCGGCGGCATCGGCTCCATCCCCGGAGCCGTCATCGGTGCCTTCCTCATCGGCATCTGCGAGACCATCATCAAGGGTCTGCCCTCCAGCTGGAATGTGTCCGTGTTCTCCGATGCCTTCACCTTCGCGCTGCTGATCGTCATTCTCACCTGCAAGCCCACGGGTCTGTTCGGCGAGAAGGCCACCGACAAGGTTTAAGGAGGGAGAAGTTATGAATAAACGCAATCACGCAAAGGACTTCCGGGCGGTGCTGTGCGTTACCGCCCTGCTGGCGCTGATTATCGTTCTGGAGAATATCAGTGCCTGGATTCCCGGAATGCCCGCAGTCTTCTCCCCCACCGGTCAGCTGTTCACCGTGCTGAAAAAAGGTGCGGTTTACTCCCTGGTGGCCGTGTCCATGAACCTGTTGAACGGCTTTACCGGCCTGTTCTCTCTGGGGCAGGCGGGCTTCATGCTGCTGGGCGCTTACACCTACGCCATTCTCACCGTTCCCATGGCCGCCAAGGAGCAGGTCTACTACCTGTACGGCGGCAGCGCGGTGAAATTCTCCCTGGTTGACCTGTTCCAGGGCATCTTCGGTGCTGCCGGGGCCGGCGGAGCCGTCGCGCTGATTCTCGCCGTGCTGGTGGGCATCCTTTGTGCCGGTCTGGTGGCCGCCCTGTTTGCCGCCGCCATCGGCACCCCGGTGCTGCGGCTGAAGAGCGACTACCTGGCCATCGCCACCCTGGGCTTCGCGGAAATTCTGCGAGCTCTGTTCCAGTGGCAGACCCTTGGCCCCATCACCAACGGCGCCAACATGCTCAAGAGCTTCCCCACCTTCGCAGACTTCAATATCAAAAACGCCTCCGGAGAAGTGGTGCTCCGGCTGAGCACCTTCGTGCCCTTCCTGCTGGCGATTTTGTCGATTGCCGTCATTGTACTGCTGATTCACTCCTCCTACGGCCGGGCCTTCAAGGCCATCCGGGACGACGAGGTGGCCGCCGAGGCCATGGGCATCAGCCTGTTCAAGCACAAGATGCTCTCCTTCGTCATTTCCAGCTTCTTCGCCGGGGTCGGCGGCGCCCTCTTTGCCATGTACGTCGCCAACGCCCAGGCCAAGGTCTTCACCTCCACCATGACCTATGAGATTCTGCTCATCGTGGTCATCGGCGGCATCGGCTCCGTGTCCGGCTCCATCATTGGCGCGTTCCTGTATGTGGCCTGCTCCGAGTGGTGGCTCCGGTTCCTGGACGCGGAGACCTACATCGGCTCCTTCAAGGTGCCTCTGCTTCGCAGCGGCTTCCGGATGGTGGTCTTCTCCGTGGTCATCATGATCATCGTCCTGTTCTTCTCCCAGGGCATTATGGGCGATAAGGAGCTGACCTTCGAGGGCATCGGCGGCTGGCTGAAAAAGCACAAGAAAACCAAGCCGGTTCCGGCGGAAAAGGAGGGCTGAGCCATGGAAGAGAAAATGGTTCTCCGGATGGAAAACATCACCATGCAGTTCGGCGGCGTGGTGGCCGTAAACAATCTTTCTCTGGACGTGCCCCAGGGGCAGATCGTAGCCCTCATCGGCCCCAACGGCGCAGGCAAAACCACCGCCTTCAACTGCGTCACCGGCGTCTATCAGCCCACCAACGGCCGGGTGGAATTCATGGGGCAGACCATGATTTGCAGCCATCCCACAGGCAAAATGAAGAAAACCTACCTTGGCTCCGACAAGGACAAATTCGCCTCCGAGAAAATCGTGAACCCCACCCCCGATCATGTGGTTCAGCTGGGCATCGCCCGAACCTTCCAGAACATCCGGCTGTGGAAGAGCATGACGGTCTTTGAAAACGTGCTGGTTGCCAAGCACATGCGGGCAAAGCAGAACGTATTTTCCGCCATTTTCCGGCTGAACGCCAAGGAAGAAGCCCGGATGCGCGCCGAGACCATGGAGCTTCTGAAGGAGCAGGGGCTGGAGCAGTACAAGGACGAAATCGCCACCAGCCTGCCCTACGGCCTTCAGCGTCGGCTGGAAATTGCCCGGGCTCTGGCCACGGAGCCGAAGCTGCTGCTGCTGGATGAGCCTGCCGCGGGCATGAATCCCCAGGAGACCCAGGAGCTGGCGGACTACATTCGGGAAATCCGGGATAAGCACAACCTGACGGTGCTGCTCATTGAGCACCACATGGATCTGGTCATGAAGATTTCCGACTATATTTATGTCATTGACTTCGGCAGCGAGATCGCCCGGGGCGTGCCCAAGGACGTGCAGCACAACAAGCGGGTCATCGAGGCCTATTTGGGGGTATCGGAAGATGAGTAATATTCTGGAAATCCGGGACTTACAGGTTCATTACGGCGGCATTGAGGCCGTCAAGGGCATTTCCCTGGACGTGCCCCAGGGGCAGATCGTCACCCTGATCGGCGCCAACGGCGCGGGCAAAAGCTCCACCCTGCGGGCAATCGCCGGTCTTGTCAAGCCCAGCGCGGGCACCATCACCTTCCAGGGGGAGGACATCACCGGCAAGGATTCCAACCTGATCGTCTCCCGGGGCATCACCCTGGTGCCCGAGGGACGGCGGATTTTCCCGGACATGACGGTGCTGGAAAATCTGAAAATCGGCGCGTATCTGCGCAAGGACGACCTGACCGAGGACTTGAACTGGGTTTACGACCTGTTCCCCCGGCTCAAAGAACGCTCCTGGCAGGCCGGCGGCACTCTGTCCGGCGGCGAGCAGCAGATGCTGGCCGTAGGGCGGGCGCTCATGAGCCGCCCCAAGGTCATTATGATGGACGAACCTTCTCTGGGCCTTGCCCCCATCATCGTCCGGGGCATTTTCGACATCATCAAGGAGATCAACAAGCAGGGCGTGACGGTGCTGCTCATCGAGCAGAACGCCAACATGGCTCTGAAAACCGCCGATCTGGGCTATGTGATGGAGACCGGCCGGATCACCCTGACGGGCACCGGCGCGGAGCTTCTGACCAACGAGGCCGTCAAGGCCGCTTACTTAGGAACCTGAGGAAGCTCTGATTAAATCGGCAAGAGCTGGTAGCGAGAGATTTTGTTCTCAGGCAAGGTTTGGAAAATGGAGGAATACTGTATGTATTTCCCATTTTTCAAACCGCAGACTGGGGGCAAAAGATCCGCTATCCAGCCGCAGACGATTTATTCAGAGTTTCCCTAAGTTCCGGGAAAAATCAAAGAAATGCCGTTCCTTCCGCGTGGAAGGAACGGCATTTTTCGTCTTTCAAAGGGAGCCAGGCAGAATCACTTTTTCATTTTTATTATTGCCTTTCTGAATTTCCTGTGATAGGATAAAACAGAAACAAAAAGCCAAAGGAGGCTGGATTCCATGAAAAAAGCAATTCAGTGTCCACAGACTTCGACATTTGGTAAACGAGGTGAAACACTATGAAAAAGTTTCTAATCTTTCTGACATCCATCGCACTGCTGTGCAGTCTTTGCGGCTGTGCAGACAGTGCCACAGAGGAAGCAACAGCACCGCACGAGACCACCGCTGCTGCCGCAGTCTCGACCTCCGGGCAAAAACTGCAATTGATCGTTGAGCCAACGGGAGAGGCTGGATTTACCAGCGTCCCATCGGAGCAATTGGGAGCGGAAAAAGATGGGGAAACCACCAACGGCTTTACCTATACGCCTATTCTCACAAATGGCGAGCCGTCTCCCGGCGGCAGCTTTACCATTGATGATGTGCAGCTTGCGCCTATCCGTTCTGATGCGGAAACTTTTTCCCTTTATGCCACACGCTATTTTGGGTTCGGTGATCTTCTTTATAACAACATCATGTCTGATTGGGTGGAATACGAGGTTCAGCAGGGGGATGACGTTTCTGTAAATGTGACGTCTTGCAGTTGGTATCCCCACACCTGCAAGCTTGAAGTGGGTATTCTCAATTTGACCGGGTCTGATACTTTGTGCAAAAACGTAACTGGTGGAGAATATAGCGGTACGATGACCTTTCGCAATGTAAACGCGGGTACCTACATTGTTTATGTCCGCAATCTGAGCAACCGTACAATTACGGACGGTTCCATTCGCTATTCCATTTCCTGATATTTTGATTCGCTATTTTTCTTTTTTGTTATTGCCTTTCCAAATTTCCTGTGATAAAAGAAAACCAGGAATAAACAACCAAAGGAGGTCGTATTCCATGAAAAAAGCAATCGGCATTCTGCTGGTTTGTCTGCTTGTCCTCAGCGCGTTCTTCCTGGGCAGGAGCCTGGGTTCGGCGGAAACAGCACCGGAAGACGACCTCTCAAAGCGGAATCTGCGGCTTTCCGCCACCACCGACCGGAACGAGCCGGACAAGGTCATCCCGCTGGCGCAGGGGAATTTCCCGGAAGCGCACTACTGGAGCGTGAAGGACGTGACCGTCCAGCTGGACGGCACCCGTATGCCGTTGGAAGATGCCCTCTGCGAGGGGCTGGTTACTGTGGACGATGTGATTGCCAGTGCCCGGGAGGATGCGGCCGTCGGCCGGTGCAAGGAATCCTCCCAGTCCAAAAACGGTCTGGCGGTGTTCCGCTACCATTATCCGGCGTTTAACCTGCAATCCCTCTATGACATCTACGAAACCCCCGACGGCTGGCGGCACAGAATCACGGATTTCAGTGTTTACGGAATCGGGCGCGACCCCGGCTATTCCATCGGCTGGGACGAGGAAACGGGAGACCCCATCGACTACGAGGACTGGGGACTGACCTTTACGGTCACACAGCTCAGTGCCTCCGGCGTCACCCTGGAATGCGCTCAGTCCGGTGGCCAGCAGTTTGGCAAGCTGAATGTGGCCGGGCTGATGCTCTCCCGGAAGAATCCGGACACTCAGGACTGGGAGCGGGTGGAACCCCTGGATGCGAGCATCGACGCGGATATCTACAAGGCCTATTCGGAGATCACCCCGAAGCCGGAGGATGATCTGGCCATGGGCGGGGCGAAGGAACTGACTTACGATTTGGAAGCCATGTTCGGGCGGCTGACCGCGGGAGAATACAAAATCAGCCTGAAAATCGTTGATTGCTACGACAAGGCGGATGTGCCGCCTCTGTCCCGGAATTTCTACGATGTTCAGTGGTATACGATCAAGGAATTCACCGTCGAATAAGCGCAAAAACAGGCAGAGAGAAACGAGCAACCCCCGGTTCGGAAGGAACCGGGGGTTGCTGCGCATATTGAAGGGTACGTCACTACGCTCCGCATTTCAAAGCCTTCCCCTCCGGGGAAGGTGAGACTGTCAAAAAACCATGTCATTGCGAGCCAGTGCTCACACTGGCGTGGCAATCCCCCCGATATTCAAACATTTTCGCTCCTAAACCATCAGTTTTTACGTTCAACCGGGGGATTCCCACACCAGTCTGCGGACTGGTTCGGAATGAC
>OIZO01000746.1_pt1 | contig 19998 bp, 19 predicted proteins | sample 1588551 | NCBI WGS metagenome assembly OIZO01 (sample SAMN03283271) | human gut metagenome | biome: human-associated habitat; material: feces | host: Homo sapiens | place: Peru | collected 2012 | reverse complement strand
ATCCTTTTCCCTATTAGGATTTCTTATATTTTGACACTCTATATCTTTGTGATATTGAATATGATTTGTAGATTAGTTGAATCATATGACAAATCCGATTTGTTGAGGCTAATTCACAGAATAAGCGGTTGACTTTGCCTTTGTTTTAATGGTATAAATGTGTTGAAAACAAAGATAAGGATAAGTAGATTATTTCATATATTATTTAGAGACAGTATGGTTGGTGAAAATACTGATATGAGTAATTGAATAGCACCTTAGAGTGATCAAATGAAATGAGTAGTTTGATCCGGTACATACCGTTATCATGTTAAGAGATCATATATGTATATATATGGTAAAAAGGGTGGCAACGCGAGACATCGTCCCTTTATGGGTGCGAGTGTCTCTTTTTTTATGCAGAGGAGGATATCATGTTAGATATGAAATTTGTCCGTGAAAATCCGGACATTGTCAAAGAGAACATTAAGAAAAAGTTCCAAGACTACAAATTGCCTTTAGTAAATGAAGTGTTGATGGAGGATAAAGAGCTTCGTCAAACACAGCAACATGCGGATGATTTACGTGCTAATCGTAAAAAGATTTCTAAAGAAATCGGTAAGTTGATGGGGCAAGGTAAAAAAGAAGAAGCTGAGGCAATAAAGAAGACTATTCAAGCAAATGCTGATGAAATTACTAAGTTAGAAGAAGAACAAGAAACTTTAACTAGTCAAATAAAAGAAAAAATGATGGTTATTCCACAAATTATGGATCCTTCTGTACCAATAGGAAAAGATGATAGTGAAAATGTTGAAGTTGAAAGATTTGGTGAACCAATAGTTCCCTCTTATGAAATACCTCATCATGCTGATATAATAGCTAAATTTGATGGTTTAGATAAAGAAAGTGCTGGTCGTACAAGTGGTGTTGGTTTCTATTACTTAATTGGTGATATCGCTCGTTTACATGAAGCAATGCTTGCATATGCTCGTGATTTTATGATTAATCATGGTTTCACATATTGTATTCCACCATTTATGATTAGAAGTAGTGTTGTTAATGGTGTTATGTCTTTTGATGAAATGGAAGCTATGATGTACAAAATTGAAGGTGAAGATTTATATTTAATTGGTACATCTGAACATAGTATGATTGGAAGATTTAAGGAACAAATTGTTGATGAATCTCAATTACCTCTTACTTTAACTTCTTATTCCCCATGTTTTAGAAAAGAAATTGGATCACATGGTCTTGAAGAAAGAGGATTATATAGAGTTCATCAATTCGAAAAACAAGAAATGATTGTTCTTTGTAAACCAGAAGAATCTATGGATTGGTATAATAAAATGTGGAAAATGTCTGTTGAATTATTTAGAAGCTTAGATATTCCAGTAAGACAACTTGATTGTTGTAGTGGTGATATGGCAGATTTAAAAGTAAAATCTTGTGATATAGAAGCTTGGAGCCCACGTCAACAAAAATATTTTGAAGTTTGTTCTTGTTCTACTTTAGGAGATGCACAAGCTAGACGTCTAAATATTAGATATAAAACAAAAGATGGCAATAAATTTGTTCATACTTTAAATAATACAGTTTTAGCTACCCCAAGAGCTTTAATTGCTTTGATTGAATGCAATTATAATGAAGATGGAAGTATTACTATTCCTAAAGTTTTACAACCATATATGGGTGGAAAAGAAAAATTAATTCCTACAAAATAAAAGTAAAAATGTTCACAATTTAATGTGAACATTTTTTATTTATCTCCATAAATCTTCATTAATAAATCTAGTCAAAGCCATTATAAATGCATTTCTAGTTAAATCAATTCTTGTTACTTCATCTTTAGTCAAAAAACTAATTCCACCTTTTCCTTTGCCTAATTCTTTACCTTTAAATATTCTATCCATAACTTTTCCAAGTTCTGTTTCTTTTATCTCATCTATATATTTATCTGGAATTGGAAATCCTTGACTTGTCCCAAAACTTTGAAAACCATTCCTATCCTCTATAATAACTGCATTTATATCTACCCACTCTCCTAAAGAATTAGTTATTCCCGCTTCACTTGATATATAAAAATCAGCTTGTGTATTATTTTTAATCGCATATTTCTTTAAATTTTTTACTCTATTTTTTGCACCTTGTAATATTTCTTCATTAACTGGTTGGTTTCCAACTTCTGATTCTACAGATATTCCTTCTATTTCAACATCATTGAAATATTTTTCGAATGCTTGTCTTGCCCCTTCTATTTTTCCAGGATTTTTTGTTCCCATTAATATTTTCATTTCTTCTACCTCTCCTTTATATTTGTTCTTTTCTTAGTTGCAGAACTGATATGCACTCCACATGACTCGTAAATGGAAACATATCCACAGGTTGAACAACTTTAATATCATAATCCTTTTCAAGTAAAAGCAAATTATTAACTAAAGTATCAGGATTACAACTAATATAAACTATCTTTTTAGGCTTAACCTTAATAACTGTTTTAATAGTTTTGACATCTAATCCGCTTCTAGGTGGATCAACAAAAATCACATCTGCTTTTTCTTTACTGCATAATTTAGGTAACAACTCTTCAACTTTTCCATCCATAAAAGAAGCATTTGTAATATTATTCATTCGAGCATTTGCTCTTGCATCAATCACAGCATCTTTTACGATTTCTATTCCATAAACCTTTTTGACCTTTTTTGCAACACTTAAAGAAATAGTACCAATTCCAGAATATAAATCATATACAACTTCATTTCCAGTAAGTTTTGCAAAATCAATAGCTGTATCATATAATTTTTTCATTTGAATAGGATTTACTTGATAAAAAGATAATGGTGAAATTTTTATTTTTAATTCTCCAAGTTTGTCCATTATAAAATCTGTTCCGTACATTTTAAAATTTTTGTTTCCTAATATTGCATTAGTTTCTTTTACATTAATATTCTGAATAACAGATTTTATCTCTTTAAACTTTGTAGTTAAATCTTTTATAATCTCTTGCTTTTTATACATTTTTCCATCTGTAGTAACAAAGATAACCATTATTTCATCTGTAAAAAGTCCATATCTAATTACTACATGTCTTAAAAATCCTTTTCCTGTATCTTCATTATAAATACTAATATGATATTTTTTTACAAGTTCAAATATGTAATCTGCAATTTGATTTATTTTTTCATTTTGTATTGCACATTTTGCATATACAATTTTATGAGTTCCTTCTTCAAAAAAACCCATTTTTCCGTTCTTAAAAGCATATTTTCCTTTATTTCTATAATTATATGGATTTTCCATTCCTATACAATAATTTATTTTCACATTTTGCTTTAATTTTTTTAATTGCTTTTCTACATATTCTGTTTTATCTTTTAATTGTTGTGCATATTGTTTTTTTCCATATGCACAACCACCACATTTTTCTTGAATTTCACAATTCATTTTCTCACATCCTATTTGCTATTTACTTCTTCTCTTTATTTCTTTTATCTTGAATTATTGCCATTTCTTTTTCTGTAATTAATGTTACATTATTTTCTTTTGCCCATGCAACACAACCTTTTAATACAGTATTTAAAAATACTCTTGGAACTTTTATTAATTTTGCACATGCTTCATCTGTGAATTTTATTTCTGGATCAATTCTTGATGCAGCATATTTTACTGTATCTAAACTTATTCCCTTACTTGCCGGAATTGGTTCTGATATAGGTCTTTTAAATCTTGTATACCAGAAGTTTTTATTATCACGATATCCATAATCTACTGGAACTTGTGGAAATACATTTGCATTAACTCCATTTATTATTGCATCATAATATTTTGGTTTCATTAAAATATTATCAACTTTTAATATGAAATGTGCTCCAAATTGGCTTGTTATTCCATTAAATTGATGATATGGTGGTAAATATTCATCTTGCACTTTATCATTTTCTGCTCCATCTAATTCTCTAACCCATGTACATTCAAATACTTGAAATGCTTCTTGGATTATTTTTGGATATTGCTCATTTGGATTTTCTCTTGCTCTTTTTCCATCAACTAAATTAAAAATACAGTCTTTCATTTTCTCTTCAGTTGTTTCTCCTGGATATCCTAATCTTACTGCTTCTTTAAAATATTTTCTTTTATCTGTTATAAAATTAATTGTACATTTTCCTGTTCTTAATATATTTTTAGCTGTATTTGAACTGTTTCTACAACAAAGTATCATTGCATAATAGTCCTTTCCTGCTATGTAATATGGAAAACATAGTGAATATGATCCTAAATTTGTTAATCCTGATTCACTTAATGTTCCTATTTCTGTTGTTGGCATTGGAAAAAAGCTTGATGTTTGATAAAAATTATCAACTATTCTCAAATCTTTAAATCCATTTAATTCTTCAATTTTCTTTTCCATTGTATTTCTTCCTTTCTTTTTCTAATCTTATGTCTGTACCATTATATTATTATAAAAATTAAAAATTGTCAAAATCTAAATATGCATATTTTTGTGTTTTAAATTCAACTGCCTTTTGAATTTCTTCTTTTGCAATTTCAGAAATTTCACTTATTCTTTTTCCATTTACTAATGGATTAATATATCTTATTTTTGCATTTATATTTACACAATATTTACCTTTAACTTCTTTATCACTTTCTTTTATTTCACAAGCATTTTTCCAGAAATTAAATTTTTTAGAGATATCTTTATAATTACAATTTTCAATTTTTTCTATTACTTCTTTTTCAGATAATTCATATAAATCTTTTTTGGTTATTAGTTTTTTATAAGACATATTTTTCATTATATCTGCTAAAAATTGCATTGATAACTTTGTTTTATTATCTATATATGAATTTGATAATATTCTCATTCCTTTCACAAATTTTTCTGCAATTTGTTTTTCTTTAAAACCTAGTTCATCAATTCCTTTTTCATTTTTTTGAATTTCTATATTATTGTAAATTTCTTTTATATCGCTTAAATTCCAGACTTTTTTACGAACTCCTAATCCGTTTGATAATGTATATTCTAATCTATCTGCTGATAACATTGGTGTATCATTATCTGCTATTGGATAGATATGATAATTATCAACTTCTTCTACTTTTATTCCATCTCTTTTTAATAATTTCATTATCTCTTTTGATTCACTTATTATTCTGGTTGTAAGTTCTTCTGTTGATTCTTGTTTTTCATAATCTCCATTCATAAAATCTATACTATGTTTAAATACTGGTGTTGCTATATCATGAAACAATCCTGCAAGTGTTTGTTTTTTATCTTTTGTAAAATTCCACACAATTAAACTTACAGCTATACTATGGTCTAAACTTGAATACCATATCATTTTATCAAATAATTTAGTATAATATGTACCACACGATACACTTATTCCTGCTTGTTTCTGCATTTCTTTTGTATTTATATATTCATTTAAAAAATCAGGAGTTTCATCTGATAGTATTTTAAAATATTCTTTTATTGTTTTGTCCAACATTTCAAAATAATTTTCCATTATATATTAATCCTTTCTTCTATGTTTTTATTCTAGCACAACCATTTTAAGTTTACAAGTAATTAACTTGCACTTTTAAATTTTCAATGTTATAATATCCACATATTAGTTACAAGAAAGGAATTTAATTATGATAATAAAAAATCCACGTTTTGAGGTTTCTGCTGTAAAAGAAAGTCAATATCCACAAAATGGTCTACCAGAAGTTGTTTTAGTTGGAAAGTCTAATGTTGGAAAATCTAGTTTTGTTAATACAATGATTAATAGAAGAAAGCTTGCACGTACAAGTAGTGAGCCTGGTAAAACTCGTCAACTAAATTTTTATAATATGGATAACAAATTTTATTTTGTTGATTTACCTGGTTATGGTTATAGCAAAATGTCAAAACAAGAACAAGCAAAAGTTGGAGAATTTATTGAAAATTATTTAAAACATCGTAAAGAAATTTGTTTAATTATATTTTTAGTTGATATTAGACATGATCCTACTTCAAATGATTTTTTAATGTATGATTATGTTATTAGAAGTGGTCTTCCTTGTATGATTCTTACAAATAAAGCTGATAAAATTGCTAAAACTAAGGTTTTTGATGCTTCTAAAAATATTCAAAATCAATTAAATCCTATTGGCGATATTACTACACTACCATTTTCTTCTGAAAAGAAAATTTATTGTGAAGATGTTTGGAATATAATTGAACAATATATCTAAAAATGTCAAATTTATATTTTTTATAAGATATTTTGTCGAATTATAAAAGAAAAAAGAGCTTGATTTATAGCTCTTTTTATGTTTTTGATTTGACATTTTCTGTAAATTTTGCTATAATAAAGAATAGTTCGTTTGTTGAAATCTTTCTTTCAACATTGTATTAGCATTAAAAAAATGGGCAAATGCCTAGGAGGAAAAAAAATGAATGTGTACATTGATAATCAAAAAAATCACCAAAAATCTATTCCACTAGAAGAGGTGTTTGGAAAAGACTCACCAAAATTATATAAGACTTGTGAGAAAATCTGGTTTAGTTGGCTTCATCCCTACAAAGGATGCTATGAAGCTAAAATTCCGAACATTTGGGATTTTCGCTTAAAAGCAAAAATCCCATTTAACAGCTCGTTTGATGACGAATATAATAAGTTCATCAATAACTGGCTTGAAGAACATCCTGCTGAAAAGAAAAAAATGGATGATTCCAAAGCCGAATGGAAGGCTAATTTCGAAGCACAATTTAAAATTGTCGCACAAATTGCTAGCGAACATAATGCAACAATTATTTGGTGTGGCAAAGATAGTAATGCTTGCGGAGACAAATGGATTGTTTCTAAAAACAATAAGCAACTTGGGGTATTTACTGTATAACATTCACTAAAAAAGATTATTTCTTTCTCTCGTCCTTGCAGGGCGAGAGTTTTTTTATAAAAATAATGGAGTTAATAATATAAAATTAACTCCATTATTTTTATTCTGCTTTTTTTTCTAATTTTGTTATTGCTTTTAAGGCTTTGGGTCTTTCAAGAACAATAATATGGCCACACCCTAGGCATTTTAATTTAAAATCAACACCAACTCTAGTTATCTCCCAAAGTTTACTTCCACATGGATGTGTCTTTTTTGTTCTAACTATATCACCTATGTTATATTCCATATTGCTCCTCCTATCTTTCAACTTCTTTAAAATTCTTTTTTCTTCCAAACCTTCTGATAATTTCTTCTACATCTTTTTCTTGAAGCCCTTTTCCTATTCCTCGTGTATTTGTATCATCCATTTTTATTAAATGACTTAATAATTCATCATCAAAATCTGGAAAAACAACATCATCTAGCAAAATATAATCTTCAATATCTTTATGTTCAGATAAATATTGTCTTATTTCTTTTCCTCTTTCATTATCAATAAAAGGTGTTTTATCAAACATAATTCCATTTTGTAATAACATTTCTTGAACTTTTAAAAATGATTGTGTATATCTAAAAGATGTATCCATTACAATTTTCGCACCTGTTTCTTCAATTGCTCTTTTTAATAATAAAACAGTTTTTATATCAATATCTTGTTTTCCTTTTACACTATCTATAAAATCATCTGAATTTAAAACTCCGTCAACATCAACAAAAATTACTTTCACTTATTTTAAGTTCTCCTTAGCAACTTCTAAACGCTTTGCAATTCTATTTTTTCCTAATACTTGCATAATTTCATACATATCTGGTGTATTTGTTCTAGCAGTTAAAGCAACTCTTAATACTGTACTTACATCTCCAACATGTGCTTTATACATTCCTGGATTTGCTTTAAATTCTTTAACTTCACCTGCATATCCCATTTCTACTGCTAATTCTTTAATTTTATCAAACCATGTTTGTTTATCATCTGATTCATTATAATATTTTGAAATATATAAATCTAATATTTTCGCAATATCTTCTTTATCAGAAATAACTTGATATGGATATTCATTAACTTTTCCATAAAATTCATCATCATACATATATCCAATATTATACATTACATCAGACCATTTTGAAATATCTTTTCTTGGCTTCTTATTTCCTCTTTCAATTCCAAATACTTTTAAAGCATATTCTTTATCTTCTAACATTTTAGCTAATTCTTCATCATATTCTCTTGCCCAAATTAATGAATAATTATATACTTCTTCAGCTGTCATTTTTGATATTACTGTTTTTCCAATATCAAGTAATTTTATCATATCAAATAATGCACCACTTACACTCATTTTGTTTAATTGAAAATCAAATTCATCTATTGATTTATCTGGATTTGCTTTTCTCCAATTTTCGAATGTTGAGTTTGCAATATTTAATAAATATTCTTTAACAGCTTCTGATGGAATACCTTCTTTTTTATAATATTCAACAGCTGCTTCTGGATCTTTTCTTTTACTTAATTTTCTCTTTCCTCCATTATCATTTTTCATTATTGGTGAAATATGTGCATATTTTGGTGCTTTAAATCCTAATTCATGGAATAATTGTAAGTGTAATGGTACTGATGATAACCATTCATCACTTCTTATTACATGTGTTGTATGCATTAAATGATCATCAACTGCATGTGCAAAGTGATATGTTGGAAGTCCATCTGCTTTTATTATTACTATATCTAAATCATTTTCTGGAAAATCTACATTTCCTTTTATTACATCTTTATGTTTGATTTTTCTATCTTCTCTTCCTGGTGATTTAAATCTTATTATATATGGTTCTCCATTTTTTATTTTTTCAGCTGATTCTTCAACTGTTAAATCTCTGCACTTTGCCCAAACTCCATAATATCCAGGTCTTATTTTGGCTGATTCTTGTTTTTGTCTAATTTCGTCTAATTCTTCTTGTGTACAGAAACAAGGATATGCTTTTCCTTGTGCTATTAAATATTTAGCATATGCTTGATATATTTCTTTTCTTAATGATTGCTTATATGGTCCATAATTTCCAATTTCCTCTGTATCTGAAATCATTCCTTCATCTGGTGCCATATCAAAATCTTTTAATGAATTAACTATTCCTGTTACTCCATTTTCTACTTCTCTTTTTTGGTCTGTATCTTCAACTCTTAAGAAAAATACTCCTCCTGTTTTCTTTGCAACTGTTCTTGCTACTAATGCTTGATATAATCCTCCTATATGTACAAATCCTGTAGGACTTGGTGCAAATCTTGTTACAACAGCTCCTTCTGGTAGATTTCTTTCAGGATATTTTTCTTCATAATATGATATGTCTTTCACATCTGGAAAGATTAATTCTGCTAAATCTTTATAATCCATAATTTCAACATTCCTTGCTATTTTATATTTAGGTTTTTTGGATTTACCTATAAACCTTATAGTCGTCGTATATTATACTATATAAATGCCTATTTTTCAAGTTTTTTAGTTATATATGTTTTCTTTTTTTACCCAAATAGATACACTTCCACCATTACAATAAAATATTCCATTACCGTCTTGATCAACATACACTGTTTCTTGTACATTTCCAAGCCAATCATAAAATACTGTATTTGCTAATTTTTTTCCTACATTTATCATTTTAGAACCACCAGGCCCATCACTTAAAATTGTAACCATTCCAGAGTCTGTATGTTCATCATCACCAGTTCTTACCCATGCTATAATATCATGATGATCAAAATAATCTATTTGTTCTCCATATGCAAAATATTTCCTTGCTTTTATTATTTTTTCTAATTTTTCACCCATTGGTTTTATATTTTGTGATGGTATTCCATAAAAATCACCATAAAATACACATGGTAATCCGTCTTTTCTTAATAATATTAATGAATATGCTAATGGTTTAAACCATTCTTGAATCCATGAAAATAGTGCTTGTCCTGGTTCTGTATCATGATTATCTACAAATGTTACTGCTAATTGTGGCATTTCTTTTACTAATGTATTATCAAATATTCTTGCCATGTCATAATTTCCATTACTATTTGAAGCTTCAAATAAATTATAATGTAATGGTACATCAAATAATGGAATACTTGAATTTGTTTTTGTTATATAATTTTCTAATGATTGTAAATTTCTGTTCCAATATTCTCCAACACAATCAAGTTTTTTTATCTTTCTCATTTCATGAATAAATTCAGCCATAAATCCTGATTTTATATGTTTTACAGCATCTAGTCTTAGTCCATCAATATTTGTTGTTTCTACATACCATTTTCCCCATTTTTTTATTTCTTCAACAACTTCTGGATTATTATAATCAATATCAGCGCCCATCAAATAATCGTAATTTCCATTTTCAGCATCTACATTTTGATCCCATTTCTTACCACTAAAACGAAATACCCCATTTTTTCTTCCACTTTCATCCCAGTCTGTTCCATTAAAATGATTATAATTCCATTTAAAGTCTGAATATTTGTTATTTCTTCCTTTAAAATTGTATACTGTCCATGCTGTTATTTTTTTTGGAAGTGATGTATCTACATTTCTGTTTGTTTGTTCTTCTTCGCTTGCATAAACTATTTCAGGCTCATCTGCTCCTATTTTATGATTTAATACTATATCTGCATATACTCTTATTCCATTTTCATGTAATTTTTTTATTGCATTTATATATTCCTCTTTTGTTCCATATTTTGTTTCTATACTTCCTTTTTGGTCAAATTCTCCTAAATCATATAAATCATATGCAGAATATCCTACATCATATTTTCCTCCTGCACCTTTATATGCTGGTGGAAACCATACATCTGTTATTCCTATTGCTGCTAAATATTGGGCATTTGCTATTGCTTTATTCCATAATTTATTTTCTGGTCTTAAATACCATTCAAAATATTGCATTAGTGTTTTATTTTCTTTCATTTGTATTTTCCTTCTTTATCTTTTTTATATTATTAATATATAATATTTTTCTAAAAAAATCAATGTTTAAATTTTTTCGGTACAATAAAAATCCAGAGTCAGCAATAAGCAAAACTCTGGAAAGGAAATTTTATTTTTTAATATCTTCTAAGACAAAAACCATTTTTTTCAAATTCTGTTACATAGGCATACACCTTTTCTCCTATTAAGAACCTTTCATTCTTTTTCGGATGAATAATCCCTTTCTGCCCTGGTGTTACTTCACAAAAATATGCTGTTCTATTTATTTCTCCTGTAATCATAACTGGTAAAAATTCTCCTACTGATGGTTTAATATTAATACTAGCTTGCTTTCTCGAACCATATAATTTATATTCACCATTCTTAAATTTTTTATCAATTATTTTCACTCTAATTGGATCTCCAATTTTAAAACATTCTCTGACATCTTGAATTATACTTCTCGATACCTCAGTACAATGAATAAATACTGTAATCCCATCTTTTACTTTTAAGAAAATTCCCCATGCCGTAACAGCTGAAATTCTTCCATTATATATTTCTCCAATTTTTATTGAATCAGTAATTTTAGTCTTGTAAGTTTTCCGCGATAAATAATAAATCATTATTGCTTCATCAGATTGATCTTTTTCTTTAGATATAATTGTAGCCTTAAATGGGAATTGAAATAATGATAAAATTTCATTTGCCACTAATCTAACATCTCCACCTAATTCTTCAAATGGAATAATTCCTCTCATATTATATCCAAACCAAAAAATCACTTTTTTCTGATTTTTGTCAATAATAATTGACTTTTTATTAAAAACATCAATTATAACATCCTCAGAAATTTTATAATCTTTTTGCATAAAGCTTTAACCCTCATTTCTTGATTTTGCTAGAAAATATTTCTCCTATTTTTTACTATTGACAGTGTCAACTTTATTATTATAATTCTTTTTTTATGTAAAATCAACTATTTTCATATGATTTTTGTATTAATTTATCTAATATTTCTGAATATTTAATTCCTACATTCTCAAATAACTTAGGATACATACTTATTTTGGTAAATCCTGGCATAGTATTTATTTCATTTATATATATTTTATCTGTATTTTCTTCTAAAAAGAAATCAACTCTTGCTAATCCTTTTCCATCAATTGCTCTAAATGCTCTTATTGCTAATTCTTTTATTTCTTGAATTTTCTCTTCACTTATTCTAGCTGGTATAATTGTTTTTGATTCTGGAATATTATATTTGGCATCAAAACTATAAAACTCTTCAGCAGACTTAATTTCACCAACTGTTGATGCTTTTATTTCTCCATCTTCTATAATTGCACATTCAACTTCTTTTCCTATAATCCCTTCTTCAACTAAAATCTTACTATCATATTGTTTTGCATTTTCTATAGCTTGTTTTAATTCTTCTATATTAGTTGCTTTTTTTACTCCAACAGATGAGCCCGAATTTGATGGTTTTACAAACACTGGAAATCTTAATTTCTCAGTTATCTTATCAACTTTTAATTCTTCCTCTTCAAAATTATCTTTAACTATGTTATAACCATTTTCTCTTTTTCTAATATATATATATTTAGTCTGTGGGATTCCTGCTCTTTCAAATAATATCTTTGTATATACTTTATCCATTCCTACTGCTGATGCAAACACACCACAGCCAACATATGGAACTTTTAACATTTCTAACATTCCTTGTATTGTTCCATCTTCTCCACCTATTCCATGTAAAACTGGAAATACCACGTCAAGTTCTTTTAAAGTCCATATTATATTATATATTTCTTCCCTCTCACCATTTTTGACTTCAAACCATTTTCCATATTTATTTATATAGATTTCATGTATTTCATATTTATTTTTATTCAAATTTTCTATTACTGAATTGGCTGACATTATAGAAATATCATGCTCTGTTGAAATTCCTCCATATATTACACCTAATTTAATCATTTTTTTCTCCTTTCCTAATTTAATTATATTTATAACACTATCAAAAAATTAAGTCAAATTTATCTTTTCATTTCCAAGTATGGTAAAACTTCACTTAAAATTTTTCCTCCAACAGGAGCTGCAACTCCACCTCCTTGATGTCCACCTTCTCCTGTTGGATTATATAGTGTTATCAAAAGTACTATTTCAGGATCATCTGTATTGGCTACTCCACAAAATGATGTAACATATTTTCCTGTATTAACTCCATCTTCTGATGTTCCTGTCTTGCCTCCAATTTGATATCCTTCTACTTTTGCATTTTTTCCTGTTCCTTCTGATACAACACTGTTCATCATGCTTAAAACTTTTTCTGCATTTTCTTTTGATATTATTTGTTCTCCTGTTTCTACTGGCATATCTATTTTTTCACCTGTTTCACTATTTATAATACTTTTTACTATTCTTGGTTTTATATATGTTCCTTTATTAGCAATACTTGATACTGCAGTTATCATTTGCAGTGGTGTTATTTCAAATCTTTGCCCAAAACTAATTGTTGCAAGTTCTACTGGTCCAGCTTTTTCTTCTTTTATAAATATGCTATTTGCTTCTCCTGGTAATTTTATTCCAGTTTTATTAAATAATCCAAATTTTCTTAAATATTCATAATATTTTGTTACACCTATTTTTTGCCCTAATCCTATAAATACTGGGTTACAAGAATTCATTAAAGCTAATCTTAAACTTTCTGAACCATGTGGTCTATAATATCTCCAACATTTTATTCTTACACCTGCAACTTCTATTCCACCTGTACAACAAAACTGTCCTTGTTTATCTATATCTGTTACTATTCCTTCTTCTAATGCTGCAGATGATGTTATCGTTTTAAAAACTGAACCAGGCTCATATGTATCTGATATTGCTTTATTTCTCCACATTTTTTGCATAGCTGTTGTTCTATCTTGTGAATCTAAATTTTTCCATTCTGCTTTTTGTTCATCTGTATGTGGTTCATATGGACTATTTAAATCATATGCTGGGTATGTTGCCATTGCTAAAATATCTCCATTTTTAGGATTCATAGCTATTATACTTCCACCATCTGTACAAATATTATCTATGCATGCTTCTTCTAAATATTTTTCTACAATTGATTGTATTGTCATATCTATTGTTAATATTAAGCTATTTCCATCAACTGCTGAAATATATTCTTCATCCCCAAGGCTCTCTCCTGCTGCATTTGTTTGTCTTTCTATTTTTCCATTAGTTCCTTTTAATTCCTCATCATATTTAGCTTCAATTCCGTCTAATCCTTGATTATCATTTCCACAAAACCCAATTACTTGTGCAGCTAAATCTCCATATGGATAATATCTTTTAGAATCTTCATCAATATTTATTCCAGTTGTTATTTGATTTTCTTCCATCCATTTTCTTAATTCGTCTGTTTTGTTTTTTTCTACCTGTTTTACTATTGTTTCTATTGAACTTCTTTTGTTTACTTTTTTTAAAACTTTTTCATAATCTAATTCAAATATATCACTTAATGCCTTTGCTACTTTTTCTTTATTTTCTTTTGATATGTTTGTTGGATTTATTGTTACTGCTTCTACACTTGAGCTTACAGCTAATTCATATTTTCCTGTTGAATCATATATTGTTCCTCTTTTTGCTGTTATTTTTCTACTTTGTGATTGTTGACTTGCTGCTTGATTGTTTAATTCTGCTCCCCATACTAATTGAATATATCCTAATCTTGTTGTTAATAATAAAATTATTATTATTACTACAAATAGCCCGTTCCTCATTTTCTTTTTGCTTGATAATGATATTGGCATAAAACCACCTCTTTTGATTTTATGCCTTTCTAAATAAAAAAAGAATAGATTTTATATCTATTCTTAATTTTTTGTATTTGCTTTTTCTGCCAATTCCATTTGAGTTTTTACCACTGACATATAGCTTGAGAACTCTTTTAAAATTGTATTAATTTTTTCACTATATGTTTTTACTAGTTTATTTATTTGTGTTTTAAATTCTGTAAAACCATTACAAGTTATACCAATTTGAGCAACTATTTTACTAATATTTTCTATTAAGCTACAAGTTTCTTTAAAATCTTTCTCAATTACTTGCTGAATCTTTTCGACTTCAGTTTTTACATATTTTAATTCACTTTCTTTTCCAACAGATACTTCAGTAATCTTCTTTGGAGCATCTTTTTGAACTGTTGTAATGTTTTTCTGTATATCAACATTAGAAATATTATTTGCTATTGTTTCAAATGTAGATGGAAGTTCTAAAACTATCGTTTCTAAAAACTGATTAAATCCTGGAACTATTCTGTTATATCCATTTATTAATTCATTATATTTTGAACCATACCAATAATTATGCATATCTGTTAATTTTTGATATATATCAAGTAATTTTTCATTTATTTGTTTAGCATAATCTCTCATATTTTTAGCTTTTGATGGTATATTTTCATAATCTACAACTATCGTAACACCCATTTCTATTTATATGATATATTTCTAAATATTATATCATATTCTCCTTTCTCTATTATTTCTTAAAAAATATACTACTTACAAATCCAGCTGCTTTTTTTGCTCCAGTTACTAGTTTATTTCCAGCATCTTTTATCCCTGGAATTACTGCATCTCCAATATTCTTAGTTACACCTACTAATTGATCAGTAACTCCAGATAATTGTTTTATTCCAACTGCTGCAGAAATTGTTCCAACTGCTGCTTTACCGACTGCTGAAACAACTGTTGCAGAATCCTTCAAAATAGTATTAATAGTTATTTTTTCATCACTTTGAATTCTTTCTTTTATAACCTTAGCAATTGTAGATTGACAACTTGATACTTGAGCTGCTCCTGTAATAATTTTACTTGATACACTTAACGCTGTAGAAGCAGTTTTTAATCCTGTAGCAATCATACTTACAACAGGACCAGCAGGAGTTGCTCCTGTTACAACTGCCGCAACAGTAGCTATATTAGAAGCAACACCTATAACCGTATTAGCTCCTGATACAAATTTTCCAGCTGAATTCAATACATTTGTTGTCATATCTGCACTCTTAATTATCATATCACCCAAAATCTCTGATCCTTTAATAATTGTTTTTGTTACAGCACTTGCAACCTTTTTAGCTCCTGTTACAAATTCTTTAACTCCTTTATATGCCATTTTAGCAACTTCAACTGTATTACTTATTATTGATTTTGTAACTTTTCCTACAACCTCTTTGGCACCAGTTATAACTTCTCCTGTTTTTTTGACAACATTTTTTACAATTTCAGAAATATTTATATCTTTTCCAAATTTAACTAATGCTGATATTACATTATTTGAAAACTTTGCTCCTGTTTTAAAATTATCAATTAGCTGATTTATCCCTACTTTTACTAATACTGCCTTAGGATCTTGTCCCATAATTAATGATGTTACTCCACTAAAAAAGTTTTTAGTTGTTGATGCTCCTGTTTCTTTCAAATATTCAAAACTAGACTTTGAAACAGATTTTATAAATTCCCAGACAGCCTTTCCTGCACTTGATGTACTGCTAACATCTGTTATTCCTGTAGCCCCTGTATTCGATATTTTTAAATTAATTCCTGTAATTATTGATGTTGTTTTTGAAATTAAACTACTTTGAGTTGATAATATATTTTGGGTTTCGACTATTACTTTTTTTGATTTTTCTCCTGCTTCAACAAAACTTTTTCTTTTATTTTCAACTTCATCAGAATAATTCGTTAGCATTTTAGATAATTGTAATAATAACTCTGCTTTAGTCTCGATTAATTTTATTTGGTTCTGAGTTATTTCATCCATGCTTGAATTATTTTGAACTATAGTATTATCATTAATTGTTTGTGAAGCTAATTGTTTCTTCATATTTTCTGCTTTTTCTTTTAGTTCAAGTGCTTCTTTTTTATATCTTTCAGCTTCTTGAAACTGATTTTCTTTTGTCTTTTTCAGACTTGCACATATTTCATTTAATGTTATTTCACTAAATCCAAACATTTTACCCTCCTAACTATATTAAAATTCATATAAGATTATTTAAAATTTTGTTTCTGTTTTGATTTGCTTCATCTATAATCTCATTTGTTTCATTTATCATTTTAGTAAATAATACCCCTTTCAACTCATTTTTTCCACTAATTTTGCTATATGTATTATTACTTACATCTTTTACCATTTCTTTAAAATCTGGAAAAACATTACTAGAAACAACATTTTCTTCGTTGGGCGTAATATTTTTTATAGTAGTTGTACCACTTGATTTTTTTGCATTTGTCGTTTTGTTAATAATATTCATTACTTTTTTCGCAATACTCTCTATAAATCTATTCATAAAATCCTCCTTATTCTTCTTTTGTATTTTTAACTATTTATTATATCTTCAGATAAATTTTCTAGTTTTCTTCTAAAATCTATTGGATAAGTATCTAAAAAGATTTGGTATTGAGCTATTGTCTTTAAATACATTTCATAAATTTGTTGATTATATGGAATTGTTGTATATTTTATTCCATTTGGTTCAAATATTTGCTGCATATAAGCCATTTCTGGTTCATTAAAAAATGCTAAACTACCAATTAATTGTTTTATAGAAATTTCATCAAATTCCATAAACTTATTTAATACAATTCTTATCTTATAATTATCTATGGCATTTTGTGTTTTTAATTTTGATAAAAATTCTGTTAATGGTTCAATTGTTAACAAATCCATCGTTTGTACTAGATATATTTTTTGTGAAAACATAAAATAATTAATATCTGTTGAAAAATCTGTATCAATAATAACAACTTGGTGTTTTTTTAATAACATTTCTAATATTTTTTCAACTTTACAATCATCATTATTTTCACTTGGTAAATTCGTATAAATAGTTAAATTATTATTTATTTCTAACCCACAATCTATACCTTTACTTAAGTTTTTCAAACAATCTTTTAGTTTTAATTTTAAAGCATCCTTATTCTGAGTATAAATATAATAATCAGCTTTATTTTGTGTCATATCTAAAATTGCAACATCAATATCTCTTTCAGACAATACTCTTGCTAAATTATTCACAAGAAATGTTGTCCCACTTTGTTTGGTACCTAAAAATGAAACCAATTTCTTTCCTTCTTCTTTTAATAATTCATTTACATTTAGATTTGAATATTGTTCATTTTGATATATATTGTCTGTTCTTAATATTTCCATTATTTTTCCTCGTATAATATAAATATATTTATTATTATACGAATTTCTCCTTTCAAAATTATATTAATATTACTTCTGTTCCATTTCTTATTGTAGTATCCCTTAATATCAAATCAAAGTCAAATTCTTCTGCTGTTACTCTATCATATAGTGAAGGTATTTCTGTAGGTATGTATTCACCTTCACTTAAATCATTTATAGCTTTAACCAATAACATTACTATTTCACATATTTTTTTGTTAGAAGGTATCCATACATCATAAATACCTTCTAACATTGGAACATACACTTTTACTAAAACTTTATCCATTTTTATCACCAATATCTTTCATTCCTATAAGTTTTATAATTGATGCTTGTTCTTGTTTTATTATATATCCAAAGCTTTCACCACAATTATTGATTATATCTTTTGAACTAGAATCAAAATGTAATAAATATTGATCATTTATACCATTTCCTACCCAAATTCCAGAATCTTTAGAAACATAATTTTTATACCATTCATCATATTCATGATTTTTTAATTTAAATAAACTATCAACTATAATAAACGAATAATTTTCTAATTCTTCTGCTTTTCTTAAATCTTGTTCAAAATCATTTTCTATTCCTAATAAAAATTTATCTATACCAATAATTATACATACATTATGTTTTGTTTTGCTTAAATTATTTTGAATTCTCAATGAATAATTTTGATAATCTAATTTCAAATTTTTTCTTACATCTTTTATAATTCCTTCTGTATCAAATATCATTATCTCTATTCCATTAATAATATTTAGCTCTTCATATATATGTGATACAAATTCAGCTGATAATTCTATACTTTTTGCAGAAATTATATTAACAAAATTATTTTTGAAATCATAAGTTGCTAAATTTAAATTCGATTTATAAATTCCAAGTGGTACTTTATCTAATCCTTTTATATTTTTTACTATATCTTCTATTTTTATTTGTTTTGGTAATACTGGTATTGAAGGTGCTCTTTCTGTATATTTATTATTTAACTCTATTATCTCGTCTCTAATAAACATATTCCATTTTTCAGGTTCACATATTCTTGCAACTTGAAATTCATATATATCACTATATTTAATCAAACCTCTTCCAAATATATGTGATGGTCTTTTTCTATTTACTCCTTCAAATATGTTCATATAATCATCCTCATTATTCAATTGTAATGCTATTTTTTGTCTAAAGTTTTGTGCCAACCTATATCTTATGCTATTATATGCACTTGCTGATAATACAAACATTATACCATATTTAATTCCTTCTCTACATAGAGTCAACAACATATCATCATATGTATCTCCATAATTTTCTGCAAATGCCTCATAATTATTAATAATAACAAATATTTGTGGAAGTTTTCTTCCTGTATCCCTTACAAATAATTTTATATCTCCTCCATAATTAGATAATAATTCTGTTCTTTTCTTCATTTCTTTTTGAAGCATTTCAAATAATCTACTTATCTTTTCATTATCATTACTTAAAACAACATCTCCAACATGTGGCGCTTGTTTAAATATTTTTAACGATTCGCTTCCAAAGTCTAATAAATATAGTTCAACTTCATTTACACTATATGTTGTAATAAGATCAAATACCATTGTACTTAATAATGTTTCTTTTCCACTTTCTGCATTTCCAAATACTATCATATTTCCTTGCTTTTTAAAGTTTATCTCAACTGGCGCTTGTCTTTGATTAAATGGATCATCATATTCTCCAATTACTGAAACAATATCATTTGGGTTTTTAATTATATTATATTTTCTTTTAATCTCGTTTAACATTATTATTTCTGGTATATTTTCTAACCATAATGGTTTTAAACTTATATTTTCTTCATTACTAATTTCATAAATATATTTTACAATATTTGTTAATTGTTCTCCATCTTTTTTTACTTGATTTTTCTTTACATCATCTATTTGTT
>OIZO01000745.1_pt1 | contig 20004 bp, 12 predicted proteins | sample 1588551 | NCBI WGS metagenome assembly OIZO01 (sample SAMN03283271) | human gut metagenome | biome: human-associated habitat; material: feces | host: Homo sapiens | place: Peru | collected 2012 | reverse complement strand
AGAAACAAGCATGAGTCTTTTGAATACATGAGCGTATGAATCTGATAATACAGATAAAACTATCAAGTATTCGATGGAGTACTATCCAGGTGACTTACCAGCTAAGAACTCTAACAATACAGACTCATGGGGGTATAGTAATGAAATAAAACAAGGGGCAAACTTTTATTTTCCAGCTTCATATAATGGAATACTTTATCATGGAGCCGACAAGACACCGAACTTAAATTCTATGAGAGTGGGAACTTTGCAAAAGCTAAAGTTTCCTACAGGAGAAGAATATGAATACAATTATGAAGTACCAACAAGTATGACTCCACCGACAACAGTCAGTCATAAAGTAACGTCAAGTATTGGTGCTTGCAACATTGACAAGGTTGACGACGAAGATTATATGGATATTCCAAGAACAAGAACGGAAACTATAAAGATTGACACATATACCGTTTTTGACATTTATGGTTACGCAAGAAATTTGTTGCCTGGGGTTTCAGACTTATCATATCTTTATGACAATGAATCATATCCCGTATTTAGAGTGTATAGAATAAAGAAAGATGGAAGCAAGAACGAAAATTGGTATTATTCTTTAACAGCACCGAATGAAATGATAAATGCAAGAGATCCTTATCAGTACCCTAGCTACAAACTAGGACTTCCTGCTGGAACTTATAATTTTGAGATATATTCCCCTATTAAGGATGCCTATTTTTCTATATATTATACATATATGAAAACTAGTGTTGACGCTGGGGTAGAAGTACCTATTGGGGGATTGCGTATTAAGGAAATACGAGGTAGCGAAACACGAACTTTTAAATATAGTGGTGCTAACTTATTAATGCCACAAACCACCTCCTATGTATATAATCTTCAATATTTCCAAGATGCTTCAAATAATTCTTCAAAAACTTACTTGGTTCAAAGTTCTCATGCAGTAGCACCAATGAGCACCTTGAAAGATGGATATATTTATGGATATAACAATGTGAAAGAAACTTGTGGCAAATATTCTGTTTCATACGAGTACATTAACGAACCAGAAAAGAGCCAGGAAGTAAACTATCCTTTCATACCAACCATACTCAACTGCAAGAATGGACTTCTTAAGAAAAAATCGATTTTCTACGAATGGGAGACATGTAAACAAGTGGAGGAATATGACTATGATACATTTGACAACAATAAAGTCTTTGGGTTCGTTTATATGCCACATGAACGAAATGTTCATTCATACATATATGACATAGAACAACCACTATTAACTTCCGCCAGAAAAAAAACGTATTATGGAAATGATTTCAAGGAAGAAGAAATGTACTATTCCTACAATCCATACTTCCAATTGAGTGAGAAAGAAACTATAACATCTTTGGGGACATATAAAGATGTATGTTTGTATCCATCAGATAAAAACGACAATTTATACAAACAGATGACAGAAGCTAATATCGTAGGAATTCCTATAGAAAGCCAAAGTTATCTTAACGAGAAAATAATATCCGCAAATAAAACTGAATATGGCAAGCAGGGGAATACTTATGTGCCATTTGCTCAATATAAAGCAGAAATGAATACCCCTATTGATGCCTCTGTTTTAAAGAACGCATATGTAAAAAGGAAAGATTTAGGGCATTATTCATCTTATGGAAATCCAAGGGAAATCGAAGAGAATCATACCACCACCATTCTTATATGGTCGTATTTGGGAATGTATCCAATAGCAAAGATCACGAATTGCAGTTATTCTGAGTTAATTCAATATTTACCAGAATCAACATTGAACACAATAGAAGCCAGATCGGTACCGACTGAAAATGATTGGAAACAAATAGAAAAATTAAGGCTACAGTTACCTCATGCGATGACAATGACTATGGAATATAAGCCTTTTGTTGGTATCATACGACAAACTGACGAACGAGGCTTTTCTACCTATTTTACATATGACAATTCTGGCAGGTTAATTGAAGAGTATTTTTATGAGAATGACAAGAAAATGATATTGAAAAAATATTCATACCATTACCAAACAGAATAACGTCATATAGGAAGGGGCTGAAAGAAACCCGATAAATAATCTTCAAAGGTCAAAATACCTCTATTACGAGGGTGTGTCATGGATTTATGGCACACCCTCATATCATTTTCTACATCTCCCACCAAAATTACTTAATCCACATTTCTCTTAATCTTCAGCGTCTGGTCGCAATATTCTATCACGGCGGGACGATGGGTGATGAAGATGATGGTCTTATCATGCGATGAAAGGATATTCTGAAGAAGCTGACGCTCGGTTTCCGGATCAAGTGCACTGGTAGCCTCATCGAAGAGCATGATGCTGCGATTGCGCAGAAGACTCCGGGCAATGGCGATGCGCTGCGCCTGTCCCTCGCTCAATCCGCCACCCTGTTCGCTACACAGGGTATCGAGTCCATCAGGCAAATCAAAAACGAAATCGGCACAACTCTGATGCAACGATGCCCGCATCTCCTCGTCGGTGGCACCAATCTTGCCCAATCGCAGATTATCACGGATGGTACCGCTCATCAGCGTGTTGCCCTGCGGCACATACACGAAGTTGCAACGATGCAAAGGCGAAAGCTCTGTCTGATTTCTGATTTCATCTCCCACCTTATTATATATAGTCACCTTTCCTTCCTGCGGATGGAGCAAGGCTAGAATCAGACGAATCAGCGTGGTCTTTCCCGAACCCGTTTCTCCCAATATCGCCGTACACGAACCCGGACGGAAATCGAAACTGAGATGATGGATGATGTTGCGCACCTGCCGGCGCTGGCTATCCGAAAGTTCATCCTTATCGTAGGCATAGGAAATATCATCGAGACGGATACCGCAAGGCGCCGGCATCTGGAGAGGTTCACCCTGCTCTTCCAGCGGATTCTCTTCCAATTCCATCAATCGCTCGGCTGCCGTAAACACGCCCACGAAGGCAGGTGCCAGTTTGGTAAGATTACGTGCCGGCGTCTGTATCTTGTTTACCAATTGCAGAAAGGCGGTCATGCCACCAAAGGTAAGGGTGCCTGCTCCCATGCGCAAGGCTGCCCAGAGGAAGGCTACAAGATAGCCCAGGGCAAAACCGAAGTTCAGGAAGAAATTGCTCAACACATTAAACTTGGTACGCACCATAACGTTGCCCCGCAACCGACGCTGGGTTTCCTCCAGTTTTTCCACCATCGGCTCCTCCGCCTGCAAGGTCTTCACGAGCATGCGATGCTGGATGGTTTCCTGCAAGACGCTCTGCACCTGACTGTCGGAATCGCGCACCTGACGGGTGAGGTAGCGCATCTTGTTCATATAGATTTTGCTGAATGCCAGGAAGATAGGAATCATGATGACGATGACCACGATGAGGATCATGACGGGCATGGACATGACCATCATCACGAGGAACACGACCACGAGCATCACCACGAGGGGCACGAGCATCACCATCATCACGATCACGAGGGTGGCGAAGTCGAGGAATATAACATCGGGACCTTTGTCTATTATCGCCGTCAGCCGTTGGACATCAACAAGTTCGACTGGCTCGTCTCCAAAAAGTGGCCGAAGAACGTGATCCGGGCCAAGGGTCTGTGCTATTTTGCGGACGAGAAGGACAAGTGCTACCTCTTCGAGCAGTCCGGAGTGCAGAAATCCATCAAGGACGCCGGTCTGTGGTTCGCCACGATGCCGGAGGATCAGCTTCAGGAGATGATGCGCAGGGACAAGAATCTGCGTAAGGATTGGGATCCGGTCTATGGCGACCGTATGATCAAGATTGTCTTCATCGGGCAGAATCTTGACCGCAAACAGATAGCAGATCTGATGGATTCCTGCTTAGCAGAATAAGTTCAGGGCGAACGCGAAAAAAAGGATAATCCAAAATTTTGCACGTTACCAAAATTTTGGATTTTATTTTTCTGACCTGATAAACTCGGTTGCTGAGCCTGTCGAAGCGATCGGAAGCTGGCAAACAACAAAGGCATCCACCTTGCGATGAATGCCCTGTTATATTCAATGAATATATTCTAGAACGAGAAGCTAAGGCCGCCTTGGATGGAGAACTGCCAGGATCTGGCTTGGTCCGTGAAGTCGCTTTCTGTGCCGGTTGGTGTGGTGTGACTTTTATTGTTGACCTCTCTGTAATTGTCTGTGATGAAGTAGTGCACTGACGGGAGGACGCTCAGTTTGAAGCGCCAGATGTTGAATGACAATCCAAAGCCGGCGTCGGCGGTGAGGCTGAAGCGGTTCTTGATGTACATATAGCTTTCTCCTTTGACTCCGCCGTATGTGCCGTGTCGAGGGGAATCATCATTTGGGCCGAAAATATATCCTGGGGTCAGGCCGGCGAAGAACTCGATTCTGTTGAACAGTCCGGTGAAGAAACTGCCGACGACATTATCTACTGTAGGGTTCTGGTTGTAATAGTACTTGTTGTGGTAGGCGTTACGCAAAGTGTTTTCCAGACCGTCCTCCAGTGTTTGTTTGAACGTGCGCCGTCCACTGCTCCAGGACACGGACAGAGGTAAGCCGAGGTAATCATTGATGTCCATATTCTCGAACATCCACTGCACTCCGCCGTGGAATCCAAACCCTTTGTCGTTGTACTTTCCGTAGGTGAGGCTCATAACCTCTCCTGAATTAGCCCTTGAATGTTCAATCGGAATTCTCACACCAGCCGTGAACCGGATGTCCTGATTGTCAGAATGCACCTTCTGAGCGGATGCCACGCTTCCCGTCAGCGAGATCACCGCCAACACCACAAGTAACTTTTTCATTTCATTGATAGTCAGTCAGGCCTCCAACCTATCCAAAGAATATGCCAGAGGCAATCCGTGGTTTGTCCGGTGAGAAGCCTTCCTGCCGGAGAAAATGGTCAAAATCTGCATTTCGTCCGGCAAACTATGGGTTCTGCCGGACAAACTGATCAATAACAATGGTTTATCCGGTGAAAGGGCGTTTCACCGGATAAAGCGATTCCCTTAAGAGATAGTGCAAGGGGCAGACGAAGCGAGGGCGTGGTTAACCGATCGCTTGGTCTGATTACTTAACTTTCAGCGGCAGCGGAGTGAGGTCGGAGTCGGCGGAGGAGGAGCCGAGAAGAATTGTGAAGTCTCCCGGCTCTACGGACCACTTTTCGGAGGATCCCCAGCATTGGAGCATCTCGGGGGTGATGTCGAACTCGACCTTGGTGCTTTCGCCGTTTTTGAGGCTGATGCGGCGGAAGGCCTTCAGCTCCTTGACCGGACGGGTTACGGAGCCATATTCATCACGGATGTAGAGCTGAACAACCTCATCGCCGTCATACGGGCCGTTGTTGGTGACGGTCACGCTGGCCTTGAGCGATTCAGAAGCGCTTATCTCTGACTTGGAAAGCGATGCGTCTGAATATTCAAACGTGCTGTAGCTCAGGCCGAAACCGAATGGCCAAAGGGCTCCGGTCTCGTTGGTGGCAAACAGGCGGGAATATTGCGAATGCTTGTAGTTGTAAACGGTCTGGACCTGTCCCACGTTGCGAGGCACCGTCACAGGCAGCTTGCCGGAAGGGTTCACTTGGCCGGTCAGCACCTCAGCGATCGCCTGGCCACCCATCTGACCCGGCTCCCAGACGTTCAGAATGGCGTTGACGTTGTCCTTGGCCCAGCCGATGCTGAGAGCCCTGCCCGTCATCAGCACGACAACGGTCGGCTTGCCGGAAGCCACAACGGCCTTCATAAGATACTCCTGCATTCCTGGCAGACCGAGATCGTCACGGTCGCAGTTCTCGCCGCAGGTGCGGCCGAAAGCTGAATATCTCTGCGAGTTCTCTCCGACCACGACTATGTTAACGTCAGCTGCGGAAGCCTTGAAACGAGCCATCTGGATTCCTTTCGCATTGACATTCGTGATTTTGCCACCGAAGCAGAGCGTGTCGATAGACACGTTAGGCATTGCGGCCTTGAGTCCGTCCAACACAGTAATGACATCCTCATCGCTCTGAGGCACAGCCCAGTCTCCGAGAATGGTCTGGCTGTCGGCGTTCGGTCCGACAACGAAAACCCTGCGTGGATTCTTCAGCGGAAGAGTCCCGTCATTCTTCAACAGCACAAGTCCCTGGCGTGCGGACTCAAGTGCGGTCTGGCGATGCTCAGCGGCTCCGTCCAGAACCTCCGGAATTTCAGGCACAGGCTGTTCGAACAGTCCGAGGGAGAATTTCACGGCCAGAATCTTGCCGGCGGCCTGGTCGATGCGGGACTCCGGAATCCTGCCTGATTTCACGGCAGCGACCACAGCCTCGAAATATTTGTCGCCCTGCATATGCATATCGATTCCCGACTCCACGGAAACCACAAATGCCTCGGTCGAGTCCGGCACCCAATGATGCATAGAGTGGAGTCTCTCGATGTCCATCCAATCGCTGACCACGAACCCGTCGAAGCCCAACTCATCACGCAGCAAGTCATTGAGCAGCCACTTGTTGCCGTGACACGGAATCCCGTTGATCTCGTTGTGCGCCGCCATCACCGTCCCGACTTTAGCGTCACGGATCGCCGCCACAAAAGGAGGCAGATAAAGCTCACGCAACTTGCGTTCGGAGATGTCCATCGGTGCGGCGTTCAGTCCTCCGGCCGGCTCACCTCCGGCGATCAGATGCTTCGCGCAGGCCACCACGTGATTCCCTGAATATTTCCCATCACGTCCCTGAAGCCCCCAGATGGCATATTTCCCCATCTCGGAAGTCAGCAGCGCATCTTCGCCGAACGTCTCGCCCATCCTTCCCCAGCGGGCGTCACGAGCGATGTCAAGGTTTGGTCCGAATGTCCAGAACACACCTCTTTGACGCATCTCCAAAGCCGTCTGCTCTCCGATTGTCTCCATCAGCTGAGGATTGAACGTGGATGCCATATTGATGTTCGTAGGATAGACCGTGCACCCCTCAACCAAGGCGTTCCCGTGGATCGCATCAATCCCCAGCAGCAGCGGAATCCCCAGCCTGCTCTCCTGAGCCATCTTCTGAAGCGCCAACGCCTCATCGGAAGTCATCACGTGCAGGAACGCCCCCACTTCCCCTCTGCGAACCTTGTCGGACAAATCCTTGTTGCCCAGATTCTCATCGGTAGCGTCAATGTTCTTGCGGGCCGATCCCTTCCCCGGCTCCACATAGCAAGGCGCCACATACTGGCACATCTGCCCGACCTTCTCCTCCAGCGTCATCTCCTTCAGCAGCAACGATGCCCTCTACTCCGCCGTCAACGAAGCGTCCCTCCAGTCCTTCCTGGCGCACGACATCACCACTGCCGCAAGCCCTAATACTATCGCGATTCTTTTCATATTCAATAAATAAACTCTTTTTGCCGCGAGGCGCTTCCCCCGAGGGGCCATTCACCCGGACAGGGCGCGAAGCGCAGGTCCCTCGGAGGTATGCGCCTCGCGGCAAAACCAACCAATTATCTTACAGAGACAATAATCTTCTCTCCGACACCAACCTTACCGGCTGACAGACAGACCATTCCGTCCTCGTAAGTCCACCCCTCAACGGCAGTGCCATTGACCGAAACCGAGCTCGGACGCACGTCCCTCTGGATGCGGAATGAATATTCCCGCTCCAACGGCATCCCCTTGAACGACCCCTGAACCGGATTCACCACAACCTCGACACCACCATCCTTCTCGTGCGACTCAAACAAAGTGGAAGCTATCCCCCCGTTCTCATATTCATAAGTCTCCCCATCATCGTCGAACATAGTATATTCACTGTCCCCGTGAGGATAAACCTTCAGGATGACGCGGTCGAACGGACGCGCGCCAAGATATTCAACATCAGGCTGAGTCGGAATGATCGCACCCTCGCGGATGAAAAGCAGCCCAGCGCGGTTGGAAGGATATTCACGAGTGAAAGTCTCCCCCTTGCTGACAACCTTCTCGCCGCTCCAGGCGTCCGTCCAAGTCCCCTTCGGCAGATAAATCTCGTTTGTGAATATACCCACGCAGAAATTGTCGCCGAACATATACTGATAAGTCATATCATCGCAGTTGCGATCCTCAGGGAAGCACAGCGGCATCGAACGCACGATCGGCATACCGTTCTGCGCCGCCTCAAGCGCCATCGAGTAGATGTACGGAGCCAAGGAATATCTCAGTTTCACGTAGAAGCGGTAGATGTCCTGCTCCTGCTGCGCATAGTAGAACGGATGCATCATCGAGAACCAGCTGTTGATCTGCACCCAAGGCAGGAAGAGACCGAAGTGGAGTCCCTGCATCTCAAGCTCGCGCGGAACGCTCATCACATCGCACGAAGTGTTCAGGAACCCGCTCATACCAAGGTTCAGCTGATCGTAGAGAGCCGTCTTTCCGCCACCGTTGTCGCCAGAAGTCGAGGCCGTCCAACGCTGGGTTCCGGACCAGCCTCCGCAGTAGTGATGCCAGGTACGCTTGCCGTTGTACTTGCGGCCAAGCTCACGCATCTGTTTCGGGAGCAGAACCTGGTTGAGGTTGTGCATCTCCTTGTCGGTGCGTCCGTTGTAATATTCCCAGTTCGTGTGGTTGTCGATCGTTCGGGCAGGATCCAGCTTGAATCCCTCAACACCCTGATCCATGAACACGGTCAGGTGATCCATCCAATGCTCCTGGCCGGAAAGCTTGCCGCCCGTGCGCTCGGCGATGATGTCCTCCTCCTGGATGCTGAGGTCATACTCCTCGCAGAGCCAGAGTCCGAGGTGGAAGCCCATGGAGCGCAGCTTGCCGATGAAGAGGCGGTTGTGCATCGTCTTAGGGTACTGATCCTGAAGCCAGTAAGGCTCCGGAGAGAACCTGTCGTAGTTCCATTTCTTCTTGGTCGAGAAGTCGTAGCGCTTCTCCATCCACTGAGGCTCAAGCCAGAACACGTCGCAAGGCACGTCGAACTGGCGGAAGCGCACCGCGTCGTTGAGGATGTCGAACTGCTCCTCGCGCATGTTCGGTCCGAAGCAGAGTCCGTAGGCCCATTTCGGCAGGACATAGGTACGGCCCGTGACGAGGGTATATTCATTAAGGATTGCAGGCATGTCCTTGCCCATCATAAGGTAGAAGTCGGCCTCGTCGAAGGTGTTGATAATGTTGAACTTGCTCTTCTGCTGGTTGCCGATGTCGAAGAAACTTTTGCGGGTTGAGTTGTTGTAGACTCCCCAGCCGCGCGAGCTCATCATGAACGGCATCGGTATCTCGGTCTGCTGGTAAGTCGTCCACATCCGGAGGAATTCGCCCCTGTGCTGGATGTGGTCGCGGCTGGTGCTGCCGCCGCCGTAGAAGCGCTCGCCGTCCTCCATGCTGAAGCTGAGGATGCTGACCGCGTCAGCCGCCGGAATCTCGTGCTTGTCAACCTCTCCGAATTTCCCGTTGTCGTCGCCGATGATGCCTCCGCCGTTGTCGGCGACCTTCAGATCGGCGTATTTCTCGTTGATGAATGACCTCATCTCGCCGCAGAGCCCTTCCTTCTCAGGCAGGAACCTAACCTCGCGGATCACCTTCCCGCCTTTGGCATCCTTCACGGTCATCACTCCCGTCTTCTTGTTGATGGCCAATGAATATACCGGAGTCTTCAGCGTCCAGACTCCTCCCTTGTCAGAAATGTCGGTCTTGACCTCACTCCAGTCGGTCTTGATGAGCTCGTAGCGCTCCATCAGGGACTCGGTGAAATCCTTCCTCGGAGACACCTTGATCCTGAATATGCTCTCGGAGCAAGCCTCCACACTGACCGTGAGGCCATCATTGATCTTAACTTTGTGGGCCGGGTTCGCCTGGGCGAGAAGTATCATCGCAAAACAGGCGACGGCAAGCAGAATTTTCTTCATTCGTCGTTGTGGTTTTAATATATTCAGACAAAGATACAAGTTTTTTCATTGACACACTCTTTCATTTTTGACAGAATTACTTACATGGTTGAAATGGAATATAAAAGATTCCTTCTCTGATCAATGAAATCCTTTTTTGTGCCCCTGTTGGTGATTGCGGATAGTTTCATAGCGGCAATGTCCTTAGTCTCTGGGAGACCCTCACAATCCTTTCAAGTCCGTACCTTGATACAAGTTGGTACCAGTCATTCATTTGGCAAAATTCCAAAACACGCTTAATGACATAGGACTCATTAGTGTCGAGATCTATTGAGTCTTAGTCCTTGAGATAGACGAGGGTCGGAACGGTCGCATTCTCGGGGATATGCCTCATCCTCACCTGACCGGCGATGTCGTCCAGAAGGGCCGGACCGCGGCCGTCGATCACATCCTGTAATCTTTATTCTTCATGACTTTATTGATTTTCAATGCAATAATAAATTTACCTCGAACTTTTCCGGTGATACTCACTAATTGGAATTTCGAATATCAAGTGAAATGTCGAAATTTGCACTCGGATCTACAACTTTTTTTATGACGGAGAAATTCACGGAAATAATCACCTCCACGGTTGACGGAGCATTGGAAAGGCAATGTGCCGACATTCTCGAAAGGATTGGCTATGAATATATTATCGCCAGCATTACCTATTTCTTTGAGGCATCGGACGAAGACACCTACCTTCTGAATAATCATATTCTTCAATTCGCTACCTCCTCCGTTTTAAAAGATTGTCCACTTGTGAGTTATGTGTCACAGAAACCGATAGGCGAGAGGCTTGTCGCGGAAATCCTTTACATTAAGGGCACGCCAAAAGTCGAGAGAGATGAGGATTATTTTGTCCTTTGCTCGGATGGCTGTGAGGAACTGCTGACGCAAGGGATACATTTTCCGTCTGCCGGAGACATCGGGGAACAATCCGCCAAAGTGTTCGGCAGACTCAGGAATATTCTTGAATCAGAATCGTTCGCAGTTTCGGACATCGTCCGGCAGTGGAACTATATCAGCCACATCACTGCCGTTAATGATGGTATCCAGAACTACCAGTTGTTCAATGACGCAAGGTCGGATTTCTATGAGACAACCGAATGGTCAAACGGCTATCCTGCGGCGACGGGCATCGGTTGTGACTCCGGTGGAGTTATGGTCGTTGTCTATGCCATAAAAGGCTTCAAAGGAGTTGGCAAGCCGATTGACAATCCTTTGCAGATTCCCGCACATAAATATTCGGGGGAAGTTTTGGCATCTGGCAAGGAGGCCGTCCGCACCACACCTAAATTCGAGAGAGGCAGACTTCTTGGGAACATCGTCTTTGTCTCCGGTACGGCGGCGATAAAGGGAGAGAACAGCGAGTTCTCCGATGATGCCCGTGTGCAGGCCAAGGAGGCGATTGATGTTGTAGAGCATCTGGTCGCGCCTTCCAACATTTCCAAAGACTGCGTCAACTTCCGTTTTGATCTGCTGCGCGTCTATGTGCGCCGCCCACAGGATATGGAAGTCATTCAAAATATATTCAAAGCCCATTTCAGGGACATTCCCACCCATTTCCTCATAGCCGACATCTGTCGTCCGGAGCTTCTTCTCGAACTTGAAGGAATAGGTCATATTTTAATGTCTCACTTTAGGTTATCGTGACTTGGTAGACCATACGAAAGCTCGCCATCCTTATTCATGTCATACCCTCCCCCAGACTGTCTGAAAAGTCGCTTTTAAAGTTCCTGACATTGCAATATCTGGAGGGTTGTCGTGAATATAGTTGTGGCTTCCAAATTCTCGATTCTCGGCGGGTTGAGTCCGTCCGGCAGTGTCATCTGGCCCGCGAGCGGGGCTTCCGCACCATCATTCTGCCATCCCGGCCACCAGCTCGCCCATCGTCCGCATATTCATCGCCCTCCGCATGTTGTACGCAAGGCAGTACAGGGCCATCCCGCCCTCTGTCTTGAACATCCTGCGCAGCAGGAAGAAGCCCTCGCCGATTGTCCGCTTGATGGTTCCGAAAGGATGTTCCGAAAGGCATTTGCGGTTGTCCATCTTCCTCTCGTCCATGTGGAGCTTGAACCGGGCGACCGCTCTCCTTTCTGTCACCAACTTCGATTGCGGGGCGTTGTCTCCGCGCCTGTCGTCTTCTTTCCTCCCTCCGACTTTCTTGATCAGACAGTCCTTCGAGAAGTCCGCCTCCTTGAACTTGGACGTGGTGCACTTTGACTTGCAGCGCCTGCAAGCCAGCTTGTTGCAGTACCTGATGTCTCCGTTTCTCTTCAAGGACTTCGGCCGCAGTGTCTCGCCCTGCGGGCAGATGACCAGGTTTCGCCCGGCATCCCTGACGAAGTACCCTTCGTGTGCCTTGGCGATCATCTGCTCCAATGTCATCTGGTTCGACTCTGTGGAATCCAAGGGCGATCATGTCAAGACTGTCGGCGAAGGCGTCAATCAGCCGCACCGGGCTGTCCGCGGCGACATACTCGTCCAGACTCTCAGGGAAAAACACCGTCTGCTTCCTGTCTGTCCCTCTCTTAAAAGCCATGTTAGCGAGCATTTATGCGGAAAATATCACCTTGATGTTTTACTAAACGCGGGGATTAACAAAACCATTATTAAATAAAGTTTATGGGTAAACGATTAATTACGACTCTGCTTGCGCTTCTTGCTATAGTCGCGCAGACAGAACAGGCGAAAGTCAGAGCGATTGTCCGCACGATGTTTTTTTGATTATTTTTTATAACGACTCCGGCATCTTTCGTTATTTCGTTTATGCCACACAAAGAAACTGATTTCCGATGAATAAAGCAAACACAATCCACACAGGAAACAAGGCCTCTTGATGCGTGCCAAAACAGATAGCGCGAAACGTCATTCACTTGCGAAAAGGATTGCGTCGGTCATTTTTCGAAGTGTTTTTGTCAAATATTACCATAAAATTCAAAATCGATACTCTATTTTTGCAATGTTTTGAACGAATTAACAACTATTGCATAATGCACTAATGCCAATAATTATTATCCCTTATATATTACATATAACTAAACCCCGCGTTTAGAAAACCATTATTTTTAAAATAACAGTTTATGGGTAAACGTTTTTTCACAGCTTTGCTTGCGCTTCTGCTTATTGGGGTGCAGGCGTTCGCCCAGTCCGCCGTGTCCGGAAAGGTCACGGACGAGGCTGGGGAGCCTTGTGTCGGCGCTAATGTCCTCATAAAGGGCACCACGACCGGCACAATGACAGACTTGGATGGTAACTACAGTCTGACAGATGTCAGAAAGGGAGCTATCCTCGTTTTCTCAAGCATTGGTTACACATCTCAGGAAGTACGGCTCGGATCGTCTTCTGTGGTCAATGTGGTTCTCAAGAGCGATGCTGATTTTCTCAACGAGGTTGTCATCGTCGGTTATGGTACTGCCAAGCGCAAGGATCTCACAGGATCCCTTACGCAGATTGACAACAAACTGATCGCTTCGCAGAACAGTTCTTCGGCGACCAAGGCATTGGAAGGTGCCGTTCCTGGAATCGTGTATGCTTCTGTTGACGGTCAGCCTGGTAACGACGCTGGTCTTCGTGTCCGCGGTCTCGGCTCCACCAATGTCGGGGCTTCCAACGCCCTCGTGATCATCGATGGTGTTCCTGCCCAGGGAGACAACCCTCTGTCAAACATGAATCAGGAAGATATCGCTTCCATCACCGTCCTCAAGGATGCCGCCTCAACGGCCATCTACGGATCACGCGGAGCCAACGGTGTCATCCTCGTGACCACCAAGAGAGGTGACAGTGGCAGGACAAAAATCAGTTTCCAGGCACGCGCTGGCTGGAACACCGTCGGTTCCTACAAGGTAGGGCAGGTTGACAATGCCGCTGGAATCTATGAATATCTCTGGCAGTCGATCTATAACTCCTATCGCTATGGTGTAAATGGCGCCGGTCCGGCACTCAACAAGGAGACTGGGGAGTATTACACCAACATCGGCAATCCTAATGTGTCTCACGATGCCGCCGCAGAGTTCGCCAGCCAGCACTTGTTCAACTACATTGGCCTGAACGATAGCTTCGGACGTAATATGTTGGGTAACTACATGGCTTACAATGTGCCTGGAGCAACTTACACTCCTGACGGCACAGGTTCTTCCGCGAGTTCGACAATGACAGGTGCGTATCTCGTCGGTACAGACGGCAAGATCAACCCTAACGCTTCCCTTCTTTACGACGACACCTATGCCGACGCTCTTCTTAAGACCGGCTTCCGTCAGCAGTACGATCTTTCCGCAAGCGGTGGATCGGACAAGGAGGATCACTACCTTTCTTTGGGTTATCTTACAGATCCTTCCTATGTTCCTAATTCAAGGTTCGAGCGCATCACGGGCCGCGCCAACATCAACGTCAACCTCTTTAAGTGGCTGAAGGTTGGTGCGAATGTGGGCTACACCCGTTCGAGGACAAACTATCAGGGTACTTACTGGGCCGCGCGTAACTCCGGTTCCAATCAGGGTAACATCACTCGTTATGTCAATGGTCACACACCGATCGTGCCTTTCTACGCTCACGATGCCGAAGGTAACTACATCTATGACAAGAATGGGGACAAAGTACGCAACTATCTCTACAACTCGACCTATTCTCCTCTCGGACAGACGGGTAACAACTACGGATCAACGGACATCATGTATGCGATGGACAACGACATCCGTGAGGATCTTACCTCTACTCTGAACACCCGTACCTACATCGAGATTCCTTTTCTGGATCACTTCACTTTCAGGACAGACTTCGCCTATGACAAGATCAACCGGACAACGACCGTCTATTACAATGGAACGACCGGCCGCGCCGCAAGCATCGGTGGATATTTCGGCAAGAGGATGAACGACATCGAGGTGATGAATCTACAGCACCGGCTCACATACAATCAGGACTTTGGAAAACATCACGTTGATGCGATGGCGTTGTTCGAAGACAGCGATTGGGAGCAGCAGACTGTGAACTGGGGGTCCGCGGATGAGTTCATACCAGGATTCCTGGCGGCCGGCAACTTTGTGGGACGCTACTATGGTGCCGGAAGCGCTCCGACTCCAGGCTATGGTCATGACATAGAAAGAATGAGATCATGGCTCGGACGTGCCAACTACATATTTGCTGACAAGTACTATGTTTCAGGATCCGTCCGCCGTGATGGCTCATCTAAGTTCAGAAAAGAGAACAGATGGGGAACATTCTGGTCTGTGGGTGCCGGTTGGCGCTTCACTGAGGAATCGTTCATGCAGGATCTCAGGGACAGCTGGCTCAATAATGGTAAGCTCCGCGCCAGCTACGGTGTGATCGGTAACCAGAACGGCATCGGCCGCTACCAGACTTACAGAACCTGGGGTTACAGCACTACCTACCAGACAACGAACAATGGTACCGGCAGACCAACCGGTGACAGCTACAAGCTTTCTATGGGAGGTCTCGTGAACACGCAGCTCACTTGGGAAGAGACCAAAACTTTTGACGTAGGTCTTGATCTTACCCTCTTCAACAGGATTGACCTCACCTTTGACTGGTACAACCGTGTCACTGGCAACTCTCAATTCAATCAGCCGGTTTCATATCTTGCAATGGGACAGACAACGCTGCCTCGCAACATCGCAGAGTTGACAAACCGTGGTATTGAGCTTGACATCAACGCCGACATCATCAGAACCAAGGACATCCGCTGGAACGTGGCGTTCAACATCACTCACTACACCACCAAACTAACCGACCTTCCTGATGATGCCATCCCTGCCCACGCTGAGGGACTTCCTGATGGAACATGGGAAGACAACCAAGGCTCTTGGGCTTCCGCCGGAGGCTCCCAGCAAGCGGCCAATGTTTATCTCAGAGGCATCGGTCGGGACTGGTTCAGTCTCTACATGTACAAATATGCCGGAATCGATCAGAACAGCGGTCTTCCTATGTACTTCCATAGGGTCACCGAAGCTGACCACGCGGCAGGTAAGTATAAGGACACCGAGGTCGGCGGCAGCGTGAAGACAACCAATTACGCCAATGCTTCCAAGTACGAGGTCGGCAGCGCCATCCCTACATTCCAAGGTGGTTTCAACACCAGTTTCTCCTACAAGAACTTCTACGTGAACGCACAGTTCGCCTATCAGATCGGAGGAAAGTTCTTCAGCCGCAACTATGCGGAATACCTCTATAATGTGGTTGACGCCCAGATGTATAGGATGATGTTTGTCTCCAAGGATGTGAAGGGTAACACCTGGACACCGGACAACACGGGAGCCGGCTTCCCTATGCAGTGGTACCCTGCCGGAGAGAACTCTTATTTCAGCGGTACTTCCGCCAATGGCGGCAATTGGAGCTTCACCGACGAGAGCCTTTTCAGTGCCTCGTACCTCCGTCTGAAGAACCTTACTTTGGGCTACAATGTCTCCAAGTCGCTTCTCAACAAGCTTCGCATCGACAAGGTCGTAAGCAACATCAAGGTGTTCGCTTCTTCTGACAATCTGTTCATCCTCTCGGCGGCGAAGGCCATAGATCCTACAATGTCCGCTTCCGGTGGCTATAACGATGTGGACAGCTACACATTCCCGAATATGCGTACCTACACTATCGGAATAAACCTGGACTTTTAATTTCTTAAGAAAATGTTAATTATGAAAAAGTACATAAATTACATAGCGGTCGCCTTGCTGGCCGCCTTCTCCCTGAGCTCATGCAAGTCTCTGGATGTCGCTCCTCCTAACAACATCACGGACGAGCAGATTCAGAAGATTCTTGAAGAAGGAGATGAGAGTGCCAAGAACTTGATTATTAATCTTGTCGGCACAGGGCTTGAGAATTTCTTCAACATCTCAGGTCAGACATGGACAGGTTATTCGTCCTATCCTCTCAACTCGCAGATTGACCAGGACTACCTGATGAGCCTAAGAGGCAACGATGTCATACCTGGAACCGCCGTGACGGCGTCCAGTGGGCATGAGACAGCCTATGAGCTCATCAAGACCTTCAGCCTCACTGACAACACCTACCCTTATTACGCTCTTAGCGCCAGCATGCTGACGGGAGCCAACAAGGCTCTCCTCTACCTCACGCCAGAGGCGGCTAAAGCCGGAGCTAATGCCAGAAAGTATCGTGGACAGGCTCTTGCGGTCCGCGCGTACGCCTACATGCAGCTTATGGAGCGCTTCCAGCCGGCTTACACCAATGGTGGTAAGGACGGAAAGGGAATGCCTATATATAAGTCTTACGGTACAAACGATCCTGCGCCTATCTCTTCCGCCACGGACACCTACAAGTTCATCCTTGAGGATCTTACCGAGGCTGTCGAAGATCTTGCGGAAATGGGCTATACGACAGAGCCTAAGGATGTTGACCGTGGCGTGGCTCAGTTCCTTCTTGCTCGTGCCGCTCTGTGGTCCGGGGATTGGGACACTTGTATCAAGGCTGCGTCTGAGATTGTCAGCAAGTTCCCTAATTTCATCAAGGAGGCGAACTACGGTGCGAAGGATGCGGATTTCAAGGCCTATTGCGATGGAACCAAGGACTGCAAGTCTGAGGATAACGCCTTCCTTGTCGTGGCCGCCAACCCTGAGGCCTTGATGGGATTCATCAGTGGCGCCGGCTCGAACACCTACACATCGTCATTCTTCAACATATTCGCCAATGGTGTGGCCGGTTCGAGTGGAGAGCCGCCTCGGATTGACTCAAGGCTCTATGACAAGATTGACGCGAATGATTTCCGAAAGGACATATTCACCACATCCACAGCCAACTACAAGTACATCCTTGATTCGGATGGGAAGACTCTGGAGCAGCAGATTCCTGAATATTCAAGTATGAAATTCGCCGCGACTTTCGCTAAGGGTGTGACCGTGCGTGACCATCAGATCATTTGTGACAACTACATCTTCCGTTCTTCCGAGGCCTATCTGATGCTTGCCGAGGCCTATGCCCAGAGTGGACAGGATGCCAAGGCCAAAGAGGTTCTCAACAAGTTGCTCGCCGCCCGTACCAAAGCCGGCAAGCCGACTCTCACCTGTGATAACTACAGCGGGATGTCGGGGATGTCCGCACTCCAGATGGTCCAGCTTCAGACCCGCATCGAGATGTGGTGCGAAGGTGGACGTGAATTCTACAACAACAAGCGTTGGAACATCAGTGTCAACCGCACGGGATCAAACAACCACTACAGGACAGGCACGTTGTCGGTTGATGAGATGGTTCTTTCGATTCCAAGATCCGAGACCACTACCAACACTCATTGGGCTGACTAATCATGGAATTATTAATGAATTATGAATATGAAAGCAAAATTATTGATATTGGGCGTTCTTTCAGTTTTTGCGATGGCATTCGTCTCGTCATGTAAGGATGAGGAAAGTTTCGTAAAGGCCGAGAGTGTCTCAATAAGTCCGGCCAAGGTCACTCTGACAGCCGGTGAGCATACGGAATTGACAGCGACCGTAGCGCCAAATAATGCGACCAGCAAGTACTTCAAATGGGCGTCTTCCGATGCAAAGGTCGCGTCTGTTGACAACTTTGGTAGAGTTGTGGCTCTGTCTCCTGGTTCCACTACCATCACCGTCACCACTGACGATGGTGGTTTTAAGGCAACCAGTGAGATCATTGTCAATCCTAAGCCTGTTCAGAGTGTGTCTTTTGACAAGGCGGAGATCACTGTCTATGAAAATGAGACAGCCACATTGGTGGCCATAGTCAATCCTTCCGACGCCACTGACCAGTCTGTGACATGGTCTACGTCGGACAAGGACATCGCAACTGTTGACAAGAACGGCGTTGTTACCGGACAGGCGACAGGAGAGGCTGTGGTGACAGTCACGACAACCGACGGTGGGAAGACGGCATCCTGCAAGGTCAAGGTCGAGGCACGTGTGCCTACCGAGCCTGAGCAACTCGAATTGTGGAAGAACGACAAGGCTGGCTATCGTCCTATTCTTGGAGGCGATGCATCGGTTGACAAGGGATGGCTTACCTACAAGGACGGTGTCGTTCGTTGGACGGAGAACACTACAGGAAGTCCTCGTACCGCAACAATCGAGTTTACCACCGGCTCAAGGATCACCGTGACTCAGCTTTCTCCTGCCGATTTCAAGGGTTCCTGGACGTTATATTCCAAACTCTTTGATCCAAACAAGACTTTGGGTAAGGGAACCGTGAACGCTGACAAGACAACGGTGACATTCGGCAATCCTCTCAACGGGGAGACTTTGGCGGACGCCAATGGTGCGGAGCATGTCAACAACGTGGGTGTCAAGGGACTTTACCTCGACTCGATCCTTGACGCATGCGTCGAGATTGACTACAAGAACAAGACAGCCAAGGTGGGTCTGTTCCTTGACCGCCGCAAGTCTCAGTCGCTAAGTGGCGGTAAGTTTTGCGTTTACTTGCCTGAGTGCTCGGGAGGAAACGGTTGGGGCAACTACAACTTCGCTCCTAAGGATTTCTCCGAGACCAACTATGATTGGCTTTGGTTTACAGCGAAGGACAACTTCAAGACCTTGAAGTACCAGTACTTCGGTGCCGGTCAGAAGACCAGCAACGGAAAATACTACATCTGTGGTGTTTCGATCGCCAAGGCAACATCAGCTGACAACTCCACAATCTCTGGCAGTTACGATGTGGTCTATCAGGCGAACTACAACGGAAGCAATGGAGAGAGCATGTATTTCGCAAGGTAACCCTCTTTAACTTTAAACCTGCTTATTAAAACAAGGCGACCGGGATCACCGGTCGCCTTGCTTTTCGGGTCATTACCTTAATGCCTTTACCTGTTTCTCGGTAAGCCCGGTCAACTGTAGGATCTGCCCTATCGGCATACCGATTTCCAGCATGGCCTTGGCTACTTCGGTCTTACCTTCGGTTATTCCTTCAGCCTTACCTTCAGCCATACCTTGGGCCTTACCTTGGGCCATGCCATCTGCGATTCCTTTGGCCTCTCCGTCGGCATAGCCTTTCTCGAAGCCCTTGCGCTCGGCGAATACGCGCTGCGCCAGAATGTCCCTCTCGTTCATCTTGTCGATCTCGTATTTAAGTTTCTTCTCCTTGTCGAACGCCGCCACCTCGCACGCCTCGGCGAGCCGTCTGGAGATTCCTCCGGCCTCCTCGATCCACTCCGGAATCTTTTGGAAGCCACCGCTGTTCCTGAATATGTAGA
>OIZO01000740.1_pt1 | contig 20157 bp, 23 predicted proteins | sample 1588551 | NCBI WGS metagenome assembly OIZO01 (sample SAMN03283271) | human gut metagenome | biome: human-associated habitat; material: feces | host: Homo sapiens | place: Peru | collected 2012 | reverse complement strand
TTTTATAGCAAATGCCATGATTTTATAGCAAATGCCATGATTTTATAGCAAATGCTATGATTTTATAGCAAATGCTATGATTTTATAGCAAATGATAGCAAATGCTACACCTATTTATATAAGATTAATAAATTAATCTTTTTATTTAAAAAGAAAAACAATAAAAAGAAAGTTTTTGAAGCGGTTTTTGGTGGTTTGCTTGTTTTTGCGGTCTTGCTTTTGCATCAAGTTCGGAAGGCTTACAGAAAGGGAAGCGGAGATTTCGGGGTAATAAGGGGATTTTCCCCTATTTGGTTATTTGCTTGTGTTGCGTCTGAGTGCATCCATGTGCGTGCGTGTGCGTATGCGTATGCACCGTGTGCGCTTGTGCATCAAGTCGGGCGGCTTTGTCTGAAACACTTCTTTTGCATCTAGTAAGCGAGAAAAGACGGAAAAGCGGTTTCCTTGCGCTCTAAGCGGTTATTTTTCATTAAACCTTATAGTTTATCGTTTGAAGCTTTTAAACCCATTGTGTACGTACACAAATAAGCGTGGAAAGATTTCTTTGTTATCTGTCACTCTGTAATAACTCAAAGATAGTGCTTTCTGTGGGGATGGTCGAAAATTCGGCATACCCAGTACAAACTTTATTCGGGGTGGTCGTGCAAAGGTAAATCCAAATTTGGACGCATCTTCAACCAGCGCAAACTTGCGCCCGTTGTCTATTCTGTGGGGTCTCGTCATTTTTGATGATACCCCAAACGGAAATTTCCGCTCGGCTCTCTTCTTTCAGACATCAAAACGGAAAATTGCGTTGTGGTCTCCCTGTTGTGCTACATATCGGGAAAGCGACATCTAAAATCGTGAAGCCTCAGCGAGTGAAAGAAACTGCCTATATGTTTTCACCGAATTTCTTAAAAACGCAAATAAAAGCGCACCAAGCGGTTATTTTTCAAAAGATACATAAGTTATCGCAAGACGGAAGAAAGCCGTTTTGTGTGCGCAAACAATATGCAAAAACCAAATATTTCTATCTGCTTCTATCTAGCGTTTCAAAGTTTGAGTATTACAGAAACGAAAAAAGCAAGCTATCTCGTTTCAGATAACTTGCTTTTAATGTTCTCCTAAAATCTAATTATTTACACCTCGCACCGTCTTACTTCTTTGCGTTCTTCTCTATCTCCTTTGTCGTATCTGCTTTTATCTTTGCATTGGTCTCCACTTCGTATGCGTGCATAACTCCAAGTGCTCTCATTGCGTTGTGCAAGCTCTCTCTAGCGATATCCACCTCCTTCTTGCGTCTGTCCCCATCTTCGAGGTCGCCAAAGTTGATTTCCAACTCTGTAACCAAATTGGCTACGTTCTTCATCAGGTTCAAAACCTGAAGCTCATTGATACCACTAACCTTAACCATGCACTCTTTTGCGTTGTTTACTGAATTTGTCATAATCTTATATATTTAAATTGTTACTTTAATAATCGTTACTTAACTCCTTGTGTATTACTTGCAATAAAATGAAAATTGCAACCCTCTTCTCAACTTACAAACGCATTTATCAGCGAGTGAAGCAAAAGCACGTTTCAATAACTTGTTGAGCATTTCAACTCCGATTAATGCGAGTGCTCCAGCAACACCAACCAACTTGTTGATTTTCTTGCCATTGAAAACGCCACTTACTTTGATTCTGAAATTAGCGTTTATCTGCTTTGTTGTATATTCTAAATTCTGTTTCATTGTCGTATATCTTTTTATTGTTAAACTTCTTGTTTCTTGTTTTCGATTGCAAAGATATAAGTTTTAAATTACACTACCAAATATTTTTGAGAAAAAATGTAGGTTTTGTCTTACATTTAACCCTCCTTAACAAATAAAGGTCTAAATTACATTATTATATATAAAGTAAATTATATCTTAAATAATTTGGCGGTTTCAAATAAAAACTATATCTTTGCACCATAATTTTAAAGTTACAAGTTATGGATATAAAGGAAATAATCAAAAGTAAGGGTTTTACCTTGTCTGAGGTAGCCGCAAAAATGAAGGATAAGCAAGGTAATATTGGCGTTTCGCACGCATCATTATCCCAAATGCTATCAAACAACCCAACCACCAACAAATTACGTGAGGTTGCAAGTATTATCGGCTGCAAGGTCGGGGACTTCTTTGCGGACGAAATGAGCGGTACGGATTTTACGGCACTTGTTAAGTCGGGTAATGAGTTCTTTTGTGCTTCTTCATTGAAGGAGTTGGAAGACATCGTAAGCGAGTTAAAAGCGAAAAGTTAGGTATCAGCAGAAAAAGGACTGCAAAAGTTATCAGCGTTTAAAGAAGGGCGTGGCGGCTTGTTACCGCTTCGTCCTTCTTTGCGTTCCGTTGGTGCTCTACCCTTGTGCGCATCGTGTTGCAAGTGCTTCGGCTCTTCTTCGTTTGCGTTTGCGTGTGCGTGTGTTCTGCTTCGTTCTGCTTGTGCTCGCCTCATCTGTAAGGTGAGCAAAAAGATAGTTATTTTCTCGGGATTTCGCTTCTAAGGGGTTATCCTCGCAAAGTAGTGCAATTTATCATCTGAGGAAAGAAAACCCCTCCAAGCTAAGAAAAACCACGTTTCCGCTCTTTTCGTGTCTTCATTCTCTCTTTTCGCTTGTTTCTTGCACTCTGATAGCCTGTTTTCTCTAAAATTAGAAACTTTTTCAATAAAACTTGGTGCTATCTCAAAACTTTATCGTATCTTTGCGCTCGGTAATGGTGCTTTGCGCTGCGGCTCTCGTGTGTTCGCTAGTGCTCTGTAACATTGCAAACGTGCCTTTGTCGTTTCGTGCGGTTCTGTGCCAGCTTCTCAAAAAGTCCTCTGTTTGTGTGTTCTGTTTCGCATTATTCGGAGCAAACTCAAAGAAGCCTATCAGATTGCAATACCGCATCCCCTTAAACATATAGGTGCGAGTGCTCGCCAACTGGTTGCACATTTGGCTTGCATCATAAGGGCGTTGGTGCGCACATCGCCCTTCCTCAGTTCCTTTGGTGTTATTGTCGGCACATCATCGGGCAAAAACCGATTAAGTTCGGAAAGTTATCCGCTACGGTGTGATAGCTTATAGGGAGCGGTCTTTTTTCCGAGATTGCTCCCTTTTTTCTTTCTGTTTACTCAGTACTTCGTTTTTTCTTGCTTCTTCGTCTGAAAAGTCGTACCTTTGCACTCGGACAAAAACCCTTGTGTGGTCTTGTGCGTGGGCGGTCGTGTTATTGCTAGCACGGATAATGGCGAATAATAGTATCCATAAAACGCCCTCGCTTTAAGATTCTCCGATTCCGTAACTTTACTATATAATAATTATTAGAAAATAAGACTTGAATTTATAATTCATATTCGTTTTAAATTATTAGTTTTAAAAAGTCAAGAAAGATAGGTATTAAGTTCTACAAGGTAATAAAGATTGTTTTCAAGGATAACATTTAAAAAGCGTTCTAAGCAAGCAAAATAAAGATATATAACGAGTTCCAACTCCATACGGATACAAGGTGTTTCTTTCATAAGCGGTGAAGAAATGAGGGAGCGGTTGCCAAACTTTTAAGGGTGTGTTTGTGTTCTGAAATATTCTCTTTTCATTCTGTGTGTGCGTAATAACACTACAAAATATTTATCTCAGCCATTTAGGCAGCTCGCTCCCTCTGATTCTTCATTGTTTCACTTCATTCTCTCTTTCTGCGAGTTACTTCTTTCTATTAAGAAAGATTTCATCCTGCTTCAACGTTGCCACCGCTATTGAGCGGTTGAGTATCTTTGCATATATTTCGGTCGTTGTCAGTCTTGCGTGTCCTAACATCTTTGCAACCATTTCCAAAGGTACTTCTGAGTTAAGCATCATCGTGGCAAACGTGTGCCTTGCTACGTGGAAGCATATCCACTTATCAGTTATGCCAGCATCCTTCGCCCAACTTCTCAAATGCTTGTTTGTGTTCGTATTGTTCGGCATTCCGTCAAATACGAGTGCATCGGCTTCGCCCTTGCGCTCTGGTAAGAAAGAAGCCCCGACCTCAGAAAGGTATGCCCTTATCTGCTGTTTCGTCTTCTTCATTGTTATGGCGAAATACTTGCCGTTGTCATCCTCTCGCATTTCGTTCCATCTAAGGCTTGTAATATCGCTCCATCGCAAGCCCGTGAAGACTGAAAACAAAAACGCTCTTTTCACGTTCTCGTTTGTGCATCGTGTATTTATCAACGCTTCCACCTCTTCGATTGAAAGGTACTCCCTAGCTTCTTTGTTGTACTTCGGCTTTTCTGTTCCCTTCAACTCGCCTACGGGTGATTTCTCGATTATTCCATCTGTCACCGCTCTAGCCAAAACTATATCAAGCATTTCAAAAAGTCGTGCCTGCGTGTTCTGTGTTATCTGCTTGTGCTTCTTCGTTGTTACTCTCGAAATTGCATCGTGTCGCAAATACGAGATAAAGCCATCAAGCCAAGGCTTGTCAATAACGGCAATTTTAATCTGTGCCGTGCGGTATTCGCCTACGTGGTAAGCTAGCATTTCAAGGGAGACGTTTGTCTGCGTTGAAAAAGTCTTTGCTTTGATTAAGTGCTCGATATAATCAGAAAGAAGGACGTTTCTTTTCTTCTTCGGCTCTAAGCCGTGTCCTTGTCTGATTGCATCGGCATTTCTGATTCCTGCCTCTGCTTCTGCCGTGCGCACGATTTCGGTATTACGCATCTTTGCGGCTTCGTCTGCTTCGGGATTCAACACACCTACAGAAAAACGTGTAGCCTTGCCCTTATAACTTGAATAAAGATATAATTGCACGTTACCACTCGGTAACTCTCTCGCTCTGAGTGTTACCTTTCTGTTATCACTTGCGCCAGCCTTGCGCCCTCTTTTCTGTGAAGGTTCGGGCAGTCCATAACCTTTGATAAGGTCTTTCGCCGTCTTGAATAACTTCTTTTTTGCCATAACTTCTATTTTATATGTTCTGTTTCGTGTGCAAAGATACAACTTATTTTTGAAACGTGTGCAATTTATGAGCAATAAAAAGTTATATTTTAGTTATATTAAATGATATTGTGCCGTTCTCGTATCTATCAGAAAACTAGCCTAAAATCCTAATAGTTATCATTTTATATAATATACTATAATATTTCAAAATTAGGGAATTATTTTGGCACGCCTAAATATTTATTTTTTCGTATCTTCTTATATATCAGATATTTATAACATTCAACCACTTTCCGTGTGCAAAAAACGTGAATAAAAGTAACTGAAAACAGTTATTTTTAGCGAATTTCACGCCTAACGGGTTATCCCTAGAAAACCTTATAACTTATCATCTGAAACGAGAAAACCGCTCCAGCAAAGGAAATACCGCTCCAGCGTTCTTCGTCTGCTTCGTGCCGTGCTCTTATTCTGTTTACACTTTGTTTTTGTTTCTGTTTTCTGATTGAAAGAAAATGAGTACCTTTGCAAACGAAAAGAAGGGGCGTTGTTTCTCGCTTGCCATGAGGACGTGCGAATAATAGTACCACGTTTCAAGCCTCTTCTTTTTACGTAACTACGTAATTTTCAAGTATTTTATTTGTAAAAGAAAAGCCACCTCGGATATTCATTATCCTTGGTGGCTCGTCTTCTTATATATCTGTATCTTCGTTTATGGCAGCAAACGGAAATACCACTCTATCATCTGTTTTTTATCTGATATTTACAGAAAGGCGAACATTATCGCCAATAATCTTTAGCAATCTTTCTGAGGTCGGCAATATCATCCTTGATGGCAAACAAATTCGCCGTGTTCTTGTTGATTGCTTCCAGCTGCTGTAATCCTTGATACTGAATATCTCGCATTTCTGAAACGTTGTTAGCCGTCTGTTCGGCAAAAACACGTATTGAAGAAGTATCAACCGAAATACTCATGCAAATGTTCTTTGTCAGTTCGGAAATGGTTCTCTGTTGTTCTACTGTTATTTGTATGGCATAGCCGATACCAATTAAACTACTTGCTTGGTCTGCGGTAATTGCTTCGATTGCCTTACCTGTTGCCGTCTGCTGAGATTGCGAGTTTTCGCCCGTGTAGCCCGTAATCTGTGCCCAATAATCTCTTTGCTCAATACCTTGCTCAACTATCTTATCATATTCCCCCTTCAACTTGTCAATATCGTCCTTTGTGAGCGTTCCCTCTTGCATCTTCGCTCCCCATTTCTCATATAACTTTTTTAAGTCGGTATTAATCAACTTTTCCAAGCCATATCTAATAACCGATTTTTGCATCATTTCGGCAAAGTCGTTAGAAAAGTCCTTTGCCGTACTTTGCATATCCATAAGTTTTGAAACGAAATCGTCCCTCATTGAGGAGAAGGAGATTTGTGTCAAGCTCTCGTTTATCTGCTGAGTGAGTTCTTCCAACTTGTCGGCTTGGTCGATATAATCATCCAACTTGTCGGCAACAGAATTACCATAACCGCCCTTGCCCGTGTCTTTGATACGTTCCCAAATATCAACCGCACCGCCACGGAGTTTCTTCATCTCCTCGGGTGTCAAGTCCCAAAGATTGCCGCTAAAATTATCTTTGCCAGTAATCTTCTTTATGCGGCTTATCTCATCATCTGAGAAACCATTCCAATAATAGCTCCAGGAGTGGTGAGAACCGTGGTAGCCAGCCTGTTCTTGTGCTATCTTTTTGTAATTCTCGTTTTGCTCTTCTTGCAATTTGTACGCCTCTTTGTACGCTTCAACGGACTTCGCTCCACTTGAGTTCTTCATTGTGTCGTTTAGGTCTTCAATTGATTGTTGCAAACTCTTGTTTCTGTCTGAAAGGTTATTGATTGCTTCCTCTACCTTCTCGGCATTTGAGTTCGTAAACCATTGGCTCATACCCTTTGAAGAAAGCGCACCAAGAGAAAGGACGCTTCCGAGTTTGCCCGTGATATTATCAAGAATACCACCGATTCCGTTTATAAGTGAGCCGCCAATTTGCTCAATAAACTTGCCGCTGAAAATGTTATCTATCAGCCCGTTTATTGCACTTAATACGGTATCAATTAAGCCTCCAGCGATTCCACCGATTCCTTGCTCTGCGATTGTATCAAGCAAAGTAAGAACCGCTCCAATAATCTGAGAAATCAAATCCGATTTACCTGCAAATGCTTTGCCAAGTACCTTTCCTATCGTGTCTGTAACTGCTTGCGTTGCCTTACCGCCATTAACCTTCTGGTCAAAGTTTACAAATGAGTTCCAAACACTCGAAATTGAGCCACTTTTCATATTGTTCAAAAGCGTATCAAGTGAGGTCAAAGTACCGCTAAGTTTCTGCGCTGAGTCGGTAACGCTGCTTTGTGCGCCTACGAGGTTGGCATCAGCATCAGCCAAGGCTTTTCTGTTGTTGTCGTTCTCTATCTGCGCATTGCCGAGTTTTCCCTTTGCATCAAGTTTTTGCATATCGTTTCCGCTCTTCATTGCCTTTTCATAGGCTTCCTGCGCTTCTGCCAAATTCTTACTTGATACATTAACTTTTTCCTCTGCCTCGTTTCTCTTCTCTAGCTTCTGATTGTAGTCATTAATCAGTTTGCCAAGTTGTGAGAAATTAATATCTTTCCACTTGCTTGTGCCGTACTGATTGGATAACTCATTCATACGGGAAAGAAAGTCCTTTTGCTCTGTGAGTGGCTTTGCTTTGAAGGTATCAGTTTTTGAAAAGTCCTTCATTGTCTTCAAAATATCGGTCATTTGGTCTTTGAGTATTACACCAAATTCGCCAAATACCTTTGCATAGTCAATTTTACTTTCTATCTCGTTGGCTCTAACATTTCCAATTTGCTTCGCCTTCTCAGCTTGCAAAGTCTTCACCTTGTAGGTGTCGCCCTGTGATTCTGCCTCCTTTATCTTCGCATCGTATTCCCTAGCGATTGCAAGTTGTTGCTCCTTGAAAGTTCCGTATTCCTTCAGATAGTCATAAAGACTTTGCGTCTTCTGCTTCAACTGCGCCAAGTCGTAAGCGTTCTCCTTTGCTTCCAAGGCTTCATATTTTGCGTTTATGAGTGCCTTTTGGTCGCTTGTGAGTGTTACTTTCTTATCCAAGCCGCTTGCATAGAAACCCTCCTTTTTCTTGTTGTCGGGGTTCTTGTCGTATGCTTGTTTGGCTGCTGCGATATTCGTTTGAAGCAAACTCTTTTGCTCTTCCTCGATTGCGTGTTTCTGTTTCTCGTAATCTAGTTTATGCTGAGCCGCTTCCTTCTCGCTTGCGCTTTCAAGTCGTGAAATGCCAGCCTCTCTTTCCGCTATATACAAATCCCACTTTACCTTTTCGGCTGCTGCCAATTTCTTTGCCTCTTGCTCGGCTTCTGTTTCACGGAAATTTCTCTGTTGCTCCTGTAACTGCTTCAACTTGTTTTTGCCGCTGCCATCATCTATAGAGTTAAGATTCCCGATTGCAAGTGCTTCGCCCGTTGTCTTCGCCTTGTTAAGTGCTCTTGTCGTGTTCATCATCTTTGCAACCATCAAACGAACCTCTTTACCCGTATATAAGCCACGGTTTCCGTCAAACTCGGAGTTATGATTGTAAGCCTTCAAGGTTGCCATCATAGCCTTGCCCGCTGAGTTTGAGCCGTATTTCTTCAAGCTCTCTTTATAGATAGCTTGCAAGCGGTCTTGTATGTTCTTTCTTCTTTTGTCATTGTAATCCTTTACAGAAATACCCATTCCGTTAAAGTGATTATCCCACCAAGAATTTTCATTCAAGCCGTTCATAACGTTGTTAAGGTTCAACGTCTTTCCACCGCCCTTTCCGTTCTGTTGTGCGCTCTGCTTGTTTGGGCTTCCGAATAACTTGTAAATAGTGCTTTCCTTGATTGCATTATCCACGCTATTTATCCATTGAAGGGCAGATTTAAGCGAGTTCTTAATAGTTGTACTAAAATTGCCGATACCCTTAATTGCACCACTACAACTTTCTAGGAAATTCGCATAGGCTGGGGTAAGGTTCACGTTCACCTCGTGCGCTAGTGCTCGCTTTGCATTCGCAAGGCGTTTCTCCTGATTCTCCAACTTACTTTCTGCGCTTGCAAGCGTTTTCGCTGCGCTCGCTTCATCATCCAAGCCGCCTTGCATCTGCTTTATATCAGCCGCACCTTGCACGAATACCTTTGCAAGGGAAGCCTGTCTTTTACCAAGGAGACTTGTAAGGAGTGCATTCATTTCGTGAGATTTCGCCAAGTTTTGCAGTGCTTTTGTCGCACCCACTACGCTCGGGTTGTACTCGTTCTTTGATTGTGCGGAAAGTCGGGTCATCATCATAACGTATGCACTTGCCGCCTCGCTTGCGCTGCCAAACGTGCTTGTGCCATAGCTTGTGGCGGCTGCGAGTTCTTTAAAAGAAACGCCAGCGTTTTGTGCTCTGTTAGCCGTCTGTGCCAAGGCTTGCGCCATTTCGTCATACGTTGTCGTGCTCTTCTTTGTAGCATTAATAATAATCGTGCTATTCTCTTTCGCTTGGAGTGCCGTCTGGTGGTATGCTCCTGCAATTTTCAACTGATAACCTGCCGCCTCGTCTGAGGTCTTTCCAAGTACCGTTGCAAAGTCGTTTGAAGACTTCGTAACGTCTGCGATTGCATCAGAATTTCCACGCAAGCCTTCAAAGTACTTCACCCACTTTGTGCCAGCCTTCGCCATTTCTTCTGCTGAGTGGGTGCTATCATATTCAAGTGCTACAAATTGCGCTCTGAGTGATTCAAGCGTTCCAGCATCAACATAAGCCTTTAAACCCATCATGGATTCGGTTAACTGCTGATTAATCAGCGTAAGTTTTTTTAAGCCTGCTGCCACGGCGGTAATACCTGCCATTGTCGCACCCTTTGGCGAGAAAACCAAGGAAAGAAGGTTCTCGGGATTCAAGCCCTTTGAAGCAAAGGACTTCAACTTGTCAAAGATACCCTTAATCTTACTTGAAGACTTCTCTGCCTCTTTTCCAACTTCTTTCGTGGCTTTTGCAGTCTCCTTGGCTTTCTTCGTCACGTCTTCATAAGACGTACCCATACCTTTAAGTTTCTCCTTGCCATTGAGAATTTCCTTTGTTATCTCTTCCTGCTGCTGCTTATTCTTCTTTGCTTCATCAGAATTTTTGCCGTACACTTCGGTTATGTTCTGATATTCGCCTTTCAGGATTTTTAACTGGTCGATATTCTCCTTTATAACGTTGGCAATATCTTCCTTTGTCATTCCTGCCCACATATCGGCAGTTTCGTTCTTTACATCGGCAGCGGTCAGCTTCATCTTTGCAAGTTCTGCCTCTGCCTCATAAATCTTCTGTCTAGCCTCGCCCGTCTGTTTGTTCCACTCTATAAGAGTTTCAAAAGGAAATTTCTGCTCCTTTATATCTGTGCCAAGTCCCCAAAAATTCGGACGTTGCTCTGAAAGTTTCGCATATTCAGACTGCAAGCGTTTAATCTCCTCGGTCTTTGCCTTGATTGCATCGGCTTCCTTGTCTGTCTGCTCCTTCTCCTGTTGCTGATTCTGTGAGGTTGCTTGTGCCTGTTGCTGCTTCGTCTGGTTGAGTTTCTCGTATGCGCTATTTAATGAGGTTAAACTCTCTTGTGTTGCTCTGATTTGCGCATCTATTTCGTTTGCCTGCTCTCCAAGGCTCTTATATACGCCAAAGTAGGTATGGGATTTCGCATCGGCTGCGGCTTTCGTTGCATCGTCTGCCCCGATACCCTCATTAAAAGCATCCTCATAGTTCTTGTATGCCTGTGCTTGTTTCTCCAATAACTCAGCACGTTCTTTGCTGAGTTGGTTCAAACGTTCTTCTGCTGCCTCTTTCGTGCGCAAATACTCATCCTCAGAAACCTTTCCCTCTTGCAAGCGTTCTGTAACTCGCTTTATGGCTTCTGCCTCGGCATCTGAGTTTGAAACACGTTGCTTGCTAGCTTCTGCGGCTTGTTGTACTGCTGCGGTGTTCTCTTGCACCTTCTGCGTTTCCTCGCCTATCTTCGTGGCGTTCTCGCCGTGTGCGGCTGATTCTGTGCCTATCGCTGCGGCTGCGGCTGCGTGTGCTCCAGCATTTACGCCCGTGGCTACGTTTGAAATGCTTCTGCCAGCGTTTGAAAGGTCAAAAACCGAATTAAGTGCCGAAACCATCTGCTGAGTTTCGGAGAAGGTGGATTGCAAATTGTCGTAAGTGCTAGTTAAGCGTCCGAGTGTTTTCTCGTGTCCCTCTAGCGTCTTGTTTAAGTCGTTCCACTCAGCCGTGCCCGTCTGAATTTTTGAAATGCGAGATTTCAAGCCTTCGATTGAAGACATCGTTTTGGTTATCTCTTCATTTACTTGCTTTATAGCTTGTGGAGTGCTCTCCATTTGCTTCTGATAGGTAGCCATTGCGTCAGCTATCACCTTAATCGCCTTTTGCGTTTTCTCGCTATTCAAGTTTGTGCTTGTTGTGATTTCGTTCCACGCACCATTTAACTTGTTTTGCAAGTTTGTTGTATCAACGCCTAACTTATCAAGTCGTTTTGTCAGCGTATCAAATGTTTGCAACATATCGTTTGCGTCAAAATGCGCCGATATACCCAAAATATCATCTGCCATAATATCAAAGTTTAAGTTATATATTTTGTTATCCTGTAATACATAAGAAGACGAAAACGTTTAAACGCTTGTGCCGTTCTTCTCCAAAAGTTGTCTGATAACTTCGTTTTTGTCGTTACCATCTAGTTCAACGCTCGTATCAATTTGGTTTCCTTCTCGCCAAACGTTTCTAGGGTCATCCCCTACGATTGCCCTTGCAAGTTGTTCAACGTTTCCGTAACCAAAAGCCGTTGCATCTTCTTGCGTCAGGATTGCGTCTTTTTCTACGTCTGTTTCCTTCATATCTGAGAATAAAGAAAACCCATAGAAACCATTTATCCAACTGAAAATAACCTTTTTTTTCATACGTGCGCCTCCTTTTCTAGCTTTGAAACCGAAACGCTTGTTACCTTCTGTGTCGATTCATCGAAACGAACCCATAACGTGTCGCCCTCTTTGTAGTCGATTTCGGTATCTTTAAGCATTGTTTTAATGAGTTCTTCCTTTGAAGGGAAACCCATCAAACGTGCAAAGTTATCGTCCACTTGGATTTCTTCTTTGCCATCTTCAAACCATCTTCTGAAAATGATTTCAGTACCTTTGTACTTCATCTTTAACACAATAATTTTCTGTATCATATATTCACCGAAATTAAGTTGTTATTTACTTGTCGATTAAAGCCTCTAGGACTTCGCTCGGCAGTATTTTCTTTAACTCTGTTGCCACTTTGTTTGCGGTCTGTGCGCTGATAAGCATTGTGGCGATTTCTGCGCCTTGTGAGTTATATTTGTGTAGCAAAAGTAACTCTCCGGATTTACCGATATAAACCTTTTCTTTCATTCTTTCTTTGTTCTAAGGGGCGCAAATACTTTGCGAGTGCATTTCCTTGCGCCCTCTGATTAACCAATACTACTGAATACGGAAACGTGCGTATCCATATTTGTTGATAGCTGCCTTTATCTCTTCATTGATGAAATAAGGCAAAGTCTCCTCATAGACTTCTTCCACGCTCAAAGTCGGTGCTACACTCTGGTAGCTTTCACGGTCAAGCAAGTCCAAAGTTTCGTAACCGAAACCCAATACCACGTCCGTTTCTTTAAGGTCTGAAATTACGGTGTTCGCCTTGATTGCTTCGGGAAGATTTGAAACGGTCAAGGTGTCTTTATCTGAGCCATACGAAATACTCGTAATTGTAAATCCTGCCAAACTATCACCCACTTTAAGCAAGTGCTTTGGAGATACCTCCAAACTTGTTGCTCCACTCTCTGCCTCAGTCAAAACCTTGCAAGACTTCAATACCATTGCCTTGCCATTTGTTTTGTTAAGTTTATAAACCACACCCTTTGGAAGGAAGCGCAAACTAACTGGGATATTACCCATCTCCAAGTCATAGCCGCCCTGTCTGCGGACGCATCTTTCCTCCCACCAAAGCGCCTCTTGTATGTGCTCGGGTTTGGTTCTTCTCATAAACATTCCTACATTAACCATAATCGTTCAATTTTTAAAAAGTTGTGTTATTAATTCTTTGCGTTTCGCTCGGAAAATCCTTTCATCATTGCGATAAAGGATTCCTGGTCTATCTTCTTCTGTGCCTTCTCGGGATTTGCTATAAAATCAAGCAATTCCTTTACTCTTGGAAGGTTCGTTCCATAGTCGGCATCCGTTACCGCAATCGAGGAAGAGTTAAGTATTTTCTCCTGTATCTTTTCCTTCTGCTCTTCATCAAGTAAGCCGCTAGTAAAAAGGGTTCTGAGGTTGCCAAGTTCTCTTGTCTTGGCGGTCTCTAGTGCCTTCTGCTGATAGCCTTCCAATTCTGAGCGAAAACCGTTCAAAAACTCGTTTCTCTGTTGCTCTCGCTCCTGTGCTCTCTTCGCTATATTTTCTGCAATCTTTTCGTGCATCATTTCGCTAAAAGTCTTTTCTGCCATAAATAAATTCTCCTATAATTAAGTTATTTAATGAAATATGAATAATCAACAAATGAAGGCTCAAACTCGCCATTTTCGCCAACCTTGAAAAGGTTTCCAATCTGCGCCATCGTGCTAGGATATACGCTCTTTGGAAAGTGGCTCAAAAACTCTGTGAGTGCCTTTGCTGCGTTCTTGTGCGCTTCGTATGCCTCGTTTTGTGCTTCTGTCTTAATCCAAAAGCCGCTCTCCTTGGCTGCTCTCTCTTCCAAGTCTTCGGGAAGCGAGATTTCGCCATCCTCTGAGATAATAAGCCACTCTTTGCTCTTTTGCAAATTGAAGCGCATTTCGTCAAACCCTGCTCTCAGCTTCAAGACATCATCTTTGAAGGCGATTGCAGCAAGTTTGAAATGTTCTTTGAGGTTGTCACGAATTAACTTTGCTTGCACTCCGCTTGTTTCTTCTGCGAGTTGTCTTGCAAAGGCTTCGTCCAAGTGCTCTGTGTGGCGGTAAACGGTCTTGCACTCTCTAGATTCTTCGCTGATTGCAACCTCTTCCCTTACCATTGAAAGGCAGTCGGAAATAATATCCTTTGTTACCTCAATTCCCTTCTCATCAAGTTTTTCCTTGATAGCCACGACCTCTTTATAAGTGCTTTCTATCTCATAAAGGAGTTCCGTCTTTGCGCTTTCATTGTAACCCATAAAAATAGGTTCAAAGATACGCTTTTCTGTTTCTTCTTTCTGTTCTGCTGCCATAATATTTCAGATTATAAATTCATCCTCTAAGTTCTTTGTAAATCTCAGATAATACTTTGCTTTGTCTGCCAACTTCAAACGTGAAAAACCCGTTTTCATCTATTGGCGCAAACTGCTCCGCTTCTGTCTTTACAACTGCTTTTGCCATTTCATTTTTGCACCAAATATAATGAGCCATCATCGCACGCAAAGAAATATATCCCTCTGCTAGTGCAAAGTTATCATCAAGCAAAATCCAAACTTGCTTTTTATCGTCTGAAACCTTGAAAGAAACGTCCACGCCATTTATATTCTTTGTTACTATCTGCGACATCTTACTAAAACTTTTTGGTTGCCGAGTGCTCGGCTCTGTCTTCTACTCTTTTCAAAGAAGAAGCCGCCGAGCCTCAGCATTAAATACTTATTACGTCTATTAATTTATTACTATCTATCGGACTGCCATCTGGTGGCGGTCTTGCTTGTTTGTGCGGTTCTAGCCGCTTGTTTTCAAACTCTATCTTTTCGCCCATAATACTAATTTTTGTTTAATGCTTCGTTTATTGTTTCCCTATCGAGATTTGGAAGCTCTGTGAAGCCATCGTAACTTCTTCTTTCAAAGTCTTCTCCTATCTCTTTAAAGATTTCTTGCATCTCCTTCAAGGCATCGGTACTTGAAACGTAACTTATATAAGTGCTTTTAACCTCTAGCAAAGAAGAAAACGCCTGTTTCTGTTCTGCGGTAATGTACCCTTGCTTTAAGATAGTAAGAAGCAATATTTTACTTTCTCTATCTAGCTTTGTTACCTCTATTTTCTTACTCGCCATTGTCATCGCCTCCCGTATCTACATTACCCGTAATCTCGGAGATAATATCATCTATTTGTTCATCCGATAAGTTGTGTAAATCCACGTTTGCTTTGATTTTGCTTTCTGTCTGCTTCGGCAACACATACGGCATAAGTTGGGAAACAACTTTCCATCTTTCTTTGAGTGGAAGCAATTTAAACTCATCAGACAACTTTTTGGCATTTGAACCGATAAGAGAAATTGCCCATTCCTTGATATATTTTGTTTTGTCGTTTGTGCTTCCCTTCGGTCTTCCCTTCGGGTTGCCTGATTGTCCTTTCTGAAACTTTGCCATATCTTCAAACTCCTTTCTTTTTAAAGTTCTGTAATTTACGCTTTATGCAAGACTATAACGACCTCTCCGTCCTGTTCTTCTGTCTTGTTAAAGTTATTCTTCATATCAGCGGAGCGCACATCTACAAAGGTAAAACCAATCTCTGTGGCTATCTTCTTTCCGTCTTCAAGAAGCGGATAACGCTGCGAACCAACTTGCAAGCAGAAATAAGCGTTTTCTTTGAGTGCAAGGAAAACCTTGTGTATCAAAACACGATAAAAGTTATCTCGCCACGCCTCATAACTTGCGTTTGATTCTCGGCTCTGTTCACCGCCCAAATACTTTTCTGTGTCAAAGTAAGGTGGCGAGGTAAGCGCAAAGTCGAAATACCCATCTTGGAGCGGTTGTTTTTCAAAAGGTGAGCAATTAAGCGTTACCGCCTTTTCGTGCTCTGTAAACCCTCGGAAAGTGCTCCATATCAAACTATCGCCTTCTATCTGATAAGGTGAAGCGTCCGTGCCGTTATACTCTCCAGCCTTTGAAGCTAAGAAGCCTATCAAACGACCGCCCCAACCTGCGCACGGGTCAAGGACTCGCCCCCCCCATAGGACAAAATTCATCTATCAAAGATTTTGCAAGGTCTGCGGGAAAGTCGAGTGGCATTTTTGCACCGCTAAAAGCGAGTGAGCCGCTTATAAGTGCTTTGAATTTATCAGCGCACACGAAACGTAACCGTTCGGCTTTGGCTTCATCTTTGCAAATTCGCTGCAACCCTTCATAAGTACTGAACTGGTCGCCTACGGTCTTAAACTGCTGCGGATGGAAGGCAAGCGAGTTATAACGTGGATAGTCTTTGCCGTAATACGCAAATCTGATAAAGTCAAATAATGCGGTATTCGGGGTAATGAAGGAAAAGCCATTCAGCGCATCAAATTGGGCAAGAATATCAGAAGCCACGTCCTTTGTTGCTCTGTTCAAAAGCTCTTCAACTTCGGGGCGTGTTTCGTCTGTCTTCTCTTCTTTCTCTTCGCTCTCTTCATTGTCTTTGTCGAGTGGTTCAAGGTCTTCCTCTTCAAAGTCGGGCATCGTGTCAAAAGCCCATTCGTCCAACTCTTCTTCGTCCCACTCGTTTGCGATTGCTTCCCAGTCGATTTGTCCGTAAGCCATGTTATCCTTTATGGCATATTCTCTCAACTTCTTCAACGTTGTGGACTGAGGAAAGACGTAACACGGCACTTCCTTCATCTGTAATTCACGGCAAGCCCTAAGGCGCATATTACCGCCAATTACTATATAGTTTTTGTTTTTGAGTTGGTACACCTTCAAGGTGTTGGCTCTCAGAAATTCGGGTGATTCCCTAATACTCTGTTTCAAGTCCTCAAACTTTTCATCTTTGATAAAACGAGGATTTTTCGGTACGCCTTGTAACTGCCCGTCATTGAGTTCTAGCGCATCGAGTTTTATCGTCATATATGATTCTTTATTTGCTCTCATATCTTCATTGTTTTTATTTCTGTATCAAAGAATATTCTGCTATCCTTTTTTTGTTTCTTGTTACCATTTCGGTATGTATGTTATAGCCTCTTTCTCTCAGATTGAAAATGATTGAAGAAAGGCGCAAACTGCCGCACATCTTAAAAGCTGATAAAGCCGTTACCTTGTCGCCGTCTTGCAAGCGTTCAAGTATTATCTTTGTTTGAGTTTCTTTTTCCATTGTTTTGCATCTTTGAGTTTATGAGTTATTTTTCTTGGAAACCCTTTCCAAGGGGTTCTCCCTTCTCGGACGTGTGATTTATCATCCGACATCGGGAAAACCCCTTGGAGCGCATTTTTCAGCGTTCAGCACGTTATTTGCTTGCTTCTGCTGCTTCTTCGTTCTCTGGCGGTGTAGGCTTTGAGCGACCAAGATACGTTATTTCTTCGCCGTCTTCTGCCTCGCATTCTTGCGCCAGTTTCAAAGTTTCGTTCAACTTTGCGCCAAACATCGTACAAAGTAATGTTTGCACTTGCGACAATTTCACACATACACTTTGCATTTCGCTTGGCGCATTGTCAAAGGCTGCTAATCTGTCAGCCTTCTTCTTGAGTTCGTTTGCGAGTGCAAGGACTTGTCGAATATCGTTGCACTCTTCGCTGTTCATTGCGTTCTTTATTTTCATATAACTTTTCACTTTATAGAGTTCATTTTTCGCTTATCTTAAAAAGCCTGTGGCGCATAAGCATCCATTATTTCTTGTGCGTGCTTTCTGCTTACCACACCGACCGCTACCAAACCACCTTGGAGAAGGTTATCGCCTCGCTTTGCGGCTTTTATCAGATAATATTCAAGTGCTTCCTGCCCTACGAGTTTTTTTCCCTCTGTCGGCTTCGGCTCTTCCTGCTTCGGCTTGTTGCTTTCTTGTACCACCGCCTTGTGTTTGAGATATAAAGGAAACTGCTTCGAGTAATCGGAAATATCTTCGTTGCTCGTAAACTTATCCTTGTAGGTATCTCTGTAGGCATCACAATACAAAATAAGGTCGTACATTGTGCATTGTGTGCCGTGCTTTGCAATAAATCTATCTACGGCAGCATAAAACAACACATCATTGAAATTTCCCTTTGCACCACCCATTTGAAAGAGTGCCGAAAAGTTCATTCCTACGATTGTACGGCAAAGTCCCTTCTGTTGGTACACCTCATCAACTTGCGACAAGGTAATACACGGAGCATTCACCAAAGTGCTCTCTCTCAACGTTGCATCGTGCCACTTTGAGATAGTAAAGTTAGCCATCAGCGCACCACCATTCGGATAGTACTTCAAGAAGGCTTTAACGTTTGCCTCCTGTTGTGCTGAGTATTGGGAGCGTTTAATTACCGCCCCCGTCTGATTGCATTGGCTGGATTTCGCTAAACATTCTTGCGACTGCTTGCGCATTCCGCTCAATATTGATTTGCTGCTGAGTTCTTCTGTCTTGTTGTCCGTTGTTACTTCCATAATTGCTTGCGGTTTGATTATTTCTAACTGGTATTTCATATTCATCCTCCCAGCGTTCTCCGTTCAAATACGTGGAAGGCATCAATACCTTAACATTCTCTTCGTGCTTCTTTCTGTATTCTATAAAAGCGGCATATCTCTTTGCACCTTCAAAAGCAAGTTTTCTCTTTTCGTTTGTCATTTTCTTCCATTTTTCTTCCGCTTTCTTTTTGTCTGTATGGTTTGGAAAAACAGAATAAAAATCCGTAAAAGGAAACTCTTCCATCTGTTCCGTGTCAAAAAATTCAGCCTCTTTTTTAGGTGGTTTGGGCGGTGCATCCGCTTGTTTATAATTCGCTTGCGTCTGTCGTTCCTTCTCCCATTTAGCTTTACCACCTTTAGAACCTGCTGTGCTTCTGCTTCCACTTGTCGTTTTTTGCTTCTCAGCTTCTTTTTGCACATCGTCTTTTATCGTATCAAAAACTACTTTTACCACTTCGTTCTCAATATTGATTGGTTCAAAGTCTAAGACTTTTAAAACGGTGTCTAAAAAAATAGCCGTCTTGCTTGTGCTGTCAAGTCCGATAGCAATTTTTATCCACTCGGTTTCAACACGTTTTTTTATCATTGTTCCACCTCGCTTTCTTTTCTCTGTTGCTCTTCCTCTTCCAAGCATTGATTATGGAAAGAGATAACGTGCATAACTACGAGGATAACCTCTCTATCCATATCCTTAGGAATTGATTTTCCTTTAGATAGCTGATAAAGACAATAACACACCTTACCAGGTTGCCCGTCTTTCATTACTCGGAAAAAGTCTGGCAAATCCTCTGGTATGTAAATCGAGTTACATGGTTTTAACTTTATCATACGCAAACATTTTATATGGTTTCACCTACACAATCTATAATATATCTTCCACGTTGCAAACCTCTTCGTGAGATTTCTTTCAATATTACAGCAGCCATCGGATTTACTTTATCCTCAGGCTCTACGTAAATATCGTTTAATCCGCAAGTATTAAGACGCATAAAAACTTCCTTTAATTGCTCGCCTGTCAGTTGTGCGAGTATTGAAACCATACCTTCATCAATACACAAATAAAGGTCTTGTGGATTAATGTGTACGGTGTGTCTCATTCCCATCTCGTCAATATAAGGACAAGAAATGTTTGGCATGCCGTCATTTTCCTTGCGTGGCGTTGGCATCAACTTTAAAAACTCTTCTTTGCTCATTCTGTAATCTCCTTTTTTACGTTAAACAAAAATTATCTACTTGTGCGAATTACTGAAGGCTTCGCACCTCTGCCTTGCTCTGTTCTTCTGCGAGTGTAGGAATACGTACCGCAAACACAAATTCTTTCAGTTCGTCACGATTGAAATACGTGCGCCCTGTTTTTGATTTGTAGTAAGGTATTACCTTTCTACACATCGCATTTCTTAAACTTTGCTCCTTCCAGCCAAGAAACTCGGCGGCTTCGTGTAAAGTTAGTGCTTCTTTTACCATTCTTGTTATACTTTTTAATAATTAATTAATAACTTTTCGGGTGCAAATATACGGAGAATTATTAAAACCACCAAGTAAATTAATAGATATTATTAGTTCATTAATAATTTTTAATATTAAAGCTAATATTCTGCTAATAGCTCTATTAATTTCTATTACCTTCGTTTCTTTGTGTGCATCTAGTTATTTCCCGAGGATTTCACGCCTAAGGGGTTTTCTTTGCTCGAACTATAAACTACAAGCCAAACAGAAAATAACCCCTTGGAAGCGACAAAATGAGCATCCTTGCAAACTGGGTGCTCTCTGTCAGTGATTCAGAAAGAAGGAAGTTTGCTTCAAACTATATCATACGCCTTTTATATATGATTTTATAGCAAATGCCATGATTTTATAGCAAATGCCATGATTTTATAGCAA
>OIZO01000734.1_pt1 | contig 20311 bp, 10 predicted proteins | sample 1588551 | NCBI WGS metagenome assembly OIZO01 (sample SAMN03283271) | human gut metagenome | biome: human-associated habitat; material: feces | host: Homo sapiens | place: Peru | collected 2012 | reverse complement strand
CATACTTGGTAGGAAGCTCATTGATTGCATCCTTTAAGTCTTTAACGATCAATTCGTATATTTTTTCAATTTCTTCAGGAGCAGCATTAAACTGGTCGATGTTGGTTTTTGTGATAATTGGCAATTTTCCAAATACACGTACCAAATAGAAATAGGAGTATGCACGCCAGAAGTGAGCATTACCTAATGCGGCTGCAATTTTAGTCTTATCGCCTGGGAATTTCTCAGAACCCTCAATAATCAGATTGGCTGTTTTAATAACAGAATAGTGCTGGGTCCAAGCGTCTGCTACACCCTTGTTTCCACCATCAGATGCAAACGCATCGAGAGCAGCACAAGCCTGTTTGTTAGAACCAGGGTTAGCAGTAATATCATCGCCCTGCCACTGTGGGTACATAGGGTTAGTCCAGCTCTGAGTCTGATTCACTTTATCGTAAAGCGTGTTGATGCCTGCGATATAGTCATCTTCGATTGTATAGAATGTATCAGGGTTCAATTGCCCCTTTGGGTCCTCATCCAAGAAATCGCTACATGATGTGAATGTCAACATGGATGCTGCCATGAGGCAACCCATATATAATAATTTTTTAGTTCTCATAATTATTCCATTTTTTAGATGATTGAAGTTAGAAGTTTACACGAACGCCCATAGTGATGGTACGAGGATTAGGGTAAGCACCCATATCCAAACCGTTATCACGGTCAACACCATTATCACTGAATGATGCACCAGCTGGGTCAATACCCTTATAGCCGGTAATGGTGAAGAGGTTCTGAGCTGAGAGAGAGAGACGGATGTCTGCAATCTTTGTCACGCTGCGTGGGAATGTATAAGCGATGCTGATATTCTCGCAACGGAGGTAATCTGCATTCTCCAACCACTTGTCTGAGTTACCGTATGTCTTGTTCTCGGCACCTACTGTTGGCATGGTGATTCCGATGTTGTTGAAGTAATCCTTATCGGTTACGAACATAGATGCACCTACCATTGAGTTCATGGCGTAACGTACCATGTTCAAGCGCTTAGCACCGAAGGCTGCATTGAAGAATACGTTGAAGTCCCAGTTCTTGTAGCTTACGGTGTTGTTCCAGCCCAAGGTAACGTCTGGGTTTGAACGGCCTAATACGAAGCGGTCCTTTGATTTATCAGGATTAGCGGTCTTGGTGCCGTCTGCTGCATAATACATATCAACATACTGTCCCTTGTCGTTCTTCTCTACACCTGCCCACTTGAAGCCGTAGAATGTACCGATAGCCTCACCTTCCTTAATGATAGTACATGGGTCAACAGTACCAGGAGAAGGAGTCTGACCGTAAATAATAGGATCTGTAGCTGTCATCTTGGTTACCTTATTCTTCAGGTAGCTGACATTCAGAGTTGTTGACCATGTCCAATCCTTAGTCTGAATAATCTGACCATTGATGGTTGCCTCAATACCCTTGTTGTTTACTTCACCTGCGTTTACCCAATATGTAGTACCGCCTATGTAACCTGGAGATGATGTCTCTAAGAGAGCATCCTTGGTAGTCTTGTTGAAGTAGTCGAAGCTAACGTTCAAACGGTTGCCGAAGAAACCGAAGTCAACACCGAGGTCGAACTGGTGTACCTTCTCCCATGTCAAGTCTGGTGTAGCAAGACCATTTGCCCAGTAACCTGTATATGACTGATTGGTACCGTATGTGAAACCGGTTGTACCCAATGAACCGAGAGTAGAATATGGAGAAATATCCTGGTTACCGATGATACCGTAGCTGGCACGGATTTTCATGTACTCTACTGCATCCTTGATAGGCTCCCAGAACTTCTCGTTAGAGATAGTCCAAGCTGCAGCTGCAGATGGGAAGTAACCCCACTTCTTGTTGGTAAAGCGGCTAGAACCATCCGCACGGAAGGTACCAGTCAACATGTAACGGTCGGCATAGTTGTACATCAAACGAGCTACACCAGAGAGCATGGTCCACTTGCTATAGCCGTTGCTAGGAGTCTTGGAAGCAGCATCTGCTACGTTCCAGTAACCCAACTGCTCGTGAGCAATACCTGTTCCGGAGAGACCCATGCGGCGAACCTCGTTAGAGGTAACTTCCCATACGCCTGTAGCTGTCAAGCTGTGATCACCCCACTTGTTGTTGTAAGTCAAGTTGTTGGTAGACTGCAAAGCAGTAACGGTAGCATCGTTGTTGCCCATATTGTTACCGGCTGCGTTCACCTTGGTAGACATAAAGCTATACCACTTGTAATCATTGTAGTCGATACCGTTGGTTGTTGTGAATGTCAAGCCCTTGAGGAGATTGAACTTCAAATCAACGTGACCTGTAACCATGGTACGCTTACGGTCGTTTTCAGTACCATGGAGAATACCGTAAGGGTTGTTCTGGATGTTATTGTATGGGTCTTTATTATACTTACCGTTTGCATCCATCATCTCCATAGTAGGAGAGTAGTTCAAACCAACCCAGATAGGGTTAGACTGGTTCTGGGCGAAACCTGCACCAGAGTTGTCAGTCTGAGAGAGGTTGATATCGGTGGTCATTTCCAACCAGTCGAAAATCTTGTTGTGCATGTTAGCCTTGATAGCGTAACGTCTAGACTTGGTATCAACGATAACACCCTTCTGGTCCATTACGTTGGCAGAGAAGTAAGTCTGAGTCTTGTCATTACCCTGAGTCAAAGAAACCTTATAGTTCTGGGTAATACCAGTCTGGAGCAATTCGTCCATCCAGTCGATACCTGCCTTTGTACCATTCAGATAATCCTGAACTGCACTCTGAGAAACACCCTTGTGGTCTACCAAAGCCTGAGCATACTGCTTGGTGCTCATTACTTCAGGGATATGGTAAGCATTAGAGAAACCGAAGCTACCGTCGAAAGTAACCTGAGTTGCACCAGCCTTACCGGTCTTGGTCTGTACCATTACAACACCATTTGCACCACGTGCACCATAGATAGCGGTAGAAGAAGCGTCCTTCAAAACCTGGATGCTCTGGATATCCTCAGGGCTGATACCCTCAAGACCTGTCTCACGAACGATACCATCTACTACGTAGAGAGGGTCGTTGCTCTTGTTAACTGAGCTGGCACCACGTACACGAATCTTCATTGCACCACCAGGAACACCACTTGACATTACCTGCACACCAGACATACGTCCGTTGAGGGCATCCTCAACACGTGCAACAGGCTGATCCTTGAAGCTCTTGCCTTCCATGACAGCAACAGATCCTGCCAAGTCAGCCTTCTTTACAGTACCGTAACCGATAACAACCGTTTCTTCGAGCATGTTGGAATCGTCTTCCATGGTAACGTTCAAAGCTGTACCGTTCCAAGTAAGAGTCTGTGGCTTGTAACCTACGTAAGTGATTGTAATCTTAGTACCCTTAGCTACATTTGCAAGGCTAAAGTTACCGTCAAGGTCAGTAATCGTACCACCAGTCTTACCTTCAATTCTGATGGTAGCACCGATAACAGGTTCACCGTAAGAATCCTTTACTGTACCTGTACATGAGTTTTGCTGCTGGGTAGCATTAGCAATAACCGAATTGCTCTGAGCTGCCAATGCAGTAACAGTGCTCAGTGGTGACATGGCACCCAATAGCGCTGCAAAATACAAATTTGCTCTTTTGTTCATAGGTTTGTAATTTTTTATGTTAGTTATAATTTCTTCTCGTATAAACTTTGTTTTTATCTTATTCTTTTGGCAGTTGGCTCAGATGAACCTGTCACCGCCTATTTGGTTTTTGAATTGTGGAGTAGCCGTTTTACCGGCTACTCCCAACTCCAGTCAAATGAATAGTTGATAAAAAGTTAGTTAGTAAAATCTTTAATGCTTTTGGTTTTGTCTAATAAGCTAGATTATTTATTTTCTTTCTTCGCTCAAGAGTCTGTGTCTTGCCATCAGACAGGCTCCCGTGATACCAGCCAGATCTTTCAGTTCTGAGGTAACAATCTGCGAATCCTCGTTCATGATGTTGAGCGAATACTTTTTTATACCCATGTTGACCGGTAGCGTCAGATAATCGCCAGTGACTGACATTTCTCCTCCGATGACCAGCATCTCTGGGTTAAAGATATTGATGATTCCTGCCAATTGCTTGCCCAGTTCGTCTGCAATATGTTGCAGGGTAGCTAGGCTAAGCACGTCTTCTTTTGCTATCGCATCAAGAATATCTTGAAGCGTGATGTCTTCTTTTCTGTTGAGCACTTTGTCAGACAGGATGGAAGTCTTGCCTTCCCGAATCTTCTCTGTCAACTTTCTCTTGAGTGCTCTACCCGAAACTTCAGTTTCAATACATCCAATCTTGCCGCAGTGGCAGATGATGTTGTTGTTGTAGGCTGTCATGTGACCAAACTCACCCGAATATCCGGATTTACCGTAGTACAGTTGACCTCCCATGATGATTCCGATGCCTAATCCCCAGCATACGTTCACAAAGATGACATCTTTCAGTCCTCTGCAGCGTCCCTTCACAAATTCAGCGAAAGCCATGCTTCTTGAATCGTTCTCGATGCAAACCGGCAACTGAATCAGCTCTGTGAGCTTGTCTGTGAGTGATTCCTTCAAGAAGGTGTACATGTTGTAGGCTCTTCCTTCGAAAGGATTCACGCGTTCTGCTACATTTACGCAAACTTGAAGTATTTCTTCTTTTGAAACAGGAAGAGAGGCGATGAAATCGTTGATGATTTTTCCTACTTTTTCCAGATTCTCAGGAGTATTCTCGTATACGTAAGGTATCCTTGTCTTTTCTGTTATTAGGTTTCCGCTGAAATCGCTGGCAGCTAGAGCCAGACAGTCCATTTCTGGGTTCACTCCGACAAAATATCCAGCGGTAGGAATCAGGTCGTATACCATAGGGATGCGTCCAGTAGAATTGTCTTTCTTGCCAATCTCTGTAACCAGCCCAGCCTTCATCAGTTCGTTGAGGGCGCTAGTGGCAGTCGGCAGACTTACTCCGACAGCCTTGCTCATCTCTGGAATGGTGGCAGCACCTTGAGAGATGAAATGCGCTAGCAGTTTACTCTGAACAGAAGGCTTTTTATTTAACTTCCTAATATATTTTATTATGTCAGATACCATAACTTAAAAATTTTATTTGCAAAGATAGTCTTTTTATAAATACAAGCAATATTTTTCTTGTTAATAAAACTTAAATAGCTAAATTTTCTTTATTTTTCCCTGTTTCTGATAGTCTACACTGTCTATATACCTATTTATATATATAAGCATAATTGCCTGTTTATTTGTTTTTCCTATTTATGTTAATCAAATATACTATTTAGGTATAAATAGCTGAATTAGTGGGTAAAACTACACTCAATATAGGTTTTTACAGCCTGAAAAGATAAAAATGCTTTCATTTTAGAATTATTAACTATAAAAACATGGAAATGTATGATAAATCATGTAATTTTGCAAAATAAAAAATTTTAATAACGATATTGCTATAAATAAACGAATTTAAATAATTCGAATATTAAAAACAATGCGTTATCTTTATGAGTAGAAACCTAGTAAACATATTAAATAATAATCGTTAAAAGATATAAATTATGAGGCTCAATCTAAGTTCACAAATTGTACTTAACAAAGTACCAGTTGAATTCTACAAGCCTAAGACGACTGTAGAATACTCAGAAATCTCTAGAATGGAGAAGATTCGTACAGACATCTTTGCTTCAATGGCAGAAGGTGCCAGTCATGTTGCCGATGGCATTGCAGCAGGTATCAAGGCTGCTCAGCACGATGGCAAGTTCTATGTGATGGCACTCGGAACCGGTTCTTCACTCACTGCTGTGTATGAGGAACTCATCCGCCGTTATCAGGAGAAGACATTGAGTTTCCGCAATGTTGTGGTATTCAATGCTTATGAGTATTATCCACTCCAGCAGGAGAGTTCTCTCCGTACCATCAACCAGTTGAAGGAGCGTTTCCTCAGTCACGTAGACGTTCAGGAGCAGAACATTTTCTCTCTTGATGGTTTCGTGGCTCAGGATGCAGTACAGGATTGCTGCCGTCTTTATGAGCAGCGCATTAAGACCTTCGGAGGTCTCGACGTAGCTCTTATCGGTATCGGCCGTTCTGGTAACATCGCTGCCAATGAGCCAGGTTCTGGTATCCAGTCAGTTACCCGCCTTATCTTGATTGGCAACACATCACGTGAGGAGATGGAAGCTAGCGAGCAGACCAAGGAAACCATTCCTCCATGTTCACTTACCATGGGTATTGCCACCCTTCTTTCTGCCAAGACGGTTTATCTTACAGCTTGGGGCGAGGAAAAGGCAGAAATCATGCAGAAGGTAGTAGAGAACTCTATTACTGATACATTGCCTGCATCGTTCCTTCAGACACATCCTGATGCTCATGTAGTTCTCGACCTGAGCGCAGCAGCTCACCTTACCCGTATCGAGCATCCTTGGCTCGTAACTTCTTGCCAGTGGACTGATAAGTTGGTTCGCTCTGCATTGGTATGGCTCTGCCAGAAGATAGGTAAGCCTATCCTGAAGTTGACCAATAAGGATTATAACGAGAACGGTTTGAGCGAACTCCTAGCTCTCTATGGTTCTGCTTATAATGCAAACATCAAGATTTTCAATGATTTGCAGCATACAATTACAGGTTGGCCAGGCGGTAAGCCAAACGCAGACGATACCTATCGTCCAGAGCGTTCTAAGCCATATCCAAAGCGTGTCATCGTATTCTCACCTCACCCAGATGATGACGTTATCTCTATGGGCGGTACTATCCGTCGTCTGGTTCAGCAGAAGCATGACGTACATGTTGCTTACGAGACATCAGGTAATATCGCAGTAGGTGATGAGGAAGTAACAAGATTCATGCACTTCATCAATGGTTTCAACCAGCTCTTCGCAGATTCTAAGGACAGCGTAATCTCTGACAAGTATAAGGAGATCAAGACATTCTTCGCCAAGAAGAAGGAGAGCGACTTCGATACAAGAGACATCCTGACCATCAAGGGCTTGATTCGCCGTGGTGAGGCTCGTACAGCTTGTACCTATAATGAGATTCCTCTCGATCACGTTCACTTCCTTGATTTGCCGTTCTATGAGAGTGGAAAGATTGAGAAGTTGCCTATGACAGAGAAGGACGTTGAGATAGTTAGAGCTTTGTTGCAGGAGGTTAAACCTCATCAGATTTACGTAGCAGGTGACCTTGCTGACCCTCACGGAACTCACAAGAAGTGTACTGATGCCGTTCTTGCCGCTATCGACGAAGAGAAGAAGGCAGGTGCAGAGTGGTTGAAGGATTGCCGCATCTGGATGTACCGTGGTGCATGGGCAGAGTGGGAGATTGAGAACATCGAAATGTGTGTTCCTTTGAGCCCAGAAGAGTTGAGAGCTAAGCGTAACTCTATCCTCAAGCATCAGTCTCAGATGGAGAGTGCTCCTTTCTTGGGTAATGACGAGCGTCTGTTCTGGCAGAGAGCTGAAGACCGCAACCGCGCTACAGCTTCCCTTTACGACCAGTTGGGCTTGGCTTGCTACGAGGCTATGGAGGCATTCGTAGAGTATAAGCCTCTCTAATTTCTACATCTAGTAATATTATTTAATATACATGAAAAAAATCAATCAACTTTTAGGTTCTTTGATGGCTTGCGCTGCGATGTTGGGAGCTTTCCCAACATCGTCAGCTGCAGCTGATATCAATATTATTCCTGTTCCTGTCAAGACCCAGATCCAGAAGGGTGAGTTTGTTTTGCCACAGAAGGTGGTGATTTCTTACCAGACCGCAGACGGTAAGAATATCGCTCAGTACATGGCAGACAAGCTGAAGGCTTCTACCGGCTACGATGTAACCGTTGGTGGCAAGAAGGGCAATATCTCTATTCAGATTTCTCCATCCCTCAAGATGGCAGAAGAGGGCTACCGTCTCACTGTTACTTCCAAGGGTGTAGTCATCAAGGCTAAGACAGGCAAGGGTGCTTTCTATGGTATGCAGAGTTTCATGCAGCTGTTGCCTGCGCAGGTAGAGAGTGCTACCAAGGTGAATGGTGTCAAATGGGTGGCTCAGTGCTGTGACATCCAGGATGCTCCACGTTTCGGTTATCGCGGATTCCATCTTGATCCATGCCGTCACTTCATCACTGTAGAGAACGTAAAGAAGCAGCTCGACCTGATGTCTATGTTCAAGGTGAACACCATGCACTTTCACCTGACCGAGGACCAAGGCTGGCGTATCGAAATCAAGAAATATCCTAAGTTGACCTCTATCGGTGGTTATCGCCTTCAGGGTGACGGCTCTACCTATGGCGGTTTCTATACCCAGGAGGAAATCAAGGACATCGTAGATTATGCTGCCAAGCGATACATCACCGTGATTCCTGAAATCGACCTTCCTGGCCACATGATGGCAGCCATTGCTGCTTATCCTTATCTTTCTTGCAAGGGCGAGCAGTGGACTCCTAGAATGGTATGGGGTGTTGAGGATATCGTGATGTGTCCTGGTAAGGAAGATATGTTCAACTTCCTGGAGGATATTGTTCGCGAAGTAGTGCCTTTGTTCCCTGGCAAGTATTTCCACATTGGTGGTGACGAGTGTCCTAAGACCAGCTGGAAGAACTGCCCTACCTGCCAGAAGCGTATCGAGGCAGAAGGCTTGCAGGCTGACGGTAAGCACTCTGCAGAGGAAAGATTGCAGAGCTACGTCATCAAGCGCATGGAGAAGATGCTGGCTAAGTACGACAGAAAGATCATCGGATGGGATGAAATTCTGGAAGGTGGCTTGAGCCCTGATGCTACAGTCATGTCTTGGCGCGGAACATCAGGTGGTATTTCTGCAGCTCTCCAGAAGCATGATGTCATCATGACTCCAGGTAGCGGTGGTCTGTATCTCGACCATTACCAGGGTGATTATAAGATTGAGCCAGTTACTATTCCTAGTGCTCCAGCTTATCTTTCAAGAACTTATAATTATGAGCCTGTTCCTGATACCATCAAGTCACTGGGCTTGGAGAAGCATATCCTCGGTGTTCAGTGCAACAACTGGTCAGAGTATATGTATACCAATGCCAAGATGGAGTATCAGATGTATCCTCGTTCTCTGGCTCTTGCTGAGATTGCATGGTCTCCAGCCAAGAAGAAGAACTTCACAGACTTCGCACGTCGTGTAGATGCCAACAGCGTCCGCCTGGATGAACGTCATGTACGTTATCACATCCCATTGCCAGAGCAGCCATACGGTTCTTGTGACAAGGTTGTGATTACCAAGGATACTGTAGTTACATTCCAGACATCACGTCCTATGAAGATGGTTTATACCTTGGACGGTTCTATTCCAACTCCATCTTCTGCAGTCTATACAGAGCCTATCAAGGTCAGCGGCAATACTACTATCAAGATTGCTACTGTTCTGCCTTCTGGCAAGATGAGCAAGGTGAGAACCATTGATGTAGAAAAGCAGACCTATGCTCCTGCAGTGAAACTCAACGATGCAAAGGCTGGTTTGCAGTTGCGCCGTATGAAGGGTAACTATCTGAAGGTTAATCAGCTGGAATTGGCTGATGCTGAGTGGCAGGACTGCGGTACTGTAGAGAATCTGAACAAGATGAAGGTAAGTCAGCCTGATGATGCTGCTACTTTGCGTGGTGCCAATAATTATGCAGCCATTGCAGAAGGTTACATCAATATTCCTGAGGATGGAGTTTACTATCTCTCTTCCCGTATGGAGCAGGTTTGGATTGACAACAAGCTCGTCATCAACAACGAGGGTGCTGTGAAGGCTGGTACCAACTCAGACAACTCTGTTGCATTGGCTAAAGGCTTGCATCCTGTTAAGTTCGTTTATCTGTGCAATATCGTAGGCGGTTGGCCATCATGGTGGAGCAACCTTACTCTCGAAATGCGCAAGGACAACCAGAAGAAGTTTACCGGCGTAGCTGGAACTCAGTATTTCCATTAATATCGGATAATAAATCATGAAAATCAGAACCATCGCAAATGTATCACTTTGCCTTGCCATGCTTTCTATCAGCAGCGGCGTAGCGGCTCAGAGCGAGTCGCGCTGGCAGAACGTGAATATCAATCAGCAAAACAGGGAGCCTCGTCGTGCTTCTTTCTTTGCTTACGAGAACCTTGATAAGGCGCAGAACTTTGACAAGAAGAAGTCGGCCAACTACCTTTCCATGGAAGGTATGTGGAAGTTCAACTTCGTGAAGGATCACAACAAGCGTCCTGCCAACTTCTTTGCTGTCAAGTATGATGATTCGCAGTGGAAGGACTTCCCCGTACCGGGATTGTTCGAATTCAATGGCTATGGCGACCGTACCTATAAGAACATCGGTTATGCATGGGCTACCCAGTTTGATCCAAATCCTCCTTACATCAGCGAACTCAACAACTACACCGGCTCTTATCGCCGCACCTTCGAACTTCCAGCAGACTGGAAGGGCAAGGATGTTTATTTCCATGTAGGTTCAGCCACCAGTAACCTGACTCTCTGGGTGAACGGCAAGTACGTGGGATATAGCGAGGACAGCAAGGTGGCTGCCGAGTTTAATATCTCCAAGTATCTCAAGCCTGGTAAGAACCTCATTGCCATGCAGGTGATGCGCTGGTGCGATGGTTCTTATTTTGAAGACCAGGACTATTGGCGCTTCACGGGTATTGCCCGTGAGGTATATCTCTATGCACGTCCTAAGCTTCATGCAGCTGATGTACGTCTGAATGCCGGATTGGAGAATAACTTCAAGGATGGTGTCCTGGATTATCAGATCTCTCTTCAGGGAGGCAAGAGCGATGTTTCCATCACCTTATGTGACAAGGATGGCAAGCAGATAGCTCAGGCAACAGGTGCTAAGGGTACTATCAAGGTGCCGAATGTAAAGCCTTGGACTGCAGAGACTCCTAATTTGTATAAGGTATTCATCACCTTGAAGAATAAGCAGGGCGTATCTGAGGTCATTCCTCAGAAGGTAGGTTTCCGCAATGTGGAAATCAAGAATGCCCAGCTCCTGGTGAATGGCCAGCCTATACTGGTCAAGGGTGCCGACCGTCATGAGATTGATCCTGATGGTGGATATGTAGTGAGCGTAGAGCGCATGATTCAGGACATCAAGATAATGAAGCAGCTCAACATCAACGCTGTCCGTACATGTCACTATCCTGATGATCCTCGCTGGTACGACCTCTGCGATGAATACGGATTGTATATCACAGCCGAGGCAAACCTGGAATCTCATGGTATGGGATATGACGAGAAGTCTCTCGCTAAGTTCCCTGAGTACATCGTGCCTCATATCGAGCGCAACGAGGGTAATGTCAAACCGCTCATCAATCATCCTTCCATCATCGTATGGAGCTTGGGTAATGAGTGTGGTTATGGCGTCAACTTCGAAAAGGCTTACGATTGGGTCAAGGCTTACGACAAGACCCGCCCTGTGCAGTATGAGCGTGGCGGATATGACAGCAAGACTGATATCCACTGTCCTATGTACATCGGTTACGAGGAGAGCGAAAGCTACTGCAAGAGCAATGGTACCAAGCCATACATCCAGTGTGAGTATGCCCACGCCATGGGTAACTCTATGGGTGGATTCAAGGAGTACTGGGATCTGATCCGCAAGTATCCTAAGTATCAGGGTGGTTATATCTGGGACTTCGTAGACCAGGGTGTTCGCGACAAGAGCCCTATCACCGGCAAGGAAATCTTTACCTATGGTGGTGATTATGGACGTTATCCTGCCAGCGACTACAACTTCAACTGTAACGGTATCATTTCTCCAGACCGTCGCTTGAATCCTCATGCTTATGAGGTTCAGTACTATCTCCAGAATGTATGGATCAAGGATCTGGATGCAGCTAATGGTACTTTCAATGTCTATAATGAGCATTTCTTCAAGAACATTGACGACCTGAAGCTTACTGCAGCAGTCTATGCCAACGGCGTTCTCCTGTCTACAGTAGAGATTCCTGGAACCAAGGGCATTGCTCCTCAGACCACCAAGTTGGTGAAGAGTGATGCTTTGCAGGAGGCTGTTGCCAAGGCAGAAGCAGAGCATGCCAGAGAGGAAATCACCGTCAACTTTGCCTTTGCCAGCGATGGTTCAGAGCCTTTGGTTGACAAGGGACAGGTGATGGCCCGTCAGCAGTTTGTCATCAACGGTTATGAGTTTGACAATGTTGATACACCTATCGCTGAAACAGCTCCTGCCAAGAAGGGTAAGGCTAAGGTTCAGACCGCCAGCAACCTGGAGGTAGAAGAGACCAATTCCTATGTAAAGGTTACTGCCAAGCGCATGTCGGTTACTGTAGGTAAGCTGAGCGGTATGATTGATTATCTCGATGTAGATGGTGAACCAATGTTGAAGTTCCGTGAGAGCATGACTCCAGAGTTCTGGCGTGCTCCTACCGATAACGACTATGGCGCATCCTTGCAGAAGGAGATGAGAGTATGGAAGAACCCTCAGATGACTCTGAAGTCATTCGATAAGAGTGAGAGTCAGGACAGCGTGGTTCTTACTGCAATCTTCGATATGCCTGAGGTTAAGGCACAGCTGGAACTCCGTTACCGCATCAATTCAGAGGGTGAAGTAGCTGTTACTGAGAAGATGACAACCGATAAGGAAGCTAAGGTGGCCGACTTGTTCCGTTATGGTATGCAGTTGCAGATGCCGGCAGCTTTCTCTAAGTTGGAGTACTACGGTAGAGGTCCTGAGGAGAACTACATCGACCGTCATTCTTCCTCTTTCATCGGAAAGTACGAGGCTGATGTAAAGGATGAGTATTATCCATACATTCGTCCTCAGGAGAGTGGTAACCATACCGACATCCGTTACTTCTCTATCTTCAATCCAACCACCGGCAAGGGAATCACCTTCGAGGGGTATGCACCTATGGAGTGCAGTGCCATTCCTTACCTGGTAGAGGATTTGGATGCAGGCATCGAGAAGAATCATGCCTGGGGCCAGCACAGTGGCGACCTGGTAGAAAAGGGTCTCGTGCAGTTGCACATCCAGCAGCGCCAGTTTGGCTTGGGTTGTATTGACAGCTGGGGTTCTTCACCAATGGAGAAGTACCGCATGCACTATCAGGACCGCTGCTTCCGCTTCGTGATTAAAGCAAAAAAATAAAGAGAAATAAAGAGAAATAATAGGATTTATGCACTTGTGTGTAATCATGTAATTCATTAGCTAAGTGCTCCGCCTGTAGCAATGCAGGGGAGCACTTTTTTGCATTTTATGGGGGAAAAGTTTAAAAATAGATTAAATCCTTTGTCGGTTCCCTCTTTTTTTCTTATTTTTGCATTTCTAACAAGAAATTAAAAGATAGACAAAGATAATGGCAAACGATAATAAAGGTCTTACGCCGATGATGCGGCAATTCTTCGAGATGAAATCCAAGCATCCCGAGGCATTGCTGCTTTTCCGCTGTGGCGACTTCTACGAAACTTACTGCGAAGATGCTATCGAGGCTTCACGCATCCTGGGCATTACCCTTACCCGCCGAAACAACGGTGGAGCTACGGGCAGCATCGAGATGGCGGGCTTCCCTCATCATGCACTCGATACTTACCTGCCTAAACTCATCAGGGCAGGCAAGCGAGTTGCCGTATGCGACCAGCTGGAAGACCCGAAGAAGAAACGACTGGAAATAAAGGGTAAGAAGGGACTGAGCCAGATGGACAAGATGGTGAAGCGAGGTATTACTGAACTCGTTACACCGGGTGTGGCGATGGGAGATAACGTACTGAACTACAAGGAGAACAACTTCCTGGCAGCCGTACACTTCGGCAAGACCGCCTGCGGTGTGAGCTTTCTGGATATCTCGACCGGAGAGTTTCTTACCGGCGAGGGAACCTACGACTATGTAGAAAAACTGATGGGCAACTTCATGCCGAAAGAGGTGCTCTACGACCGCGCCCGAAAGAATGACTTCGAGAAATATTTCGGCAGCAAATACTGTACCTTCGAACTGGATGACTGGGTTTTCACCGAACAGACAGCCCTGCAGAAACTCCTGGGACATTTCAAGACAAAATCTCTGAAAGGTTTCGGTGTAGAGCATCTCAAGAATGGCGTGATAGCCAGTGGTGCCATCATGCAGTATCTAGAGATTACCCAGCATACACAGATTAATCATATCACCGCCCTTTCACGTATCGAAGAAGATAAGTTCGTGCGTATGGATAGGTTTACCATCCGCAGTCTGGAGCTGGTTGCCCCTATGCAGGAAGACGGTTCTTCTCTCCTGAATGTCATCGACCGTACGGTAACGGCGATGGGCGGACGTATGCTCAGACGCTGGCTGGTCTTCCCATTGAAAGATGTGAAACCTATCAACGAGCGTCTCGACATCGTGGAATATTTCTTCAAGGAACCGGAATTCCGTCAGCTTCTCGATGACCAGCTGCATCGCATCAGCGACCTGGAGCGTATCATTTCCAAAGTAGCCGTGGGTAGAGTTTCGCCTCGCGAAGTGGTTCAGCTGAAGAATGCACTCGAAGCCATCAAGCCTATCAAGGTGGCATGCCAGCATGCTACGAACGAGGCTCTGAAGCGGGTAGGCGAGCAGCTGAACGTATGCGAGACCCTGAAAGACCGCATAGCCAGGGAAATACAGCCCGATCCGCCACAGCTAGTCAACAAGGGTGACGTGATAGCCGACGGATTTAATGCCGAACTTGACGACCTTCGTGCCATCAGCCGCCACGGCAAGGATTATCTGCTCAAGATACAGGAAAGGGAGATAGAAAAGACAGGAATTTCGAGTCTGAAGGTAGGTTACAATAATGTTTTCGGATACTATCTGGAGGTGAGAAATACCTTTAAGGATAAGGTGCCTGAGGAGTGGATACGCAAGCAGACGCTGGCTCAGGCAGAGCGTTATATCACCCAGGAACTGAAGGAATATGAGGAAAAGATTCTCGGTGCTGATGAGAAGATTCTGGTATTGGAAGCACAGCTCTTCAACGAACTGATAGCTGCCATGCAGGAGTATATTCCGCAGATACAGATCAATGCCAACCTCATCGCCCGTATGGACTGTCTTTTGTCATTTGCAAAGACATCTGACGAGAACCGCTACGTGCGCCCTATCGTCGATGATTCTGAGGTGCTCGACATCAAGCAGGGCAGGCATCCGGTGATTGAAACCCAACTGCCGCTGGGCGAACGCTATGTACCTAACGATGTGCTGCTCGATACTGAGAAACAGCAGATCATGATGATTACCGGTCCTAACATGGCTGGTAAATCTGCCTTGCTCCGCCAGACGGCGCTCATCGTGCTGCTGGCCCAGGTGGGCTGCTTTGTTCCTGCCGAGAGTGCAAGGGTGGGTCTGGTGGATAAGATCTTCACCCGTGTGGGAGCCAGTGACAACATCTCGCTGGGCGAATCCACCTTCATGGTGGAGATGACGGAGGCTGCCAATATATTAAATAATGTGTCGCCACGCTCCCTGGTGCTCTTCGATGAGTTGGGTCGTGGAACATCCACCTACGATGGCATCAGCATCGCCTGGGCTATCGTGGAATATCTTCATGAGCACAAGAAGGCACAGGCTCGCACCCTCTTTGCCACTCATTATCACGAGTTGAACGAGATGGAGAAGAATTTCCCTCGCATCAAGAACTTCAACGTGAGTGTGAAGGAGGTGGATGGCAAGGTTATCTTCCTGCGCAAGCTGGAGCCGGGTGGCAGCGAGCACTCCTTCGGTATTCATGTGGCAGAGATAGCCGGAATGCCGCGCAGCATCGTGAACCGTGCCAACGATATCCTGAAGCAGTTGGAGCAGGACAATGCTGGAGTTGGCGGTGCCGGCAAGCCTAACGTGCAGCATCTGGATGAACATAAAGAGGGTGTGCAGCTGAGTTTCTTCCAGCTGGACGACCCTGTGCTCAGCCAGATAAGGGATGAGATACTTGGCTTGGATGTGAACAATCTCACGCCAGTTGAGGCTCTCAATAAGCTCAATGACATCAAGAAGATTCTGCTGGGAAGATAAAATGCTCTCTAGAACGGATAAAAAAGGTTAAATATCCCCATCACAGAGGGGATATTTTCCTTCTACTGCGTTTCCTTGGTAGAAGTATAACTAATATAAAAGGGAAGATTATGAAAGTGAAGTTTTTGCATTGGTACAATGCTTTGGCAGCCACACTCTTGTCGCTGCTGGGATTCTCTTCTTGCGGTAGTGAGATTGATGAACCTTGTTTGTATGGCTCTCCAACTAGTTCTTTTCATGCTAAAGGTAATGTTACAGACGAAGATGGCACCCCTATCAAGGGCATCAAGGCGGTAGTGGTGGAGGACTATGGTCATGACGGGGCTTATCGAATAGACTCTGCTTATACCGACAGCAAGGGTGATTATGTTACCAAGGAAAAGAGCATGGATGGCACCATCGACTGGGTTCATAAAGAGAAACGACTGAAAGTGATTCTCGAAGATGTAGATGGTGGAGCCAATGGTGGTGAATTTGCCACGGATACCATCAAGTCGGAAAATATCACTGTAGAGCAAGTGGGAAAAGGTGAAGGAACTTGGGATTGGGGCTCTTTTGAGGTTACTGCCAATGGCAAGATGAAGAAAAAGAAGTAGTCGTATGACAAATCCAGAATCTTTATCCCTTCGCCGTCGCTTGGCATTGGAGATAGCTCGAAGTCTTTATCAGCAGAAGGTGAAGGAGCATCCTTTGCGCCAACTCTTCTGGGAGTGTACCCTGCGCTGCAACCTGCATTGCCGCCATTGCGGAAGCGACTGCAAGGTGAAGGCAGGGCAGCAAGACATGCCTCTGGCAGACTTCTTGCGAGTACTAGACAACATCAGGCAGCATACCGATCCTCATCAAGTGTTTGTCATCGTAACGGGTGGCGAACCCTTGATGCGTGAAGACATTGCCCAGTGTGGCGCAGCCATCTATCAGAAAGGTTTCCCTTGGGGTATGGTGACCAATGCCCTATATCTTACTCCTCAGAAATTCAATGATTTGCTCCGTGCTGGTCTCCATGCCATGACCATCAGTATGGATGGCTTGGGCGAGGAGCACAACTGGATGCGAGGCAACAAGTATAGCTTCGATATGGTTTCGCAGGCGATAGATATGCTGGTGGCTCATCCAGAGATTAAGTTTGACATCCTCACCTGTGTGAATCGTCGCAATTATCCCCACCTCTCTGCCATCAAGCAATTCCTGATAGATAAAGGTGTCAAGCACTGGCGAGTCGTAGCCGTATTCCCAGTGGGTAGGGCAGCCACCGACCCCGATATGCACCTCACTCCCGAAGAATACCGTGGCATCTTAGACTTCATCAAGCTTACTCGTAAGGAGGGCTTGATAGATTGCAGCTACGGCTGTGAGGGCTTCATGGGCAATTACGAGGGCGATATCCGCAATCATTTCTATTCATGCCAAGCTGGCGTAACAGTTGGTTCCGTTTTGGTAGATGGCTCCATCTCTGCCTGTGCCAGCATCCGTTCCAATTATCATCAAGGGAACATCTACCAAGATGATTTTATGGAAGTGTGGCAGCATCGTTTTGCCCCTTATCGCAACCGAGAGTGGATGCGCAAGGATGAGTGCGCCCAGTGCCGCCACTTCCGCTATTGCCTAGGCAGTGGTATGCACTTGCGTGATGATGAGGGAAGGCTCATCATGTGCCCGCTGCATAGGTTAAAATAAGTTTTTTATTAGATGAATTTATTCAACCGTACAGGCGAAATTGTTTTTAAGACTAGAAGAAAGTTCCATTCAGCGACGTTGAACCTACATTCAGCGTCGCTGAACCTACATTCAACGTCGGCGAACGGAGATTCAACGTCGCTGAACGAAACTTTCTACTAACTCTAGAAACATTTTCCTTTAAAGGTAGATAGTAATTCCTTTAAGGGAAGAATTATTTCGAACTTAAGGACATTGATGTCTGAAAGGATGTTCTTTTTCTTATTTTATAGGGTGATAGTATTTTTATGGGATATTGATATCAGCTCAGATTGGCTAATAATTACTAAAAGTTACCCTAAGGTAAGTTACCTTTGGGTAACTTTTTGTATATTTGCAGGTGGTAAGAAATAAATAAAGCAGGTAAAACGAATTTAATAGGAATAATATGGCAGTATTTCAATCTCCTTTTCAGTTTGGTACATTGGCTACCGAAGATAACTTTATTGACAGAACGGAAGATAGGGCTTTGCTCAAGCAACTCCTGACTTCCCATATCAACGTGATGCTCATTTCTCCACGTCGATGGGGAAAATCGTCGCTTGTCAAAAAGGCGATGGTGGAGTTGAGTGAAGAAGATAAGGAGGTGAGAATCTGCTATATAGATGCTTTCAGTATTGGCTCGGAAGCAGAATTCTATCGCACTTTTGCCAGTCAGGTCATAGCCTGTGCTTCTTCAAAGTTTGTGCCGCAAGAAAGAGATAAGATGACGATTCTCCAATTGCCTGAGTTGCTGGCAAAGGAAAAGGGAATCAGGATTATTGTGTGCATAGATGAATTCCAGCAGTTGGCTAATCTGCCGGAATATAAGGATATGGAGGGCAAGATGCGCTCAGTATGGCAACAGCAGCAGTTGACCTCTTATTGCCTTTATGGCAGTAAGCGCAATATGATGCTCAACATCTTCAATAATTCCAACAGTCCGTTCTATCGTTTCGGACAGGTCATCTTCATGCAGAAGATAGCCAAGGAGCATTGGATTCCTTTTATCTTATCATCTTTTGAGAAGACCGGCAAGCGAATTTCAGAATCTTTTGCCAGCAGGATTTGCGATGTGGTGGAGTGTCATTCCTGGTATCTGCAGCAGTTGTGCTATTTTATTTGGAGCTTTACGGTTTCTGAGGTGACGGAAGAAGTGTTTTCTCTCGGTCTCAAGCAGGTATTGAACATCAATACCCCGATGTTTCAGAACGATACGGAAAATCTCAGTTCTACCCAGATAGAGATGCTCAAGGCGATAGCTGATGGCGAGCAGCATTTCTCGTCACAAGCTGTGAAGCAGGTATATAACCTGGGTAATCCCAATACGATAGTAAAGAACAAGAAGATTCTTCAGAACAAGGATATCATAGAGAAGCAGAAGGCCGATTTCGTATTTGTTGATCCGATTTATCGTCTTTGGTTTAAGGAAGAGTATTGCTAATTTGTGTATTTTTGTTGCTAATTAAAAATAAGATAAATATGAAAACAAGATTATTGATAGCATTTATAATGCTTTTTTGTGTGAATCATGCATTTTCACGAATCATTATTTCTAACAATAATGGGAAAATGGAATGTTTGGATGGAATTCCAGTTCTAAAAAATGAGAGTTATAGCTGTATTTACACCTATGGCCATGTTGGTTTATGGCATATTGCCGTAACTCAAAGAGATGGGAGTGAGAGCAGAACAAGAACTCCTATAGAAGGTTTGGGTTTTTCCTTTGCGGTCTCTGAGATTCCTAAAAGGCTCTTCACACATGCAAAGAGAATAAATATCGGTGTGAAAACCTATTTTAAGGGATGGGTATTATGCAAGGATGGTGGCACTCAAGATTCTTTGGAAGTATATTTTGATTTGTTGCCATCTAAACCTGTGATAAAAAAGGCTTCTTTTGAATATTCTTCTTTTGATAAACAATACTTGGATTTTGTTGATAATTATTTGGATTGTGTTATTCATTCGGAGAATTGTGATTATCTTGAGATGTATGTTAAAGGTGACAGGAGTTGGATGTGGCCTGATTGGAATAGTAATTTTACAATTAATTATTCTTACAAAATGAAGGCTGATAGCCTTGGGGAAGATTTATATCATATAAAGGAAGAATTAGGGTTTGACTGGGATTTTCCGAGACTTATATGGGCATATAATGCTTATGGTTCATCACAACCTAGTGATACATTGACTATAGAGCCATATATTCCAGAAGACATACTTAAATATATAAAAGAATTTAAATTTGAAGATACTGGAGTAAATGTACCCCAGCAGGCTGACAGAGAAGTGATTGTGGCTGGAAATACAATTCAGAGCCCTTTGGAATGGAAACAACTTCAGGTGTTTGGAATGGATGGTAAATGTTATTATCACTCCACTAAGTATCAGCCAACAGTAAAACTTCCTATTTCATTGAATGGAGTTTATATAATGAGAATATTACTTTCTGATAATAATAAAATAATAAAGAAAATAAAATTATGATTTGCAAAAAGTTACCCTGAGGTAAGTTACCTTTGGGTAACTTTTTGTATTTTATCATGCTTTATTCTTCATCATCCTTATTGTCTGCCACAACCTGCGGACCTCTTACCTTCTTCTTCTCACTTCTCCCCCTTGATTATTATTTTAACCCACATTGCAGCTACCCGTTATGTAACT
>OIZO01000726.1_pt1 | contig 20482 bp, 16 predicted proteins | sample 1588551 | NCBI WGS metagenome assembly OIZO01 (sample SAMN03283271) | human gut metagenome | biome: human-associated habitat; material: feces | host: Homo sapiens | place: Peru | collected 2012 | reverse complement strand
ATATGGCGAGCCTTAGATTTTCTTAAAATTTGCATTTGATAGAAAATCTTAGGCTTGCTTTTTTTTATGTCAAAAATTACCAAAAGGGACAGATTAACCTTTTAGAAACGTCCCTATTGGTGCTTAGGAAAAAAATAAAAATGCAATAAATTTAGAGTAAATTCTTGCAAATAAAGAAGTGTAATGATAAAATTGAAATGTAAAATTAGGAGATTTTTTATACAAAGGAAGGATGTTTTAAATGGCAAAAAGAGGAAGAAAGAAAAAGTCAAAGGCAAAAGTAAATAATATTGATATTGCAGTAGTTGGAATGATTGTAATTAGTATTTTACTTGCTGTTTTAATATATACAAAATCAGGATTTTTGGGAGAAACACTAAGTCCAGCACTTGGTGGAATAATGGGATTTATTAAATATATTATTCCAGTTGGAACTTTTATAATAGGAATATATTTAGCATGTAACAAAGAAAAAGGATATGTGCTATCAAAGATGATGTTATATTTGGTATTTTTACTATGTATTGCAGTTTTACTTAGTGTATTTCAAATTTCAGCAGGAAATATAGGAATAACTAATGATATGAACAAAAATCTAGATGCAGCATACAAGTTAGGAACTCAAGATATAGGTGGAGGTGTAATAGGAACAATAATTGCAATACCTTTAATTAATTTATTAGGAAGTCTTGGAACAATAATATTAGCAATAGGGGTTGCAATAATTTCATTAACATTTATATTTAGAATTAAATCAGCGGAAATTATTTCAAATATAGTAGAAAATATTGAAGAGAAGAGAGAAGTAAAAAGAGAAGAAAAAGAAAGAATAAGAAAGTCAGATAAGAAACAACATTTATATGATGTTGAAGAAGAAAAACCAAGAAAAGAAACTGCAAGAGAAAAAAGATTGCGTGAAAAAGAAGAAGCAAAGAAAAAGGCAATGGAGATTGATGAAAATCAGTTAAGTATAAATTTAAGTGGATTAGAAGATGAAATGAAAAGTGGAAAATTAAAGAAATACAATCATGATGCAGATGATTTAACACCACTTGGAATGGAAAAAACAGCAAAACCTAATCCGAATGAACTTGGAAATTTATTTAAACAAGAAGTAGAAACAAAAGAAGAAAAAGTAAAAGAAGTATTAAATCTAGAACATACAATGACCACAGAGAGTGAAAATGAAAAATATGAATTTCCTCCAATAGAAATGCTTTCAGAAGGAAGCAAGCAAGCTTTAAAAGGAGGTAAAAAAGCTGTTGCAGATACTGCAGCTAAATTACAAAAAACATTATATAGTTTTGGTGTTTCAGCAAAAGTAGAAAACGTTTCAATTGGACCAGCAATTACAAGATATGAATTAAAGCCAGCAGAGGGTGTACGTGTAAGTAGAATTGCAAATTTAGCAGATGATATAGCTTTAAATTTAGCAGCAGAAACAATTCGTATAGAAGCCCCAATTCCAGGAAAACATGCTGTAGGAATTGAAGTTCCAAATGCAGAAAATGAAATAGTTCATTTAAGAGATATTATAGACACACCTGAATTTGAAGAGCATAAATCAAAACTTGCTTTTGCATTAGGAAAAGATGTAGCAGGAAAAGAAATAATTACAGATATTGCAAAAATGCCACACGTAATGATAGCAGGTGCAACAGGTTCTGGTAAATCTGTATGTATAAATACTTTAATTGCAAGCATAATATATAAAGCAAAGCCAAGCGAAGTAAAATTAGTAATGGTAGATCCAAAAGTAGTAGAACTTTCAGTATATAACGGAATACCACACTTACTAATTCCAGTTGTTACAGACCCTAAAAAAGCAGCAGGAGCACTTGCATGGGCAGTTCAAGAAATGGAAAACAGATATGCAACATTTGCTTCAAAAGGTGTAAGAGACTTAAAAGGTTATAACGAAGCAGTAGACAAAAAAGATGGAATAGGAAAATTACCACATATAGTAATTATTATAGACGAGCTTGCAGATTTAATGATGGTAGCTAAAAAAGACGTAGAAGATGCAATTTGCCGTTTAGCACAAAAAGCAAGAGCAGCAGGAATGCACTTAGTAATTGCAACACAAAGACCATCTGTAGATGTAATTACAGGTTTAATTAAAGCCAACATTCCATCAAGAATAGCATTTGCAGTATCTTCACAAGTAGACTCTAGAACAATATTAGATATGGTAGGAGCAGAAAAATTACTTGGAAAAGGTGATATGTTATTCTATCCAGCAGGTGCACCAAAACCAACAAGAATTCAAGGAGCTTTTATTTCAGATGGAGAAGTAGAAAAAATAGTAAACTTCTTAAAAGCAAATGGAGAGGCTAAATACAATGAAGATATTATAGAAAGTATAGAAAATTCAAATAAAACAGATAAAGAAATAGCAGAACAAGCAGAAGATGATGACGAAACAGATCCATTTTTAATGGATGCAATAGATGTTGTGGTTGAAACAGGACAAGCTTCTACATCATTTATACAAAGAAAATTTAAAGTGGGTTATGCAAGAGCAGGAAGAATAATAGACCAAATGGAAGAAAGAGGCATAATTTCAGGGTACCAAGGAAGTAAACCAAGAGAAGTATTAGTTACAAAGGAACGTTTAGCAGAGCTAAAAATGGCAACAACTCCTAATCCACAACAAGTAGAAGAAAAAACAGAAGAATAAACTTTTATAAAAGTTAAGAAAGGCAAAAGAAAAAAATGGCGAAAGAAGATATCTTTTCAAAAATTAATTTAAAAGATTATAACAATGTTTTAGAAAATATATTAGAGCAGAAGGCTTTTTCAGAAGATGTAAAAAACCTTCTGCTTAGCATGCTATACAAAATAGAAAATGGATACGAAGATTATAAAACTATAAAAGTTAATGTATCAAGTAAAAAATCTTATGTAAAAAAAATTATTCAAATAATAAAAGATGAATGCAAAGAAATACAATTAATAAAGCCATTGTCAGAAGAAAGCAAAATTTTAGAAGAAAACAATGTAAATTATATAGTAGAAAAAGAAAATGGAAAAATAATAGTATATCCAAATGAAAGAATTATATTAGAAGCATTAGTTACATTAAATCAAAAGGATATAGTATTAGATGAACAATATTCTCTATATAATCTAGCAATGAAAGATGTTTTAAGCATAGGAAACAGAATGAATTGTGTAGAAGTAATTCGCGACTTCAATGGATGGTCATGGGATATAACAACAAATCAAATGGAAGGAAAAAACATTAATATTATATATCAAAGTTTGCTAATTCTTCTAGGAAAACGTTTTTTGCAAAATTGGATTACAAATAAAGAAGATTACGAAGAAGACGAAGAAGTAGAGATACCAAGTAATGAAATTTTAAGGAGTAAATACAACGAAAACTTTGGAATGACAAAAGAAGAAATGCAAGAAGATAAAACTATAGATTATATAAGAAAAATGCAAGAAATATTAGCAGAAAAATATGGAGAAGAAAATGCTATAGAATTTTTTGAACAACTTATAAAAACAATATTAGCCATAGAGTGTAATATAAATGAAAATCAAAAAGAAATAGTATTAAATCTTCAAAATCAACTTGCAAAAGACTTAGAAAAAATGCAAGATAACAAAGCATATGTAGAAGAACTATCAAAAAAGAAAAAAGAATTGGCAGAAAGGATAAAAAATATAGATACATTGCTTAGTGATGAAAAACTACTAAAAGAAGAGTATGAAAATAGGAACTCTAAGTTAGCAAATAAAGATAAAATTTTTAGTGTAAGTCATTTAAGTATCATGTTAGAAAAGGAAAGAGAAAAATACTTTAAAGAAATAAAAGAATATAATTTGCAAATGCAACCTAAAGAATTTGTAGAGACAAAAAAAATATTAGAAGAAAAATTGGAATTTTTTGAGGAAATAGATGTAAAAGAAAATGAAAAAACAAACGAAGGAAAGCAGATAATTTTGTTACAAAAATCTTTCTTAAAATGTTTTGAAGAAAAAATTAAACGAGCTTTAACAAAACGAGAAATAACAGATATAATATATGAATTAAGATATTATGAGCAACTTCCTTATAGACAATACAATATAAGCAAGGAAAAAAAAATAGAAGAATATTTGAAACAAGTAGAAAGACAAGTAATAAAAAAGGCATGTTTAGAAAAAGTATTAATAAAATTTAGTGAAGAAGAAGAACTAAATTATAATATTTTAAAAAATCAATTTCAAAGTAAAATTATAAAACTAGAAAATACAATATATGTTTTAAAATACAAAAAAGGAATTCTAAAATTAGAAATTTATGACACAAATATAGAAGAAGAAACAAAAGAAATAGAAATAAAAGAGAAAGTAGAATTGCATGTAAAATTAAACAAAAAGATAAAAATTTGGGAATAGTGAAACAAATAAGTAGGAGGTAAATATGAAGGTTACTTTTTTAGGAGCAACAAAAACAGTTACAGGTTCTAACTTTTTAGTAGAAGCTGCAGGAAAAAAGTTTTTAGTAGATTGTGGAATGTATCAGGGAAAAGCAGAGGATGAATGGGAAAACTCAGCACCTTTTGCATATGATGTACATGATATAGATTTTATGCTATTGACACATGCACACATAGATCACTCTGGTAGAATTCCTAAATTATATAAGGAAGGCTATAGAAATCCAATATATGCAACAAAAGCCACTTGTGAATTATGCTCAATAATGTTACCAGATAGTGGACATATTCAAGAAATGGAAATAGAATGGAAAAATAGAAAAAGGGTACGTAAAGGATTAGATCCAGAACCACCTTTATATACAGCTGAAGAGGCTACAAAATGTTTAGAGATTTTTAGTCCAATAAAATATGACGAAATAATAGACATAAGTGATAAAATCCATGTAAGATTTAATGATGCAGGACATATGTTAGGTTCAGCAATAATAGAAATATGGGCTGAAGAAGACGGAAAAACTACAAAGGCTGTATTTACAGGGGATTTAGGAAATAATGACATTCCACTTTTATCATCACCAACAATGATAGATGATGCAGATTATTTAGTAATGGAATCAACATATGGAGGAAGACTACATAATAGAAATGATGACAAAGCAGAAATGTTTTTGAATATAGTTTCAGAGACATTAGATAAAGGCGGAACAGTTGTAATTCCATCATTTGCAGTAGGAAGGACACAAGAAATTTTATATGAACTAAATAATTTAAAAGATATAAGAACTGATGAAGAATTTAGAAAAAAATATGAGACTTTAATGAGAGTTCCAGTGTATGTAGATAGTCCGCTTGCAATTTCAGCAACTGAAATTTTTAAAGATAATATGGATATATTTGATGAAGAAACACAAGAAATAATGAGAAGCGGAGACAATCCACTAGAATTTCCAGGGCTACAATTTACAAAAACAGCAGAAGAGTCTAAAGAATTAAATGAGAAAAATGAATCATCAATAATAATTTCAGCTAGCGGTATGTGCGAAGTTGGAAGAATAAAACACCATTTAAAACATAATTTATGGAATCCAAATAGTACAATTTTATTTGTTGGATACCAAGCACCAGGCACACTTGGAAGAAAAATTGTAGATGGAGCAAAGAAGGTAAAAATATTTGGTGAAGAAATAGCAGTAAATGCAAGAATTGAATATATAGAAGGATATTCAGGTCACGCAGATCAAGAATGGCTTTTAAACTTTGTTTATTCATTCTTAAGAAAACCAAAAACAATTTTCCTAGTACATGGAGAACCAGAAGGTCAAGTAATATTAAAGCAAAAATTACAAGGAACAACACAAATTCCTGTTATAATTCCAGAGTATGGGGAAGAATACGAACTAAACGAAGAAGTACAAAGATTAGGAAGAGTAAGAGGAGCAAAAGAACACGAAAAGAAATATATAAGACTAGAAGTATTAGACAGAATACAAACTCTAAAAGAAGAATTGGAAGATATGTCAGACATAGTAAAAGAAGATATGCTTAACGAAGATGCAAAGGATGAAGACATAGAAAAACTAAATGAAAGAATAAAAGAACTAGAACAACAAATTGTAAAAATAGTAGAAAGCTAAAGAACACCTTTAGGGACGTTGCCTCTGCATATTTTATTCGTAACTCGCTTTTAGCTCGAACGACTAAAAAATCATTTTGGTTAATCTATCCCTTTTGGTAATTTAAATTTGTTTATTGTATTGAATTAATGCAAAAAGAAAACCCCACCGATCTTGGTGGGGTTAAGATAGAAAAAATAATTAGTCAATGTTGTTTAGTACTAGGGAGTACTGAAGGTAGACTGAAATAAAAATTTAGTTGGTACTACATACAAAATTTTCAAGTGATTGACTTGACTTATTCCATATAAAGTTTTCAAAGTACATTCGTATCGTAGGAAACTAAATATTTTTTCTATCTTTTTATAGCAGATTTACAAGGGGAAAGCTTTTGGTATGTGCTTATATTTGCTCTTAAACATAAAAAAGAGTATTACTATTTTTTAACTTTAAGATACTGCTACCCTCTCAAATTCTTTAGTAGACATTTTCTAAAAAATAATTTTTTAAAAAAGAGAATTTGATTTTTCAATGAAACATGAAAATAGTATAGCACATAAGAAAAAAATTGTCAACATAAATATAAAAAGCATATATAGAAAAAATATTAAAGTATTAAAGGAAAGGAATTAATCTAATAGGTTAAGAACACAATAATAAAAACAAATTGTAAAATAATCTAAAAGATTGATTACATAAGAAAAATGAATAAAAAATACCTAAATGAAGCAATAATAGGAAATGATAAAATGGTTGCAAGTTTTAGTTCAAGGGGAGAAATGTTAAGGCTATTTTATCCAACAAGAGATTATAGGCAATTTATAGATTGCATGTATATAGGAGTAAAAGTAAATGATTCAGCAATAATATATTTACATGAGGATATAAACAATATATATGAACAATATTATACTGAAGATACAAATATATTAAATACAAAAATAAAAAATACATATTTTAATTTATCTATATTACAAACAGATTTTGCATCTATTTCACAAAATATTCTTATAAAAAAACTAGTATTTACAAATGAAAACACAATAGATTTAAATGTAAATTTTTTAATATATTCAAAATTATTATCAAATTTTAATAATATGATAGGAGCAAAAATAGAAAATAACATTCTTATGCAATATAGCCACGATTACACATATTGCATATTTTCAAAAATACCAATATTAAGCTATCGTTTAAATAATAGTAAAGAAGAAATAAAAACAGGAATACTTAAAGATAAAGACTATATTGGAATGGCAGAAGATTCAGCAGTAAGCTTTGACATAGGAACGCTAAAACCAGGAGAGAGTAAAGAATTTGAAATTATTATCTATATTAATAATAATGAAGAAAAATATAAATTTGACGAAATAATAGAAGATATAGAAAAAATAAGAAAAATAGATATAAATAAAGAATTAGACAAAGTAGAAAAATACTGGAAAAATTATGTAGAAAAGCATGATGGATTAGAAATATTAACTAAAAAAGAAAAATGGCAAAAATTAATAACAGGACAAGAACAATTAAATGATAATACATATGAAAAATATATGCAGATGAGAAATGTATATGTAAGAAGTATTTTATTATTTCCATTACTTACAAATTCGGAAACAGGTGGGATATCAGCGGCAATAGAAGTAGATGAAAAAATGGACAAGTCAGGAAGATATTCGTACTGTTGGCCAAGAGATGCAGTATTTGTAACAAAAGCGTTAGATATTTTAAACATGAAAGAAGAAACAACAAAATTTTATTCGAAATTTTGCAAAGAAACACAAAGTAAAAGTGGAATGTGGGAGCAACGCTTTTACACAGATGGAAGATTAGCGCCATGTTGGGGATATCAAATAGATGAAACAGCAAGCATAGTATATGGAATTTATGAACATTACAAAGAAACAAAAGATAAAGAATTCTTAAAACAAGCATATCCAATGTGCAAAAAAGCAATTGATGCGTTGGAAACGTTTAATTTTGAGTCATCTGTCCCTTTTACTTCACAAGAAAATATGAAAAATTTTCTAAATCATGAAAGTTATGATTTATGGGAAATGCATGAAGGAATACATTTATATTCTATGTCAGCAATATATGCTGCATATATTGCAATGATTGAAATAGAAAGAATAATAGAAGATAAAAGAAATAATATGGAAGAACTAGAAAAATCAGCAAGAAAGATAAAAGAATATTGTAGAGAACATCTATGCAATAGAGAAGAAAGAACATTAAAAAGAAGTAACAAGGATAGTATATGCGATATAAGTATATTAGGAGCAGTAACTCCATTTAACATGTTTGAAGAAGGTGAAAAAGAAGTGCTAAATACAGTTGAAAAAATGAATATGACGCTTCGAACATATACAGGTGGCTATATAAGATTTGAAAATGACAACTATATGGGTGGAAACAATCCATGGACAATAGCAACATTATGGATGGCACTATATAACATAAAGAAAAACAACAAAGAAGAAGCTAGAAAACAAATAGATTTTGTATTAAAAACAGCAACAAAACATGGATTTTTAGCAGAACAGGTTAATAACGAAACTATGCAAGCAAAATGGGTAATAGGCTTAGGTTGGTCACACGCAATGCTAATAATAGCACTAAAACTCCTTTAGGGACGTTTCCTTTTGGTTAATCTGTCCCTTTTGGTATAGAGTACTAATTATTAATTTATGCTATTAAAGAGTAAAATAATATTGAAAATAGAAGAAAAATGTAGAAAAAAGCAGATAGATTTAAAATATCTATAAAAAATTCAAAAATTTTAATAAAAATATAGCAATATACATAAAAATGTGCTATATTTTTATTATGTTTTATAGGAAATGAAGAATTAATAAAAAGGAGTTAGGGGCATACAAAAGAAAAAATAATTAAATAATAAAATTATAGTAAAGGAGAATTTGAAATATGCCCCGAATCCCACGAAAAAAATCGTATACAAATGTTTATCATATAATTATAAGAGGGATAAACAGACAAGATATTTTTCTAGATAAACATGATTATAGAAAAATGTTGAAAGAAATAATTAACACAAAAGAAAAGTATAAGTATGAAATATATGCATTTGTTCTGATGCCAAACCATGTTCATTTTGTTATAAATGACAAAAACAATAATGTTTCTACAGCTATGCAAAGCTTGAGTGTAAGATACTCTAATTATTTTAATAAAAAATATGAAAGAGTTGGACATGTATTTGAAAATAGATTTAAAAGCCATGTTGTTGAAGATGAAAGTTATTTAAAAAATGTAGTAAGATATATTCATAAAAATCCTGAAAATGCAGGAATAACTAGTGAGTATCCATGGAATAGCTATTATGAGTATATTTTCAAACCTAAAATAATAGATGCTGAGTTTGTGATGCAACTATTTTCAAATAATATAGAGGACTTTAAATACTTTCATCAAAATTACAATAAAAATAGCGAATTGGAAAATTGTTATGAAATGATAAAAAAGATAGATGACAACGAAGCAATAGCTCAAATGAAAGAAATACTACAAGAAAACAATTTGATGAATGTACAGAATTATGAAACAAATAAAAAAAGGAAAGCAATAAATAAAGTAATAAAAATTGAAGGAATAAAGAAAGTTCAGATTGCAAGAATATTAGGAATTAATAGAAAAACAATAGAAAAGATAGGAAGGGAGATGTACCAAAAGGGACAGATTAACCAAAAGGAAACGTCCCTAAAGGAGTATGGCGAAGAATAAAACAATTTTTGTATGTAATGAATGTGGATATGAATCTGCAAAATGGCTTGGCAAGTGTCCTGCTTGCAATGCATGGAATAGCTTTTATGAGGAAAAAGTTGTTAAAGAAAAAGATGGTTCTTTTATTTCTGATAAAAAAACAAAGAGTAGCAAGCCAACTACATTAAATAGTATTGAAGGAAAAGAAGCGGCTAGAACTTCAACTGGTGTAGGAGAATTAGATAGAGTTTTAGGTGGAGGACTGGTTAAAGGTTCATTAGTTCTTTTAGGAGGAGAGCCTGGAATTGGAAAATCTACTTTAATTCTTCAAATTTGCGATAAGATGCAGGGAGAAGGTAAAGTATTATATGTTTCAGGAGAAGAGTCAGCGGAGCAAATTAAAATAAGAGCAGATCGTTTAGATATAAAAAATGATAATATTTTATTTTTAGGCGAAACAGATATAGATTTAATAGCAGATGCGATAAAGGAAATAAATCCAAAACTTGTGATTATAGATTCTATCCAAACAATGTATAGTGATGAAATTACTTCTGCTGCAGGTACTGTAAGTCAAGTTCGTGAAATAACAGCTAGAATTATGAAAATTTGTAAACAAGAAGCAATTACAACTATAATAATTGGACATGTTACAAAAGAAGGAAATATAGCAGGACCAAGAGTTTTAGAACATATGGTAGATACAGTTTTATACTTAGAAGGAGAAAGATACTTTTCTTATCGTATTTTACGAGGTGTAAAAAATAGATTTGGTTCTACAAATGAAGTTGGAATGTTTGAAATGCAAGAAAAAGGAATGATGGAAATTACAAATCCTTCGTCTATTTTAATTTCTGAAAGGGAAGACAATCCACCAGGAAGTATTATAGTGGCTAGCATTGAGGGAACAAGACCTCTTCTAATAGAACTTCAAGCTTTGACAACACCCACAGTTTTTGGACTTCCAAGAAGAACAGCAAATGGAATCGATTATAATAGATTAACAGTTTTAATGGCTGTTTTAGAAAAAAGAGCAAATATGAATTTAGGCTCACAAGATGTATATTTAAATGTTGTTAGTGGAATAAAATTGCAAGAACCTGCAGTAGATTTAGGAGTGATTTTAGCAGTTAGTTCATGTTTTAAAGGTATAAGCATTCCAAAAGATGTTGTTGCAATAGGCGAAGTTGGTTTAACAGGAGAAGTAAGAGCAGTAAGCATGATAGAAAAGAGATTAAAAGAAGCGGAAAAATTAGGATTCAAAAAATGCATTATTCCAGAAAATAACAAAAAACTATTGAAAGATGATTATAAATTAGATATAATAGGCGTTAGAAATATTAATGAGGCATTAAAAATGATAAAATAGTGCTCCATTGGGGACGTTTCCTTTTGGTTAATCTGTCCCTAATGGTAATTTTATTTATTATAATGAACCAAAAGGGACAGATTAACCAAAAGGAAACGTCCCCAATGGAGCAATGAGGTTAGGAGTTGAGCTGAAGAAGTGGGTACATTTAAAGAAAGTAATATAGCAGATGTATTAAAGTTAATTTCACCAGGAACCCCTATTCGTGATGGATTGGAAAATATTTTAAAGGCAAAGACAGGTGCTTTAATAATTATAGGAGATAGCAAGGAAGTATTAGAACTTGTAGATGGTGGTTTTAAATTAGATATAGATTATACTCCATCTAGGTTATATGAACTTGCTAAGATGGATGGAGCAATTATTTTAAGTTCTGATTTTAAAAAAATATTATATGCAAATGCACAGCTTATACCATCTTCTGATATAGCTACAACAGAAACGGGAACAAGACATAGAACTGCTGAACGTACTGCAAAGCAAACAGGCGAAATTGTTATAAGTATTTCACAAAGAAGGAATATAATAACTATATTTAAAGGTTACTCAAGATATGTATTAGAAGACACTTCAAGAGTTATTTCAAAAGCAAATCAGGCACTTCAAACTGTAGAAAAATATAAAAAAGTATTTGATAGTAAATTGAGTATACTAAACGAATATGAATTTAATGATATTGTAACTTTAGAGAATGTAATTACTTGTATTCAAAGAGCAGAAATGGTAATGAAAATGGTAGATGAAGTGCAAAGGTCTATTTATGAATTAGGACAAGAAGGTAGATTACTAGAAATGCAATTAGAGGAATTAGTTGGAGGTCTTGAAAAAGAAGAATTACTAATAATAAAAGATTACATTGCACCAGGCAAAAAGAGAGCTTGCGAAAAAGTATTAAAAGAAATAAAGAGCTTAACACATGAGGATTTAATGAAATCACAAATTATAGCAAGGCTTCTTGGCTATGATGACTTTGACAACTATGATGAAGTTGCAGTATACACAAGAGGATATAGAATTTTAAATAAAATACCAAGAATGCCAAACAATATTGTTGATAATTTAGTAAGATCATTCAAATCTTTCCAACACATATTAGCAGCAGATATTCCAAGTTTAGATGATGTTGATGGAATTGGAGAGGTAAGAGCAAGAACTATTAAACAATCTTTAAAAAGAATGCAAGAACAATTTGTATTTGATAATTTAATTTTATAAAACAAAGGAAAGTGAGAAAAGAAAATGAAAAAAGACTTAATAACTAAAATAATTTTTATAATAGCTATTATATTATTAATAGTAGGAATAGGATATGTAAGCTATGGAATAATTCAAAAACTTACAAAAAAAGTTCAAAATCCAATAGCAACAATAGAAGTTCAAGATTATGGAACAATTAAAATAGAATTATATCCAGATCAAGCACCAAATACAGTTACGAATTTTATAGCTTTAGCAAATCGTGGATTTTATAATGGACTTACATTTCATAGAGTAATTCCAGGTTTCATGATTCAAGGTGGAGACAAAAATGGCGATGGAACAGGAACACCAACTCTTGATGACTTAAAAGGAAATGGAGATACATCTACATATGCAATTAAAGGAGAAATGATAGCAAACAATTACACTGCAAATAAAATTAAATTAGAAAAAGGAGTTATAGCAATGGCTCGTTCAGACTATAGTAGTATTAGCAGTAGCCTAACAGAAGAAAGCTATAATTCAGCAGGTTCACAATTCTTTATTATGCATGAAGACAATACTTCATTAAATGGCATGTATGCAGGTTTTGGAAAAGTAATTGAAGGAATGGATGTTGTAAATAAAATAGCAAATACAGATGTAACATACAGAAGTTCAGAATTACAAGATGGAGAAGAAACTCCAAAAGATGAAAATGGAAAAGAATTAACAGCAGATATGCCTATTAATAAACCAGTTATAACAAGCATTACAGTTGAAACATATGGTGTGAATTATGGAGAACCAGAAACAATGAAACCATTTGACTACTATAATTATTTAATGAAATATTATAGTTCTAGTTTTAATCAATAAAAATATACAAAAGAGGCATCATAAAAATAAAAAATCTTGATGTCTCTTATTGCTATTAATTTTATTTTTAATAGAGTAAATATGAAAATAAGGTATTTTATGTATTTAATAGAAAGGAGAGTTATAAAATATGGAAGAAAACAAATGTAAAAAAAGAAATGATTACATCAGTTGGGACGAGTACTTTATGGCGGTAGCAAAACTTTCAGCAATGAGGAGTAAAGATCCTTCTACACAAGTTGGGGCTTGTATAGTAAGCAATGACAATCGTATTTTATCAATAGGATATAATGGTGCACCAAATGGATTTAGTGATGAAAGATTTCCATGGGGTAGAGATGGAGAAAATTTAGACACTAAATATCCATATGTATGTCACGCAGAATTGAATGCAATTTTGAATTATAGGGGAAGCAAAAAAGATTTAGAAAATTCAAAAATATATGTTGATTTATTTCCTTGTAACGAATGTGCAAAAATAATTATTCAATCAGGAATAAAAGAAGTAATATATTTATCTGATAAATATGCAAATTCTGAAAATAACATTGCTTCTAGAAGACTTTTTGATGAATGCAATGTTACATATAAAAAAATAAAATTAGAAAAAGAAAAAGAAATAAAAATAGACTTAAAATAAATTAAAAAAGAAATTTATTTTAAAACCATTAAATCAAAGAAGTTAAAAATTTAAAGTAAAATATCAAAAATTATTAAGGAATGAATTCTAAATTAAACAGAATTCATTCCTTTTAAGTTTGATTTCATTCATTTTGTAGTAGTATTATAAACAATGTAATAAATTAATAATACTATTGGCTATAGTAGAATATATACTATTTTAGTTCAACAACAGTGACTCCCATTTCACCTTCACCAAAAGTACCAAGCCTAAAACTTTTTACATGAGAATTTTTACGAAGAAAATTGTGAATTCCTTCTCTTAATTTGCCAGTGCCTTTTCCATGAACAATGCGCACAGGGCTAAGTTTTGCAATTGCACAATCATCTAAATATTTGTCTATTACAAAACATGCTTCTTCAATATTTTGACCAATAACATTTATTTCTGGAGTAACCTCTTTTGATTTAAATGAAGTTATAGAAGATGCTTTAGAGTTAGCATTCTTTGTATTTTTATTGTCTTTAATATTAATTTCTATAATATCATCTAAAGAAATATTTGTTTTAATATTTCCTACTTGAACTTGAAGAACATTTTTCTTACCAGATAAAGAAGTAATATTTGCAATATCGTTAAAGTTTGATAATTTAATTTTCATACCAACTTTTAAGTCATCTTTAGAAAAATGCTTAACCTCAGAATTGTGTATATTCTCAATATTTAAATTAGTACTATTAAATTTATCAAAAGAAGAATTTAGTTTATTTCTGTATAAATTAGCTTGCTTTAAAGTTCCCTTTTTAAAATGACTTTTTACAAAATTAGCAATTTGAGTGTCAGACCAATTATCTAAGTCAATTTCTTCAAAATCCTTTAAATTATTATACAAAACATTTAATTCTTTAATAGTACTGTTAGCTTCTTCTTTAGCGTCTAAAAGGAGATTTTTTGCTTCAATTTTAGCTTTTTCAATTTTGTCTTCTTTTAAATCATTTTGACTATTTTTTTCTTGTTCTAAACTTTTTCTTAAAAGTTCAATCTGATTTTTATTTTTTGTAATCTCTTCTTTTTCACTTTCGATAATCAATTTATCATCATAAATATTTTTTAAAAGTTCTTCAATACTTATTTCATCATCCTTTAGAAAACTTTTAGCTCTGTTTAAAATATCATTAGAAATCCCAAGTTTTTTACTAATAGCAAATGCATTACTCTTACCTGGAATACCAATTAATAATTTGTAGGTAGGTTTTAAGTTTTCGATATCAAAATCTGAACTTGCATTTTCAAAGCCATCTGTCACTAATGCATAATTTTTAATTTCTGGATAATGTGTAGTCGCGAAAGTGATAGCCCCTATATTATGGAAGTATTCTAAAATACTAATTGCAAGACTAGAACCCTCAATAGGGTCTGTACCAGAACCTAACTCATCTAATAAAATAAGGCTATTAGATGTAGAATTATTAATAATGTGAACTACATTACTAATATGAGAAGAAAAAGTACTTAAAGATTCTTCTATACTTTGTTCATCACCAATATCAGCAAAAACATTGTCAAAAACATATATACTACTTTTTTCTTCTGCAGGAATAAACAAACCACTACAAGCCATTAAAGTTAGAAGTCCAACAGTTTTTAAGGTAACCGTTTTTCCACCAGTATTTGGACCTGTAATAATTAAAGAAGAATAATTTTTGCCAATTTCTACATCGATAGGAACCACTTTATCCTTGTCTATTAATGGATGACGAGCTTTTACTAAATTAATACATTTATTATCATTTACTACAGGGCAAATCGCATTCATACCTTTAGAAAAACTAGCTTTAGCAAAAATAAAATCCAATTTACCTAAAAGATATACATCATTGCTCAATTCAGCTGTTAAATCAAACAATAGTGAAGACAAATTAGCTAATATTTTTTCAATTTCAATAGACTCCTCTACTTTAATGTTACTAATGCTATTATTTAATTCAAAAACAGCCATAGGTTCAACAAATACAGTAGAACCACTAGCAGATACATCATGAACAAAGCCTTTAATTTGACCCTTAAAATCCTCTTTTACAGGAATAACATATCTATCATTTCTGATAGTAACAATAGGGTCCATTATAGCTTTAGTGTTAGAGTGAATTATTTTATTTAAAGTATCTTTAATTTGATTTTCTAATTTTCTTCTATTTCTCCTCAAATTAGCCAAAACTGTTGAAGCATCATCAGCAATAGTATTCTCATCTATAATACAAGTAAAAATTTTATCTTCTATAGTTTTATTTGAATATAGCCTACTAAAATATGAATCTAAAATAGGAAAATTGGATAAATCAAAGTCTTCATCTTTATAAAAATATTCTTTTAAATCTCTTGAAAGCCTTAAAACATTTGCAGTATCAAGCAAATGTTTTGCACTTAAAGAAATATTACTTTCTAAATTTTTAATAGATAAAGAAATGTCTTCAAAATCTGATATAGGTAAATTACCCTTACGGAAAGAAAGGGTGCAAGCTTCATCAGTTTCTTTTAATAAAGTTATAACTTTATCTTTTGAATTTGCAGGTTTTAAATCTAAGCAAAGTTCTTTACCTAAATATGTCTTTGAATTATTTGAAAGTAAAGTTAAAATTTTATCATATTCTAATTTATTTAAATAATTTTGCATTATAAAAACTCCTTATTCCGTGCGTGTTTACGAATATATTATAATTCGCAAGTAGTATATTTGTCAAGAAAGAGAAGGGAAGAGAAAGTTACAAAAAAAGCACTTGCTACTTTGAGGGAAATTTATCTTTGAATAGTATTTTTGGAAAAAATCCTTTAAAATTTTATATTTGCATTAACGAAAAAATGTGGTATAATTACAAAAAAACAATAAGGAAGATAAAAATGCAAAAATTTTTTGTTGAAGAAAATCAAATAGAAAATGATAAAATAGTTATTATAGGCGAAGATGTAAAACATATTTCTAGCGTTTTGCGTATGCAAAAAGGTGAACAAATTTTAATTGGAAGCAAAGAAACATTAGAAACATATTTAACAGAAATTGAACAAATAGAAAAAGAAAAAGTAGTAGCCAAAATTATAGAAAAACTTGACACACAAACAGAATCAAATGTGGAAATAGACTTATACCAAGGCTTACCAAAAGCAGATAAAATGGAATTAATAATTCAAAAAACAACAGAAATAGGAATAAGCAAAGTCATTCCAGTTGATATGGTAAGATGTATAGTAAAATTAGATGAAAAAGATGCTAAAAAGAAGATAGAAAGATGGCAAAAAGTAGCTGAAGGAGCAGCAAAACAAAGTAAAAGAAGTAAAATTCCAGAAATAAAAAATAAAATAAAAATAAAAGATTTAGAAAATATAATAAGTCAATATGATGCTTTTATTGTAGCATATGAAGAAGAAAATGAAATAACATTAAAGCAAGAACTTAAAAGATTAAAAGAACAAGAAAAGTATAAAATAGGAATTTTAGTAGGACCTGAAGGTGGAATTACCAAAGAAGAAATTGAAAAATTAACAAGTTATAATGCAAAAGTTGTAACATTAGGAAAAAGAATATTAAGAACAGAAACAGCTCCAATTGTACTTACAAGTAATATTATATATGAGTTAGAAAAGTAGAAAGGAAAGTTATCATGGCAGAGAGTAAATTAGAAGAAAATGAAGTAAAAGAAACAAAAAAGAGAGGTAGAGGCAGACCAAAAAAGGAAGAAAGCACAAACAATGAGGAATTAAAAAAAGAAACAAAGAAAAATACAAAAGCATCTAATAAAGTAAAAACGAAGTCAACTACTACAGAAGGCAAAACAATACCAAAGAAAACAGCCGCTAAAAAGAAAAGTACTTCTACAAAAAAAGCAGTTTCTAAAATAGAAGAAGAGACAAAAACATCTAAAGCAAAAACTGCTACAAAGACAAATGCTAAAAAAGAAATTATGCCTAAAAAAACAGCCAAAACAGCCAAAACTGCAAAGAAAAAAATAGAAGAGCCAGAAGTAGTTATAAAAGAAGAAAAGAAAGAAAAAGAACTAGTAGTAAAAAAAGATATATCAATAGATGACGAAAAATTAGAAAAAATACAAAAAGAAATAAACAAACAAACTAAACTATCAAAAGACGAGAAGAAAAAAATAAACAAAAAGATATTCCAAAACATAGTAATGGCAATAGGAATAGTAGTTTATTTTATATTTATAAATTTAGGATTTAATAACATAGAAGAAAGTACATATTTAACAGATTTAAAAGTATTTGGAGCAGTGGCAATAGGAATAACAATAATTCTATTTGAAAAAGCATATAAAAAAGACAGTGGGGAACTTACTATATATGGAATAGAAATGCTAATAATTGCAATATGTACTCTTTTAACAAATTATATATATAAATTTCATTATTCTAAATATATTTATATAATAACAAGTATAGCAATGTTATTTGCAGTTTACTATGTTGGAAAATCAATTGTTATATATGTAAAAATGAAAAATAAAGCACTAAAAAAAGCAAGTGATATTCATAAAATAGTAAGAAAGTAGGAAAATAAATAATGAGAAGTATGACAGGCTTTGGTAGAGCCAAGTTAGAAAAGAATAATAGAATTTATAGTATAGAAATAAAATCAGTAAATCATAAATATAGTGATATTTCTATAAAACTTCCTAGAAGTTTAAACTATTTAGAAGATAGTATAAAAAAGCAAATTAGTTCAAAAGTTGCAAGGGGAAAAATAGATGTATTTGTAACTTTTGAAAACTATAGTGAGCAAGGAAAAGAAGTTGTAATAAATGAAGAATTAGTAAAAGAATATATGGAAAAATTTAAATTATTAGCGGAGAAAAATAATTTAAGTATGAATATACCAGTAACAGAGATTACAAAACTTCCAGATGTATTAACTTTAAAAGAAACAGAAGAGGAAGAAGACACAATACAAAACGAATTACTAGAGTGTTTAGAACAAGCAATAAACAATTTTGTAGAAATGAGAACAATAGAAGGAAACAAAATCAAAGAAGATTTGAAAGCTAGAATAGATAAAGTAGAATGTGATGTTCAAAAAATTTCTGAATATTCTACTAGACTTGTACAAGAATATGTAGTAAAATTAGAAGAGAGAATAAAAGAAATACTAAAAACTGATGTAGTAGATCAATCAAGATTAGCTATGGAGGTAGTGTTATTTGCAGATAAATGTTCAGTAGAAGAAGAACTAACAAGACTAAAAAGTCATATAGAGCAATTTAGAACATTAATAAATAGTGAAGGCACTATTGGAAAGAAAATAGACTTTTTACTTCAAGAAATGAATAGAGAAACTAATACAATGGGTTCTAAATCAGGAAGTCTAGACATAACAAATTTAGTAGTTAATATAAAAACAGAACTAGAAGACATTAGAGAGCAAATACAAAATATAGAATAGGAGGAAATTTCAAATGCAATTAATTAATATAGGATTTGGAAATATTGTATCAGCCAACAGAATTATTGCTATTGTTAGTCCGGACTCAGCACCAATAAAAAGAATAGTGCAAGAGGCAAAAGATAATGGAAATGCAGTAGATGCAACTTATGGAAGAAGAACAAGAGCAGTAATTATAATGGATTCAGGACATGTTATTTTATCTGCAGTACAACCAGAAACAGTAGCAGGAAGATTAGATAAAGATGATGAAACAGAAGAACAATAAATTGAAAGGGGTAATTTAATAATGATGGTAAAACCAACAACAGCTGAATTATTAGCAAAAACAAATGATAATAAATTTAGACTAGTAATTGCAACTGCAAAAAGAGCAAGACAAATAGCAAGTGGAAGCGAGCCTTTAACAGATGTTAAAGAGGATGCACCAGTTACAATAGCCGCAAATGAGATTGCAGAAGGTAAAGTTGAAATAGAAAAATAAAAAATAAGGCATGTACAAAATGAAACATGCCTTAAAATTATTTATATTGACAAAAATATATTTTATACAAATTTTTAACAATAGTTTTATAAAAGAAAGGGAGAAATATGTTAGTATTATTATCAGGAGTATCAGGAGCTGGAAAAGATACAATAAAAAAAGAATTAATAAAAAGAATGGAAAATGTAGAATCTCTTCCATCATATACTACTAGGTCAATGAGACCAGGCGATATAGAAGGAGAAACATATAAGTTTATAACAACAGAAGAATTTGAAAACATGATAAAAAATAATGAATTTTATGAATATAATGTTCATCATGAACATTATTATGGAACATCAAGAAAATTAATGAATGAAAAAATTAAAAGTGGAAAAATAATAGTTAAAGATATAGATGTAAATGGTGTAGAAAACTTGATAAATTTATTAAAAGAAGATACAAAAGTTGTAACTATATTTTTGAGAGTTCCAAAAGAAATTTTAATGAAAAGATTACAAAATAGAGTAGACAAACCAGACTTAAAAGAAATAACATTAAGGTTAAATAGATTTGATTATGAGGAATCTAGAATTGGAATGTATGATTATGTTATAAAGAATAATAATTTAGAAAAAAGTGTACAAATAATTCAAACAATTATACAAAATGAATGTAAATTAAAAGAAACTTATAAATGGTAAAATTAAATTACCGGTTAGAGATAAAAAAGACACATAATTAAA
>OIZO01000725.1_pt1 | contig 20499 bp, 21 predicted proteins | sample 1588551 | NCBI WGS metagenome assembly OIZO01 (sample SAMN03283271) | human gut metagenome | biome: human-associated habitat; material: feces | host: Homo sapiens | place: Peru | collected 2012 | reverse complement strand
GCACGGTGGTGTGAGAGGTCGGGAAAATTTATTTAATTTTCCCTCCTACTCGATTATGAATTTATATGAATAAGATCCCTCGGTCATCATAGACAGAAGCACCGGCATTATTTCCACAGCGGATCGCACGGTCAAGCCCCATAATCGTGGTAACTGCACCGTCGATTTTTTCTGTGGATTTTTCTTTGTCTGCTTTTACATTACCAGCCGGATTAGTACGGATAAAAATGTTATCCATCATCCAGCGGTCAAAGGCAATTTCACGGATATTGAATCTATTCTTGACGAGAATGGCGTAATCGATGCAGGAAAATTAAAGCCAATCGTATTTGATATGGCTGCTTCTGCATACTGGAGCCTGGGCGAAAAGGTTGGAAAAGCTTTCTCTGACGGAAGTAAGTTAAAATAATACAAGTATCGACAAATACATAAATCCGATGTACAATGGTTATAACAAAAGAAAGAAAAGGGAACAAACATGGAAAATGTATTTATTATGGACCATCCATTGATTAAGCATAAAATTTCACGTCTGCGTGATAAGAAGACGGGGACAAATGAGTTTCGTGCGTTAGTTGAAGAGATTGCAATGCTTATGGGATATGAGGCATTAAGTGACCTTCCGACAGAAGATGTAGAAGTGGAAACACCGATTGAGACTTGTGTGACACCACAGATTGCAGGAAGAAAGCTTGCAATTGTGCCGATTTTACGTGCTGGTCTTGGTATGGTAAGCGGAATTACTGCATTGGTTCCGACTGCAAAGATTGGACATATTGGTATGTATCGTGATGAAGTAACACATGTGCCACACGAATATTACTGTAAGCTTCCGGACAGAATTGATGAGCGTTTAATCGTAGTGACAGATCCAATGCTTGCTACAGGTGGCTCTGCGATTGCCGCAGTGAATTTTATCAAGCAGCGTGGAGGCAAGAACATTAAGTTCTTATGTATCATTGCAGCACCGGAAGGAATTGAAAAGTTCCACGAAGCACATCCTGATGTTCAGCTTTATGTAGGTAATCTGGATCGTGAATTAAATAAAGATGCATATATCTGTCCTGGACTTGGAGATGCCGGAGACAGAATCTTTGGAACAAAATAGAGTATATCTGTAATAGAATGTGAGCCGTTTTTATGCTCAGTTAAATGGAGAGAGCCGTGAAAATAGATTTATGAGAGAAGTTTCTCATGCTACCTATTATCACGGCTCTGCTATTTACATTGGGCTGTTATTGATAAATGTCATTTGTTAGTTACCTGTCAGGTTAAAAAAATGAATTATTTATCTCATATACAGTATACACCCGGATACGGGGGTATCGTCAATTGTGAGTTGTTACAAAAATAACAATATAAAATGCCGGATTTTCAGATAAAGTCGAGTATATTTATCGGGATTTATTATGCATCTTATTATTGCAAGGCACGGTGGAAAGGAGTAAACTTTGAATTTGTAAGATAAGATTCCTATTTGGAAAGGTACGATAGAGAAAAGGAAGAATGACAATGAGAGTAACAAAGAAGGAGAAAATAGATACCAGTATCTATTTATTTGACAATCATGCGTTGGTGGCACTGATCATTCCGCTTATTATCGAGCAGTTTCTGGCGGTGCTTGTAGGAATGGCGGATTCCATTATGATTGCAAATGTAGGGGAAGCGGCAGTATCCGGTGTTTCCCTTGTGGATCAGATTATGGTACTTTTGATCAATTTATTTTCGGCACTAGCTACCGGTGGTGCTGTGGTTGCAGGTCAGTATCTGGGACAGGGTAACCGGCAGAAGGCACGGAAATCTACCACACAGCTCATCTGGTTTATGGGAATAATGGCAGTTGCGATTACGGCACTTGTGTATGTGGGAAAATACTGGATTTTACATGGACTGTTTGGGAAAATAGATGCAGATGTTATGGGATATGCAAATGTATATCTGGTGATTGTAACAGCTTCTATTCCATTTATTGCTGTTTATAATGCGGGAGCTGCGATTTTCCGTACAATGGGGAACTCTAAGCTGCCAATGAAAGTATCTGTCTTGATGAACATTATTAATGTCATTGGAAATGGAATTTTGATTTTTGGGTTTCACAGAGGAGCAGAAGGGGTAGCAATTCCGACACTGGTTTCCCGCATAGTGGGAGCGGTGGTGATTATCGCATTTCTTTTGAATCAGAAAGAAGAACTTTGTCTGGAGCGAAGCCTGCGTTTCCGTCCGGAGTGGGGGATGCTTGGGAAGATTTTGAGTATCGGAATACCGAATGGGTTGGAAAACAGTATGTTCCAGTTAGGAAAAGTTATCGTATTAAGTCTGGTTTCCGGGTTTGGAACTTATGCGATTGCGGCAAATGCAGTGGCAAATACGATTTCCTTATTTTCGATTCTGCCGGGAATGGCAATTAATTTTGGGATTACCAGTGTGATTGCCCGATGTGTAGGCTACGGGGATTATGAACAAGTAAAATATTACAATAAGAAATTGTTGTTGATTGTTCATGCCGGAATCGGAATTGCAGTGACAATTGTATTTACCATACTTCCGGTTGTGTTGAAGGTTTATAACCTGTCAGATGCGGCATCAGAAGCGGCAAGGCATATTTTATGGTTTCATGGTATTTGTGCGTTTCTTATATGGCCGGAGTCCTTTGCACTGCCGAGTACCTTCCGCGCCTGCGGGGATGCACGAACCTGTATGATAATCTCCACATTTTCTATGTGGGTATTCCGTGTAGGCTTCAGTTACATTCTCGCCCGCAATTGCGGTATGGGTGTATTCGGCGTATGGGTAGCCATGATTATTGACTGGGTATTTCGTGTGATTTTCTTCGGCATCCGCTATTTTCAGGGCGGATGGAAGAAAGCAGCTATTGTATAATGAGTGGCCGGCAGGCGCGAAAATGCAGTCTGCCCATTATATAGCAGGTGGCTGATACGTCAGTCACATTTATGCGAGAATTTCCCCGCTGGCAGTAATGGTTACAACTTTACATGGAATATCTTTTCCACTTGCTTTTAATGCCAGTTTGGAAGCATTTTCCAGTGCACCGCAGCAAGGAACTTCCATGCGGGCGATGGTGATGCTCTTGATATTGTTACGGGAAATGATTTCCGTCAGTTTTTCAGCGTACTTGCTAGTGTCCTGCTTTGGACAAGAAATCAGGGTAATGTGGTCACGGATGAAATCCTGATGGAAATTGCCGTAAGCATAAGCAGTACAGTCTGCGGCAATCAATAAGTTTGCATTATCAAAATATGGGGCACCGATTGGCACAAGGCTGATTTTGATTGGCCACTGGCGGAGCTGGCTTTCTACTGCGTTTTCACCAGATGGGGAAGCGACAGTTTTACGGTTTAATAACATTGCCAGTGCACCCGGACAGTGGTGAGGGGCAGGAGTTTCGGCAGCAGCCTTCTTTGCCTGAGCCTGACGTACGGCTTCTTCATCATAAGCCGGAGCTTCTCTTTCTTCAAAAGAAATGGCATCGGCTGGACAGGCTGGCAGACAGTCGCCAAGACCATCACAATAATCTTCTCTGGTAAGCTTTGCTTTTCCATTTACCATTTCAATGGCGCCCTCGTGACAGGCTGATGCGCAGGCACCACATCCGTTACATTTTTCTTCATCAATTTTTATAATTCTTCTGAGCATAATAACCTCCTGATAAATTCATAATTATTTATGATGCTTATAGCTTGTTTTGTGATTTGCATTCCTTTTGAAACGAGCATCATATAAATTTCTTGACTACCATATCATAATATGGTAAACAGAAATTGTATGTTGAAATTTCAACAAAGGAGAGAAAATGGAGAAATATATTAATGTGTTGAAGAACTGTCCTTTATTTTTGGGAATGAATGAGGAGCAGATTTTACAGATGATGAAATATTTTGACGCCAGAGTCGCTCATTTCCAGAAAAATGAAAGCGTGCTGCGGGAAGGGGATAAAGCCCGATTTATGGGAGTTGTCCTTGCCGGTCAGGTGCAGGTGGTGCGCAATGATTTCTGGGGAAATCGAAGTATTGTGACTCATATTGAACCGCCAGAGATATTTGGTGAGTCCTTTGTGTGGGCAGGGGTTGAACGGATGCCCGTGGATGTGTGCTGTTCGGAAAAGGCAGATGTGCTGCTCATCGACTGCCTGAAAATGAAACAGAACTTTGCAAGCTCAGGCGGAGCATATGGACAGATTGTATTTAATCTGCTGAAAATCACTGCGTCGAAGAACCTGTTCTTTAATCAGAAAATTGAGATTACTTCCAAACGGACCACAAGGGAGAAACTAATGACCTATTTGCAGCTTCAGGCAAAGCGTGTGGGAAGTAATGAATTTACCATTCCTTATAACCGGCAGGAGCTGGCAGATTTTCTTCAGGTAGAGCGGAGTGGACTTTCCGTTGAGATTAGCAAACTTCGCAAAGAAGGCATCATTGAGAATCAGAAAAATCATTTTACACTTTTTTGATGAGTATGCTATAATGAGCGGTAATAGACAGCGAATCTTAAGAAATGTTTAGAAAAATGCACATGGTTTTTTTAGAAATCCTCTTTACACTAGGTTTTATAGAAATTCGTGAGGAGGAGTTTGTGAGTGGCTGCAAGGGAGATTTGGATAAAAAGAGCATTGATGGCGGTTCTTATTGGACTGCTGGTTATTTCAGGTGTATTTATGATAAATGGATATTTCGCAGGTTCGTTTCACTCAGTGGAGGTATTTCGTGCGTATGTTGGTAAGTATGGCATGTTCGCACCTGTAGTTCTGGGATGCATCCAGATGCTTCAGGTGGTAGTTCCGGTCATTCCGGGTATGGTAGGCTGTGCAGCGGGCGCAGGAATGTTTGGAGCGGTGCAGGGATTCTGGTGCAACTATATCGGAATTAGTGCAGGGTCTATTGTTGCATTTTTACTGGCAAAATGGTTTGGCGAAAAGATTGTAAATGTGATGGTTCCAGTGGGAAAATATCAGTCCTGGGTGGACAGGCTGAACAGTACGAGGTATTTTACTTGGATTTTGTTTCTGTCAATTTTATTGCCGCTTGCCCCGGATGATTTTTTGTGTTATTTTTCCGGATTAGGCGGAATGTCTACCAAAAAGTTTGTCTGGATTATTGTACTTGCCAAGCCATGGTGTATCTTGGCTTACAGTATTTTCTTTGCATATTTTGCAAAATAATAAATGAAAATAAATGATGAGGTAAAAGAATGGGAAAAGACAGTTTAGCGGTGCGCTTTTTATATGGAACGAGGACCGGCCGGGCAATCATGGGTCATCTGTTACACAGCAGAGTCGATAAAATGATGGTTAAATTTTTGTGGTCACCGTTATCCAAACCGGTGATTCCGTTGTATATCAAGCTGAATCATATTTCTATGAAAGAATTTGAAGGACAGAAGTATGGAAACTTCCGGGAGTTCTTCATCCGGGAGAGAGAACCGGCAGAGGTGGATTTGAATCCGGCACATTTAGTCAGTCCGTGTGATGGATGGCTGAGTGCATTTCCAATCGAAGAGGACAGCAGCTTCTGGGTGAAGGGTTCTCAATATGAATTGAATGATTTGTTACACGATAAAGAGCTTGCAGAGAAATTCTATGGCGGGGATTGTCTGATTTTCCGCTTGTGTGCATCAGATTATCATCATTATTCTTATATTGATGATGGACGGCAGGGCGCAAGTCATTACATTCCGGGAATGCTTCATAGTGTACAACCATCGGCTTGTCAGGTATATCCGGTATATACACTGAATCGTCGTGTGTGGACAGTGTTGGAAACAGACCATTTTGGTACGGTTGTCCAGACAGAGGTCGGTGCCTTTGTGGTCGGCGGCATTGTAAATGACCATGACAACGAACGGTTTATGAAGGGCATGGAAAAGGGACATTTTGAGTTGGCAGGGTCTTCGATTGTCATGTTGTTCCAAAAGGATTGTATTCGACTTCGTCCAGAGGTTACCAAAGAATTGAGACAGGATAAGGAATTCCGTGTGAAGCAGGGAATGTGGATTGGAGAAAGAAAATAGGATAAATATATGAAGGAAAAGAAGAAAATTTCACTGATTCCGTCTTATTCAGTGGTTCCGCTGATTGTCATTGTGGTATGGAATCAGCTTGTTTACAGTGGAGCTATGTTCCTGACGAGAAACTGGCCTCATTATAGTTTTGAACTTGGAATTGACCAGAAGATTCCATTTGTCCCTTGGACCGTATGCATTTATCTGGGTTGTTATCTGTTCTGGATTGCCAATTACATATTGACAGCAAGACAGGAGAAAGAAAAGGTATACCGCTTTTTCTGCGCAGAAGTGATGGCAAAAGCAGTCTGTCTGGTTTGTTTTCTGCTTCTGCCATCAACGAATGTACGACCTGTAATAGAAGGTAATTCGATATGGGAAATTCTGATGAGTATTGTTTACGGAGTGGACTCGGCAAGCAATCTGTTTCCATCGATTCATTGTCTGGTGAGCTGGTTTTGTGTCATCGGGATTCGGAAACAGAAAAATATTCCGACAGGATATAAAATATTTTCCGTGGTCATGGCACTGGCGGTGTGTGTTTCTACACTTACCACGAAGCAGCATGTTTTTGTGGATGTGATTGCAGGAGTGACTTTGGCGGAAGTGTGTTATTGGATTTCGGGAAAGACAGGAATATGGAAAAAGCTGTGCAAAGAAGAAATTGAAAGCAGATGGAAAAATGGCCAGAAACGAATGGGTTGATGGTGGAAAATACTTTGTTGACGAAAACGGAGTATGGGTTCCAAATGCGAAGTAATAGAAGTTCGAATAAAATATAAACTTATCAATGTCGGGATGCGGATGATAAATCCGTATCCTGATATTTTTTTATACTGGTTATTTTGTATGAAATAGGCTATAATGATGTGGAACAAACAAAACAGGCTTGTATCCGGAAACGGACAGGAGTCTGTTTTATTAATTGTACAGGACATCAGAGGAGAAGAAATGGAACCCAAGAAGTTATTAGAGATATTAAGTGTAGCAGAAAAGTTAAAATGTAATACCAGACATTGTTATACTTCCAGTGGAAGAAAAGAGAGTGTGGCAGAACATAGCTGGCGGCTTGGGCTTATGGCAATGCTGATTGCAGGCGAAGCAGAATTTCAGGATGCGGATATGAACAAAGTAAACCAGATGTGTCTGATTCATGATTTGGGAGAAGCATTTACGGGAGATATTCCAGCATTTGAAAAGGCAGATGCTGATTCACAGAAGGAAGAAGAAATTTATGAAAACTGGGTTGCAGGCTTTCCAGAGCCTCAGCGCACACAGTTTCAAGAACTTTTGAAAGAAATGGAAGCCTTAGAGACGAAAGAGGCGAAGATTTACAAGGCACTGGACAAACTGGAAGCAGTGATTCAGCATGATGAGTCGGATATCGCTACATGGATTCCACTGGAATACGATTTGCAGTTAGAATATGGAAAAGAACAGGTGAAATTTTCCCCATATTTTAAAAATCTGAAGTCTGTAATTGATGAGTGGACAAGAAATAAAATTGCAGAGTCACAAAAGTAGGAGTTAAGAGAAAATGAGTGTGATAAGTGAAAATGAAAAAAGTCAAAGTGAAGAGATTCAGGCCAATCCATTAGGGACAGAACCGGTTGGAAAACTGCTCCGGCAGTTTGCAGTACCAAGTATTGTTGCTATGTTGGTCAGTGCACTTTATAACCTGGTAGACCAGTTTTTTATCGGTCAGGGTATTGGAGAACTTGGAAATGCAGCGACGAATGTTGCTTTTCCGTTATCCACAAGTTGTGTGGCAATCGCATTGTTGTTTGGAATAGGTGCATCGGCTGCATTTAATTTGTCTATGGGCCGGGGGGAGTCGGAGAAAGCACTTCATTATATTGGAAATGCTGCCTTTTTCTTGTTTTTTGGTGGTTTATTACTAGCTATTGTAACGGAAATTTTTCTGGAGCCAATGCTTGTTTTCTTTGGCTCTCCGGAAAATGTACTTGAATTGGCTAAAGAGTATGTAAGAATTACGGCAATTGGTTTTCCATTCTTGATTTTATCAAGTGGAGGTGCCCATCTGATTCGTGCAGATGGAAGTCCGACATATTCCATGATATGTAATATTGCGGGTGCACTGATTAATACGGTATTAGACCCGATTCTGATTTTTGGATTCAATATGGGGATGAGTGGAGCTGCCCTTGCAACTATTTTAGGTCAGATTGTATCTGCAATTATGGTTGTGAAATATTTAAGCCACTATAAAGCGGGTAAGCTGACAAGAGCGCATTTGCTGCCGAAGCGTGAGATTGCGGGCTATGAGATGAGCCTTGGAGCAGCACAGTGCTTTAATCAGATTGCAATGATGATTGTACAGATTGTAATGAATAATTCATTAACATATTATGGGGCACGCTCAGTATACGGGGAATCGATTCCTCTGGCATGTTCTGGAATCATCAATAAAGTAAGCTTTATTTTCTTTGCAATCTGTATTGGTATTTCTCAGGGAACGCAGCCGATTGCAAGCTTTAATTATGGAGCAAAGAAGTATGACCGTGTGAAACATGTGATTTCCCTTAGTATGATATCCGGTACAGCAGTATGCATTGTGGCATTTATTTTGTTCCAGCTTTTCCCACGACAGATTATCGGAATGTTTGGAAATGGCTCAGATATGTATTTTGAATTTGCTGTAAGATATTTTCATATTTATTTGTTCTTTACCTTTGCAAATAATATTCAGCCGCTTTCTTCAAGTCTGTTTTCTGCCATTGGCAAACCGGGAAAGGGAGCGTTTCTGTCTTTGACAAGGCAGATTATTTTCCTGCTTCCACTGATTATTATTCTTCCGAGAATCATTGGAATTGACGGAATTATGTATGCAGGCCCAGTTGCGGATTTACTTGCAGCAGTAATTTCAGGGGTTATGCTGGTAAAAGAAGTAAAAACAATGGGAAAGATGTCTGAGATGGTATAAAAAAGTGCCTGCCGGAAAACGGCAGGCACTTTTAACTCTTGATGCGCCAGTCGGCACACCTTTCTTTATTCTACTTCAATTAATTCATACTCACGGGAACCGAAACCAAGCTTTGCGGAAGCCTCTATGGTAAGAACGCCATTTCTGCTTTCGATTCGTTCTAATAAATGTGCCTGTCCCGGGTCATCCTTTGCTGCGTAAACCAAATCAAGACAAGCCTGGTCGATAGCAATCGGGTCTAAAGAAATCAGAATACCGATGTCTTTCATGCAAGGGTCTTCTGCTACGGCACAGCAGTCACAGTCAACAGACATGTTTTTCATAACATTGATGTAAACAGCATTTCCTTTGAAATATTCCACTACAGAAGAAGCTGCATCTGCCATGGATTCTAAGAAAGAATCATGGTCAGCGGTCCAAAGGTTTTCCGGTTTGCCAACTCCGTGGATGTATGCTTTACCATAAGAGGAAGCAACTCCGATAGAAAGTTGTTTCAGTGCTCCGCCGTATCCACCCATTGGGTGTCCTTTAAAATGAGAAAGAACCAGCAGAGAATCATAGTTGCTCAGATGCTTTCCAACATAATTTTCTTTAATCTGTTTTCCGTTTGGAATAGGAAGAACCATATCCGGACCTTCTTCATCCATGATATCTACTTTAAAATGCTCACACCAGCCATGAGATTTCATCGTTTCCCAATGCTTTTCTGAGGTGTTACGGCTTCCCTCATAGGCAGTGTTACATTCGACTACAGTTCCATTTACATAGTTAATCAGCGGTTCCCAGAAGTCAGGACGTAAGAAGTTCTGGTTTCCTGTTTCACCAGAATGAACTTTGATTCCCACATTTCCAGAAAGAGGTTTGTCAATCAGCTTATAAAGTTCCAATACTTTTTCTGGAGTAATTGTTCTTGAAAAATAAACTTTTGATTTCATCATTCCATCTCCTTGTTCAGTTCCTTTTGTTTTTCAAAACGTCAAAGAAAGATTGACATTCGTATAGACAAACCCTATGATTTGTATATTAGAACATCAAAATATATGATTATACGGATTGCTGCGTGCGATGCGCTCCCGCAATCCTATGCCACCATTCGCATATCGTAAAGTCTGCGCTTTCCTTTTATGCTCATGCTGGTGCGTGTTTCAATGTCATTTTCCCACTATTGTGCAGGCACAAGTGGGAAAAGACCTTGAACACTATAATCATATCATTAAAGTTAAGTTTAAAGTCAATTATTTTTGAAAAAATTTTGAACAATGTTGGGGTAGAAAATGGAAAGGCACATATCGATAGATACTAAACTGAATGTATTGAGCAAGGTGGGAAAATGCTTCAATGAAGAAAATATTACATGGGCTGTAGGCGCCTCATTGTTATTGTATTTACAGGGAATTGCAGAGGATTTTCATGATATTGATATTATGGTGTCAGAAGCAGATGCATTTCATATGAAAGAAGTTTTGCAGCGTATGGGAGTGGAACAGGAAGCAAATTCGGGCAGGAATTTTCAGTCGAAATATTTCTGGAAGTTTCTTGTAGATGAAGTAGAAATTGATGTTATGGGCGGACTTGGGATTCTGAAGGATGGAAGAGCATATTACTGTCCACTTAAGGAAGAAGAAATAACTGATGAAGTTATGCTAAATGAAGTAAAGATTCCCCTACATTCGGTAACACATTGGAGGTATCTTTATGAACTTATGGGACGTACAGCGAAAGCAGAAATGATAGACAGTAAAATTGGAAAAGGGAAATAGAAATATACACAGGAGGTGCAGCATGCAGTATTACACAATGAAAGAGGCTTCTGAATCTCTTCAGGAGCGCTATCAGATGTTTGTAAATCAAAAAAAGGCAGTGCAAGAGCAGATTAAAGATTTGGAAGAGACATTAAAGCAGATAGAGCATAAATGTGAGTATTATGAGCATGTACTTGGAATCGAAAATGAACAGACTGCATGGAAAGAGGAACAGCAGGCATCGGAAGAAGATAGGCAGGCATTGGAAAGAGAACGGTTTGAGAAACAGGTACAGTTCATTCTGGAGGCAGATAAAGAAAAAAATATTTTGCGGCAGACCCATTTAAGTGGAAATGGAAGAAGAGAAAATGATGCGGAGCATGCGTGGCATATGGCGATGATGACATATCTGTTGAAAGAGTATGCAAATGAAGAAATTGACACTGCCAAAACCATGATGATGACATTGATTCACGACATTGTGGAAATTGATGCAGGCGATACATATGCTTACGATGAAAATGGTCTGAAAACCCAGAAAGAGCGGGAAGAGAAGGCAGCAGAACGACTCTTTGGACTGCTTCCAGAGGACCAGTGCAGAGAGCTAAGAGGACTGTTTGAAGAGTTTGAGGCTTACGAGACCCCGGAAGCCCGTTTTGCACATACCATGGATAATTTTCAGCCCATGCTGTTAAATGATTCCAATGGCGGTGGTGACTGGAAAGACCACGGGGTCTGCGAGCAGCAGGTCAGAAAACGTAATGCGAAAACACATACGGGTTCTGAGGAGATTTGGACTTGTATGGAAGAAATGATTAAAAAGCACGTGGCTGAGGGAAATCTAAAGTCCTGATTTTTCCACAGGCGATTTTCATGCCGGAATCCCCGGAAGGCTGGGTTTTGAAATCATCCGGCATAGCGTGGATAATGATGGTCTTACCAATGATTTCTTTGACAGTAAACCGATTGGTAAGTACAGTCTGAAAGCTATAGCCGCTATTATCAAAGAGTGGAGGAAGGTCACCCGCATGATTTGGGTGTTCGCAGTCATTTGGATTATAGTGCGTAAGCGCATCGGCAAATGGGTCTTCTGCATTTCCAGTGCAGCTTTCTCCGCTATGAATGTGAAGCCCGAAGATTGGAAGGGAACACTCAGAAGCCGGGGCAGGGAGACCGGAAACCTCTATGGCAACGAGAACACCCCAGTCTGTCTGATAGAATTTTGCATTTCCGGTAATCGCCGGGTATTCGGGGCTTCCCTTGATTCGTGCAAACGCATGAGGTCGTTGTGACAGCCAGAAAATAAAGTCCATAAATAAATCAAATTCTTGCATAAAAGTTTCGTTCCTTATTGGATTCATGTTATAGTATAGTATGTTAGTAGGCGATGCAGCGTGATTAAGATAACGGTGGACGAATATACTGCAAAGGCCAATGATAGAAGATAGTGAGAGGATAGCTCTCTTATGTGTAAGCGATAAAAAAGAGCATTTGGCTCAATGAGGTGTGAAATATCTCATTGAGCCAACTTTTTTTATCTGCAAAAATTCAAAAAAATTTTGTTTTATGATGCTTTTTGAACTTAAATGTAATGCTTCTCTATATGCTTATAGAAAATACAAATACATAGTGACAAATATAAATAATAACAATTCGACAAGGAGTATAAAACAGGAGTATACCCAACAAAGAATGATTAAAAATGTGCATGCGGAACTAGATAGAAGAGTCAGAAAGAAAGGTATTTTCTTATGAGTACAATAAAAATTAGTAATTTATCCTTTGCCTATGAAGAGGGTGCAAAACTAACCCTGGAAGATATCACAACAGAAGTGGCTGATGGCGAATTTGTCTGTATTCTAGGTCAATCAGGATGTGGAAAGAGTACGTTGTTAAGACTACTGGCAGGACTTGAGAAGCCGACGCAGGGAGAACTTCTGATTGATGGAGAGGTAATTCAGGGGGCAAGTCTGAAACGAGGGGTTGTATTTCAGGATTACGGCTTGTTTCCATGGATGACTGCAGGAGAAAACATTATGCTTGCACTGAAGCAGTGTTTTCCAGACCGGGACAAAAAGGAATTGAAAAAAGTAGCCCTTGATATGTTAAAAGAGGTAGGGCTGGGGGAAGATGTTTATAAAAAACTTCCGAAAGAGTTATCAGGTGGAATGAAGCAGAGATGTGCGATTGCACAGGCATTTAGTATGAACCCGCCGATTTTGCTGATGGACGAGCCGTTTGGAGCATTGGATGCGGTGACAAGAGCAAGATTACAGGATTTGATTATGAAGCTTTGGGCAGAATATAACCCCAAAAAGACCGTATTTTTTGTTACCCATGATGTCGATGAGGCACTTTTGCTTGCTAATCGTATTTTAGTTTTGGGACAGTCACCAAGCAATATTATTTACGACTGCAAGATACCGGAAGAAATACATCCGACAAGGGAGACGCAATTTGAAAATCCAGAGTTTCTACAGCTTCGCAATACGCTGATCAAACAGATTAATCTGGATGTATCGACACATATATCTTAAGGTATTAACAGATTTATCTGTTATACATATATCTATTAAACAGTTTCATTTCATGAGGAGGAACCATTATGAAAAAAAGAATTTTAACATTCTTACTGGCCGGTGCTATGGCATGTGGCCTTGTTGCCTGCGGAGGCGGAAGTAGCAGCGAAACCAAGACAGATGAAACCGATAAGAAAGAGACAGAAGAGACACAGACAGATGCACCGGAACAAAGCGTAGTAAAATGGAACTACGGAACCAGTGGAAATGTCCTGGTTACGATTGCAGAAGAAAAAGGATATTTTAAAGACGAAGGAATTTCTATTGAGCCTGTACAAGCAAATGCAAATGCAGATGCCATGACGCTTCTGGCAACTGGAAAGGTTGACGTTGTATCTAATGCAGGTACAAGTAATCCGCTTCAGCAGATTGCGTCTGGAGTAGATATTTCTGTATTCGGTGGACATATGATTGAAGGATGTATGCCGGTTATTGCGCTTCCTGATACAGAATGGAATGGAATCGAATCATTTATTGGAGAGACTGTAGCGGTAAATCCAAGTTATTTTGCATTTACAGGTGCAGTTATGGACCTTGGTTATGATGACCCGCTTACAGCAGTAGACTGGAAGATTTATTCTGATTACAACGATGCACTTTCAGCAGTTGTACGTGGAGAAGTAAAATATGCGCTTATGGGAACAGGACAGAATCTTTCTGTTCAGGAAATGCAGAAGAATGGTGAAATTAAAATCGTAAGCTATCAGAGTGAAATTATGGAAAATTACTCTTGCTGTCGTATGGTTGCCCAGACGAAATGGATTAATGACAATCCAAATACAGTAAAGGCAATCATCAGAGCATTATTACGTGCGCAGTCTTACTATGAAGCAAACAAGGAAGAGGCAGTAAAATTACATGCAGCAAAGATTGATGCTACGGAAGAATATGTAGCAGCTTACATGATGGACGACAAACACTATTTCGTAAGTGTAGACCCATTAAAAGATGGTGTTGTTCGTGCGTGGGATATTTTGGATAAGACTGGATACTTAGGAGAAGATTGCAAGATTGATATCTTGGATCATATCAATACAGAATTATATGCAGAAGCTTTAAAAGAAGCTACAGAAAAATATGGTGATGAAGCACCTGATTTTTACAAAGAAATGCAGAGTTTCTTTGATGAACACGATAAATAAAAGTTTAAGGAGTCGGACATATGCGTAGGATAAAGGCATTTATAAAAAAATATTGGATTACATTTTGCATATTTTTAAGCTTAGTGATTTTATATGTATATGCAACAAGTAGTGGAATAGCGAATCCATATCTTTTTCCATCAACGGACAAGATTAAGGCGGCCTTTATCAGCAGCAAGGGTATGATGTTCGGAAATATGATTGCATCTTTTAAACTGTTAATTCCATCCATTATTATTTCGCTGTTGGTAGCATTGGTTTTGGGTGTGATTATGGGAATGAATGAACGAGTAAGAGAAGTTCTTCATCCGGTAGTTTATGCATTCAGTGTGATTCCATCTATCCTGTTGTCACCTTTTGTACTGCTGTTGGCACCAACCATATTTATAGCATCTGTTTTCCTGATTGTCTACAATATTGTATGGGCCACATTGTTCGCGACGATTACAGGAATTATGACAATCGATAAGCGGTATCTGGACAAGGCAGCAACCTTGGAATTAAAGGGAATGAAGAGGCTTACAAAGGTGATTCTTCCTGCGGCGAGTCCATCCATTCTGGCCGGATTCGTAAATTCATTGAGAAGTTCTTTCGTTATGCTGGTTTATGCAGAAATGTATGGAGCTGGGGAAGGAATGGGATTCTTCGTAAAGAAGTATGCGGAACTTGGAATCTTTGCCAATACATGGGTTGGATTTGTATTCATGGTTATTATTCTGGTTATCGTTATGCAGTTTTTTGAAGTATTAAAAAAACGGTTGTTAAAATGGACAATCGATTAATTCATGGGAGCTATTGCAAATGCAGTAGCTCCTTTTTAACTGTTTTTGTCAGCAGTATCCTTATATGAAGCATCCTTATATGAAGCAACGGCCTGCGGCAGAAATGGATATAAATCCTCATAGCTTTCCAGTTCAGCATTGGAAGCGGGTGCAGCGGGAATCAGACCAGTGCAGTCCTGAGAAGAAGCAGTTTTTAAATAGTCATATTCTTTGTCTGGTAAGGTTTCTTTTTCCTTTTCTAACATGGTAAATTCTCCTTTTGTGGATTTCTAATAGTGTGTGCGAAATGGAAGTTCTTATGCTATAATTTAGTAGAAAATAATAGAAGTAAATATATGATGTTGGGGTTAAAAGCCTCAACTGTAGTGTTTGCGGATGGGAGAATATTTTGGAAAATAGTAATTGTATCACAAAAGATTTTGGAAAAAATTCAAAGGGAGACAAAGCGACTCTTTATACTTTTAAAAATAAAAATGGAATGACCATGACGGTATCTGATTTTGGAGCGACACTTCAGTCAGTGTTAGTTCCTGACAAGGCTAACAAGCTTCGGGATGTTGTACTGGGCTATGACAAAGCAATTGACTATGAAGGACCGGGCGGAACATTTTTCGGTTCAATTGTGGGAAGAAGTGCAAATCGGATTGGAAATGCACAGTTTGAATTAAATGGGAAAATTTATCATTTAGACCAGAACAAGGGAGTGCATAATCTGCACAGCGGACTGGATTTTTACAGCTTTCGTGTGTGGAAGGTGGATGAAATTGGTGAAAATACCATTTGTTTTTCGATACACAGTCCAGATGGGGACCAGGGATATCCGGGGGAACTGGATATCAGCGTAACCTATACACTGACAGATGATAATGAAATCAGGATTGCGTATTATGGTGTGCCGAAAGCAGACACTATCATCAATATGACGAATCACAGTTATTTTAATCTTAATGGGCATGCGTCAGGTGATGTACTAGAACAGGAGTTGTGGCTGGATGCGGATGCATTTACGGGCACCGATGCAGACCAGATTGTGAATGGCGATGTGATTTCTGTAGAAGGAACACCGATGGACTTTCGCGTGAAAAAGAAAGTGGGACAGGACATTGGAGTGGATTATCTTCCACTGGTTCTGGGAAATGGATACGACCACAACTGGGTACTGAATAATCACGGAACATTTGCGAAGATTGGGGAGTTATCTTCTGACGAGAGTGGAATTGCATTGGAAGTATACACGGATTTGCCGGGAGTCCAGATTTATGCAGGGAATTATATTGAAAATGAAATCGGAAAGGAGGGCGTCATTTACGGTCCGCGTCAGGGAATCTGTTTTGAGACACAGTATTTTCCAAATGCAATTAACATTCCTGCCTTTGAAAGTCCTATTTGCAAGGCAGGAGAAGTTTATCACACGGAAACAATGTTTAAGTTTAAAATTTAGGTAACTGTTCAGAGCCAACCTCCAAAATACTACGCATTTCGTCGGTGTGGCGTATCCGCCAAATAAAATTTCAAAAACAGTCTTAAAAATGCAAGCATTTTACACCTGTTTTATGAAATTTTGCTTGGCTCTGAACAGTTACAAATTTAGTTTAGAAAATCGCCCCAGTTCCAATGAATTGGGGCGATAAAGAATTTGTAATATATTATTGGAAATCTTTTTCGATAAAATCCAGTACGTCCTGATGGCAACGTTTGTAATAGTCTTTTTCAAGATACATACAATGTCCGGCACCATGATAATGATGTAATTCAGTTCCCTCAGGCAGATGCTTGGCAGCATAATATACACGATCGATATTTACATAGAAATCGATATCACCGGTAACAATGCAGACAGGAACCGGAACAGCAGGAATGTCAACCGACCATTTATCTCCCATGCCAAGAATTTCCCGGTTTCCACCATTTGGACGTCCATGCATACCATCTATTTTAAGAACATGATCTACCCACATACCTAAAACTTCCGGTTCTACTGTATCAAGGTCTACTTCCATGTCATCATTTCCAAGATGCTGGAATACACGAACAATATAAGAATAATTCAAATATGTAAATGGTTCTTTCACTTCAGCAGGTGGGAAAACACCACCCAGGAAAGGACCAAGCCAAAGAATCCGGCTAATATGAGTGTTGTCTATAATAGCTGCTTTAGCTGTTGTCATTGTACCCCAGGACCAGCCGAGGACAGGTATTTTATCTACTTTTTGAAGAGCACAGATTTCTTCAACCGCAGTTAAAATATCTTTTGCTGCATTTTCAGTGGTTACTTCAAAACCATCTTCATATTCTTCGGAACGTCCATATCCGCCTAGGTCAAGACTCCAGACAGTCCATCCGTTTTTTGCCAGAAATTCACAAAAGCTGTAGTCTTTGTATTTCAGGTCAAATACATGCTGGGTATAAGTCAGACCATGTACCATTAGAATATTTTTGCTATCCCAACTCGCAGGGCAATTGAATTTTGTGAAATATAATTTTTTTCCATTATCTTTTCGTGCCAGATCAATTGTAATTCGTTCATATTTCATAAGTATTCCTCCTCGCATTTTGAAATATGTTAGTCAGGTTATAAGAGCTCTTAATATCTATCTTCAATGTATGTTATAAATATTTAGAATAGAATATGCATTCGCTGTATTTGTTTAAATGTAGTACAATAAAGAAAATTGTCTGAAAATTGCGCAGAAACATAAATTTAACTAAAATTTTACATTTCCGTGATATAAAATTTTCTTTGGTTTTCTAGAATACTTGAGGCATAAATGGAAAAGGATTGAAGATAGTAGAGAGAAAAGGGTGATAAATAATGATAACCTATCAGGAAATAAGGGAAAATGAAGAAGTACAGGCATATTTGAAAAAGGGAAATGAAAATTTAGGAGTGCTCGGTTATACGGACCACTCAGCAGTTCACTGCACATTGGTGGCAGAAGAAGCAGGACGCATTTTACGTGAACTTGGTTATTCGGAGCATGAAATCGAGCTGGCAAAGATTGCAGGGATGATGCATGATATTGGAAATTGTGTGAATCGTTCCCGCCATGCGGAGTATGGTGCGATTCTTGCAAATGAAATTCTGAGGAACATGGATTTATCGGTGGAAGACAGAGCAACGATCGTATCTGCCATTGGACATCACGATGAGTCTACAGGCGGAGCAGTGGATGTGGTATCGGCAGCTCTTATTATTGCGGATAAGACCGATGTGCGGAGAAATCGTATCCGCACGAAAGTAAAATCCAATTACGATATTCATGACCGGGTAAATTACGCAGTTACGGAGTCGAAAATTCATATTAATAAAGAGGAAAAGAGCATTACACTGAATCTGAATGTAGATGAAGAAATCTGCACGATGTATGAGTATTTTGAAATCTTTTTAGGACGTATGATGATGTGCCGTGGTGCGGCAGAAATGCTTGGTATGACGTTCAAACTACGTGTAAATGGAAGTAAAGTTTTATAAGTTGACAAAAGGGAAAATCAGGTCTAGAATGGCAATAGTGAATACTTTTTTGCGTTAAAGCGGGAAATAGATTGTTGTTGAAAGGGGAACACTATGCCGGTAACAGATTTGCTGGAACGAAATCATAAATTATATGGAGACGAGGTTGCTCTGGTAGAGTTGAATCCGTCTCTTGCAGATACAAGAAAAAAGACATGGAAAGAGTATGACCTGGTTCAGGTTACGTCACCGGTTCCATACCGCCGTGAGATTACATGGAGCGTATTTGATGAAAAGGCAAACCGGGTAGCCAACATGCTGCTGAACCGTGGCGTACAAAGAGGAGACAGGGTAGCAATTCTGATGTTTAACTGTCTGGAATGGCTGCCTATTTATTTTGGAATTTTGAAAGCGGGAGCTATTGCGGTTCCGTTTAACTTTCGCTTTTCCGCAGATGAAATTCAGTATTGTGCGGATCTGGCAGAAATACAAGTGCTGTTTTTCGGACCGGAATTTATCGGACGAATTGAAGCAATCGAAGAAAAATTAAGCAAGGGCCGTCTGCTGATTTATGTGGGAGATGGCTGTCCGACATTTGCGGAAGGATACCATGCATTGGTGGCAGATGAGTCAAGTAAAGCTCCGCTTGTGCGGTTGGAGGAAGAAGATTCAGCAGCCATTTATTTCTCATCAGGTACAACGGGATTTCCGAAAGCCATTCTTCACAACCACGAAAGCCTTATGCAGGCAGCGCAGATGGAGCAGAAACATCATCAGACAAGCAGGGAGGATGTATTTTTATGCATTCCACCGCTTTATCATACGGGAGCAAAATTCCACTGGATGGGAAGCCTCTGCGCAGGAAGCAAAGCAGTTTTGTTAAAAGGTACAAAACCGGAAATTATTCTGGATGCCGTGTCCAAAGAGCATTGCACCATTGTGTGGCTGCTGGTTCCGTGGGCGCAGGATATTCTGGATGCCATAGACAGAGGAGATGTGAAGCTGGAAGATTATGAACTGGCGCAGTGGAGACTGATGCATATCGGAGCACAGCCGGTTCCGCCATCTTTGATTAATCACTGGAAAAAATATTTTCCAAACCATCAGTACGATACCAACTATGGGCTGTCAGAGTCAACCGGTCCCGGCTGCGTACATCTGGGAATGGAAAACATACATAAAGTCGGTGCCATTGGTGTGCCGGGATATCGCTGGGAATGTAAGATAGTGGATGAAAATAATAAAGAGGTTCCACAGGGCGAAGTGGGCGAGCTTTGTGTCAAGGGTCCTGGTGTGATGACCTGCTATTACAATGACCCGGAAGCAACGGCAAAGACCCTGAAAAATGGATGGCTCTGTACGGGAGATATGGCAATGCAGGACGAAGATGGATTCTATTTCTTAGTAGACCGTAAGAAGGACGTCATTGTCAGTGGTGGAGAAAATATTTATCCGGTTCAGATCGAGAATTACTTGAGTGCATACGAGAAAGTCAAAGATGTGGCTGTTATCGGGCTCCCTGATAAGCGACTGGGAGAAATTACAGGTGCAATCATTTCCGTAAAGGATGGCATGGAATGTACCGAAGAAGAAATCGAAGAATTCTGCATGGGACTTCCAAGATATAAACGGCCAAAACACATCATTTTCGCAGACGTGCCAAGAAATGCCACAGGAAAAATAGAAAAACCGGCACTTCGCAAGAAGTACGGGGCAGACCAACTCGTGGCAAGACAGAATAGAAGTTAATAAATATTGAAAAATAGCTGTACGAAATGTACAGCTATTTTTTTAGTTTGCGCGCCATGGGCGCGTTCTAACGGGTGCAAGTCCCGAACATG
>OIZO01000723.1_pt1 | contig 20532 bp, 18 predicted proteins | sample 1588551 | NCBI WGS metagenome assembly OIZO01 (sample SAMN03283271) | human gut metagenome | biome: human-associated habitat; material: feces | host: Homo sapiens | place: Peru | collected 2012 | reverse complement strand
TAGATTAAAAGAGGGATTGTTCCAATTTATGAATGCATCTATTCCAACTTGGATAGTTGGAGGAGTTGTTAGTCTTTGTGAAAACAGTGAAAAATATAACAATAAATGGAGGATAAAATGTCAAATATATTAAGTAATATATCATTATACTTATCGTTTGTAAAAGCGTCTTTAAAAGAAATGCTTGTATATAGAATTGATTGTATAGTTGGAATAATATCACAGCTAATAACACAGACTGTAGAAATTATTTTTATTTGGATTGTGTTTCAAAATACAGAAAATTTAGCTGGGTGGAATTTTAAACAAATCCTATTATTATATGGTATAACTTTATTGTCACTTGGAATTGCAGATTTTTGTTTCGACTCTTTATATGACATTGGACCTAAATATATAAAAAATGGTGAATTTGATAAAATTTTATTAAGACCAGTACATCCATTAATTTCTATAATAGGTTCTTCAAAAGAGTTTACTACCTTAGGTTACTTTGGTTTAGGACTTGTTTTAGTAATAACAATGCTTATACAACTTGCAATACCAATAACTTTTTTGCTTATATTCAAAATTGTATTTTTCAGTATAGTAGGGGCATTAATAATAGGGGCAATTTTAACTATATTTAGTATATCTTCATTTTGGACATATCGTTCTAATGAAGTAATATGGTCAGCATTTCGTACATATACATTTGCGCAATATCCAATAGACATATATAATACATTTATAAAAATATTAATAACTTTTATATTACCATTTGCATTTGTTGCATATTATCCAACAATGAGTTATTTAGGTTTTAATAATTATATGATATACTTATCACCAGTTGTTGCTATTATATTATGGGTAATAGCAGTTAAAGTGTGGAATTTAGCACTTAATAAATATAGGAGTACAGGAAATTAGGAGGAAATTTAAATGAAAAAATATTATTTTACATCAGAAAGTGTAACAGAAGGACATCCAGATAAACTATGTGATTTAATTTCAGATAGCATATTAGATGAATACTTAAAACAAGACGAAAATTCAAGAGTGGCTGTAGAAACATTTGCATCAAAAGATAAAATTACAGTAGCTGGACAAGTTACTTCAAATGGAGAAGTAGACATAGAAAATTTAGTAAGAAATGTAATAAAAAGAGTAGGATATGACAACGAAAAAACAGATATGGATTACAGAACTTGCAAAATAGATATAAACATTACAAAGCAAAGCTCAGACATAGCAATGGGTGTAGATGTTGGAGGAGCAGGAGACCAAGGTATTATGTTTGGTTATGCAACAGATGAGACGGAAAACTACATGCCTTATGCTATCGATATGGCACATAAATTAGCAAAAAGATTAGCAGATGTTAGAAAAGAAAATGAAATTACGTATTTAAGACCAGATGGAAAAACGCAAGTAACAGTAGAATACGAAGATGATATGCCAAAAAGAATAGATACCATATTAATATCTACACAACATTTAGAAGAAGTAACTATGGATAGGTTAAAAAAGGATTTAATAGAAAAAGTAATAAATGTAGTTGTGCCAAAAGAAATGATGGATGAAGATACAAAAATATATATAAATCCAACAGGAAGATTTGTTATAGGAGGACCTTTAGGAGACACAGGATTAACAGGAAGAAAACTTATAGTAGACACTTATGGTGGATATAGCCGCCATGGTGGAGGAGCATTTTCAGGAAAAGATGCTAGCAAAGTAGATAGATCAGCAAGCTATATGCTTCGTCATATTGCAAAAAATATTGTAGCAAATGGATATGCAAAAAAATGTGAACTACAAGTATCATATGCAATAGGAATGGAAAAACCAATATCTATATGGGTAAATACATTCGGAACAAATAAAATTCCAGAAGAAGATATAATAAAAATAATAGAAGAAAAATTTGATTTAACACCAAATGGAATAATAAAATATTTAGACTTAAAGAAACCAATATATACAAAAACAACAAACTATGGACATTTCGGAAAAGAAGAAATGCCATGGGAAAAAGTGATAACTATTGGGTAACCATTGGGGACGTTTCCTTTTGGTTAATCTGTCCCTTTTGGTATATTAAAACTGTACAAGAGTATATATAATTTAATTATATACTCTTGTTTTGTTGCATGAAAAAATAATTAAATATATTAATAATCAATAGTATTCACTCCAAAAGGGACAGATTAACCAAAAGGAAACGTCCCCAATGGAGCTTAGTTTAACCAAACCATAATGTTACTAAATATTACACTAAAAATAGTAAATGAAATTACTGCAATTCCGCCACTTTTGTTTTTTTCATTTTTTATTTCATAAATTCCATAAGAACATGAATTTACTAAAACATATATTGTAAATGTTGAAAATAGTACATGGTAAGTTATAGGATGAATCATATTTTCCAACCTTTCTATTAAAATTTAATAATTTAATAATTTTCTATTTTTTATTCTTTTATTTCTGTGATTAAGAAACCTGTTTGAACTTGTGTGTCTACAGAAACTTTAAAAGTAGAGTTTTTGTAATTGCTTTTCCAATCATATTCATTAAATTGGTCAATTGTAAGGAATTTAGATAAAGCATATCTTCCAAAGTCATTTATATCAGATCCATATGTTGCAGATGTTTTATAAAGATAGTTTTTTAATATATTTTCTAAATATTTGTTAGATAAATCAGACAAATTTTTTATTTCTTCTGCATTTAGATATTCTTTATCTTTTGAAGCTGAATAGATTTTTCCTACAAATTTTTCACTAAAGGTTATATAAGGTGAACCGTTTACTATATCAACTGTAACATTTCTTTTGCTATAAGGGTAAATTATTAAATCTATTTCTTTTTCACTATCTTTAGGGTTTGGTACATGAATTAAAAAGCTTGATACTTCACCTTTTATAATTGAAAGACATAAGGTTTCTGTAGCATTTAATTCACCTACTAATTTATCATTTTTAAATACTGCAACTCCTATATTCTCAGATCCTCTTAACCCAGAAAATGAAGTTTCTGTAGATTTCATATTTCCTGTATTATTACTGTAACTAATCTTATTATTGTTGCTATACATATTTGAATTTATTCCTCCAAGAATTGCAAATGGTTCACAAGTATTACTTACTAATTGATTAAAAAAGTCGCCTAATGTAGCATTATAAATATAACCTGTATATTTGCCAGAATTAGGAAATAATTCATAATATTTTGTAATTAGATTTTCTAAAATAGGATTTGTATCTTTAATATATCTTTCGGCTGAGTTTTTACAAATAATTATATTTGCAGAAGGTCTTGCTTGTGAATTATTTATTAAAGAATATATTTCTTTAGATATTCCATATGTTGCAACTTGTTCAGAAAAAATTATAACCTTACAATGTGACAAATTTATTTTTCTAGCTAAATAACTATTTGTTAAATTAATAGCAGTATTTAAGGAAGGTGCTTCAACAGTATTTATAACACTTTTTCCTCCATTTGAAGAAGTAGAAGATTCAGATTTTTCTTCACTACTTCTAGGAATAAATTGAAAGCTGACTTTATAAACATCATTTTTACCTACATCAATACCTATAGCAACAACGTAAGCTAAGTTATCTATATTTAAAGATGTATATGATGCATTAAAACCAAGTAATAGGACAACGCACATAATTACTATAGAAGTATTTTTTAAAAATTTATTCATTTCTTTTTACCACCTGCTTTTTCTTTTTATAATTTGCAAATAATAAAATGCAAAAACCTAAAATAAAAGTTACACCAAGTACCATAAAACGATAAATTACAGATTCGAAAAATTTAGTAACTGTATGATCTGTTGGAAGTAGTGAAATTCCTAATATTACAAGACCAAAAGGTATTACTATAGGCTTTATATAATTTATTTTTGTTATTTTTCTAAAAATGTGGATTGAAAATATGTTTAATATGCCTAAATAACAACAAAATGCTACAATCCAAATTAATAAAAAAACGGCTTCTAATCTTTGAAAAAAACTTCCAAATTCAACATATCTTGCAGCAGCATATAGAGGAATTACTTTATCAACTTTTGTAAAGAAAGGAAACATAAATATTACTATAGAAACAGCTAATAGTATATAACATCCAGAAATAAATACAGACGAAACAGCTATTTTTTTAAAATTTTTAGGTTCTTTTAATAAAGGTGGTAAAAAATAAATACAAATAGTTCCACTAAATGCATAAATATTACCAATGCCCATAATAAAAGTATTAGAAAAACTATTTCCTAAAATTGGGAATATTCTTTCTGGTGAAAAGTACCTAATATTTGCAAAAAATAAAAAAATTATGCTAATTAATGCGAAAGGAGTAATAATTGAACTAGCTTTAAAAGTAGCATTAAATTCTAAACTATTTACAATACATATAGCAATTATAAAAATTGAAATAAGAAATATTACATTTGTAGAAGGGTAGTATATAATTCTTAAGTACTCGCAAAAATTTCTTAAAAATATGCTAGAACTTAAAAGAAAATATGTTATAAAAATAGTTCCAATAATACCTTTTAGAACTTTACCGCCAAGGAATTCTGAAACATCTATAACATCCATTCCAGGAAAGTTTTTAAGCAATTTACATACTATAACAACAAAAATAATTGCTAGAAAACTAACATAAATTAAATTAATAAAAGTAGCACTATTAGTTGAATCTAATAAAGCTTTTGGTAAAGATAAGACTGTATGAGCAATAATTACTGAAAGTATAAGGGTTATAGCTTCAAATGTACCTATTTTTGAATGATTCATAAAAACAATTCCTTTCTTATCTAAATTTCCATTTCATACTTATTTTTTCTTGTGCTTTTTCTTTTTTTGGGTCAAGGTATGTTGCTCTATATTCTTGCTTCCAAATTGGAGGAATAAAATAACTATTACCTTTAGAATTTATTGCAGGGGCAAAAGGAGAGGTAAAAGAAACACCAAATGATTTTATATTACACAAAACAGAAGTGTAGACAAATAGCCCAACAGCAATTCCTAAAAATCCAGCCATATAGCCTAAAAGAATGAAGAGAAAACGGAATACTCTTAAATGAAATCCAAATAAAAAGTCTGGAATTGCAAAAGATGAAATACCAGTTAATGCAACTATAATAATTAAAAAGGGACTTACAATATTAGCACTTACAGCAGCTTGACCTAAAACTAGAGCTCCAACTATACCAATAGTAGAACCAATAGGTGAGGGAACCCTTAAACCTGCTTCTCTAATTAATTCAAAAGAAACTTCCATAATTAATATTTCAAAAATAACAGGAAAGGGAACACTTTCTCTTGAAGATAAAATTGAATTTAATAATTCTGTAGGAAGAATCTCTTGATGAAAACTAGTAACAGCTACATATGCACTTGGTAGTAATAAAGTAAAAACAGCACATAAAATTCGTATAACTTTCAAAAAATTTGCTAAGTATGGTCTTAAATTAGTATCTTCTGGAGAAGACATAAAATCGATTAAGCAAACAGGCATTATAAGAGCAAAGGGAGAACCATTAACTATTACAACTACACGACCTTGTAATAAATATTTAGAGGTTTTATCAGGTCTTTCAGTAGATAAAGTCTCAGGAATTCCCATATTAGCTTCATTGTTAACAAGTAATTGTTCTAATTGACCAGAAGATAATATAGAGTCTATTTTTAGATTGTTTAATCGATATTTTACTTCTGCTACTAAATCATCATTTGTTATATTTTGCATATAACATACTGCACATTTAGTTTTGGTAATACTTCCAATACTTATATTTTCAATTACTAAATCTTCACTATTAACGATTCTTCTAAGCAAAGAAGTATTAGTTCTAAGGTTCTCAACAAAAGCTTCCTGAGGACCTTTTATAATAGTTTCTGTATTTGGAGAGCCAATACTTCTTTGTTTAAAACCTTTTACTTCAATATCAAAAGCAAAATTTAAAGTATCTATAAATAATACACAATTTCCAGAATTTACACCAGAAAAAAGATTATCAAAGCTTTGTTCTTTTTTTACACTATTTTGAGGAAGTAAACTATTAGAAATATAATCTGCTATATCAATTTTTTTTACTTTCTTTATTTTAATATTGTTATTTATAATTGGTTTTGCAATTATATCTTTGCTATCAATAAAAGAATTAGCTTTATTTTTTAGCATTAAAGGCTTTAAAATATAATTATTAATTAAATTAGAATCTACTAATCCATCGACAAATAAAAGAAAAGCTTTGTATTGAGCATTTCTAACATTTATTACAAACTCTCTTAATATAATGTCACTATTTATCATTGAATTATATTTAGTCTTTACAAATTCAATATTTGTAGAAATATCTGTAAAAATATTTTTTGGTAAGTTTAAATCTTCACTAGATATATAATTATCTTTTTTTTCATTACTATCAGGAATTGAAAATTGATATTCAGTATCAGGTTTCCATATAAAATTCTTAATTATTTTTTTTAAATCCATTTTTTGCCTCAAATCTTTTAAATTATCTTATAAATAGAATTTCCAAAATGAGTAAAAATATGCAATAAATTTTGACATTAATATAAAAGTAGAATATAATAAATAAGAATTCGAACAAAAGAAAGAGGTTTTTAATATGAAAGTTACTTATAAAAATATAGAAATTGAAATAGAAAACGAGAATGCAACAGTTATAGAAGCTTTTAAAGAGGCTATAGAAGAAAAAGAAAATATCATAGCATGTATGGTTAATAATGAAGTAAAGCCATTAAATTATGTGTTAAAAGAAAATGATGAAATTGAATTGCTAAATACATCTACAAGAGACGGAGCACGCACATATACAAGAGGACTTTTATTTATTATGGCAATGGCTTTTGAGGAGTTATATCCACAAACAAAATTAACAGTAAATTTTCAATTATCAAGCAGTATGTATTGTGAAACAGAACAAGATGTAATTATTACTGAAGAAATGATAAAAAAAGTAAAAACTAAAATGCTAGAAATAATAAACAAAAATTTACCTATAAAAAAGGTACAAATGTCCAAAGAAGAGGCTAGTAAGTTTATAAAAAAGGAAAACACAGAAATAGGAGAAATACAATTAGAAAATAAAGATAAAAAAGAAGTATCATTATATTTTTGTGAAGAATATTACAATTATTTTTATGGAGTTATGCCAATCTCTACGGGATATATAAACTTGTTCGATATTATGAAATATCATGACGGATTTTTAATTCGTTATCCAAGTAAAAACAAGCCAAATGAAATAAAACCATATCAAGAGGGTAAAAAACTTTTAGCAACACTAGAGGAATACGACGATATATATAGAATTTTAGAAATTACTACATTGAGTCAATTAAATGAAAAAATTAGAAATGGGGAAGCAAAAGATATTATTTTACTTTCAGAAGCATTGCATGAGAAAAAAATAGCAAATATAGCAGACAAGATAATAGAAGATAGAAAGAAAAGAGTAATACTAATAGCAGGCCCATCTTCTTCAGGAAAAACAACATTTGCTAAAAGGTTAGGAATACAACTAAAACTAAATGGACTAAAACCAAAAACAATATCTGTAGACAATTATTTTGTAGAACGTGAAGAAACACCAAAAGATGAATTTGGAAACTATAATTTTGAAGCATTAGAAGCGGTAGATTTAAAATTATTAAATGAACATTTAGTAAAACTATTAAATGGTGAAGAAATAGAAGTTCCAACATTTGACTTCAAAAAAGGAACAAAATATTATACAGGAAAAACAATGAAACTAGAAGAAGACGAAGTACTTATAATGGAGGGGATACACTGCTTAAATGATGAACTAACACCAGCAATAGATAAAAACCAAAAATTCAAAATATATATTAGTGCTTTAACAGTATTAAATATAGATTATTACAATAGAATTTCAACAACAGACACAAGAATAATAAGAAGAACAGTTAGAGATAGTCAATTTAGAGGATATGATGCCTTAAGAACATTATCTTCTTGGTATTCTATATCAGCAGGGGAAGAAAAATATATATTCCCATTCCAAGAAGATGCAGATGTAATGTTTAACACATCACTTATATATGAAATAAATGCGTTGAAAAAATATGCATTGCCTCTATTTAGCCAAATAGGAAAAGAAGAGAAAGAATACGCAGAAGCAAAAAGGTTAACTGAATTTTTAAAATACTTTGAGCAAATAGATATAGAGGACATTCCTAAAAATTCTTTATTAAGAGAATTCATAGGGGGAGGCATCTTCAATTACGACTAATTACCAATAAAAAAGTAGGCCTGCCATTTGTAGATTTGTGTATAATATTTGTAATCTAATTTATTTGTATAATGTATGAAGAAAGCCTACAATAGTAGTAGGCTTCCTTCATGTTAATCTTCTGCATGCATAAGCTTGCATAAACCATCTCGAAGAGCTGCTCTGTTTTTCCACTCTTCATCATTTTCATTGCTTTGAAAAACATCTTTAAAATAACTAGGACTATTAAGAACAGTATATACTTCAGCAATGGCAAGTCTAGCCATTGCCATGTTGTCATCTGCTAAAGCATGTTCTACTCTGAAAATCATATTAGAGATATAGTACATACCATATTGGTCTTTGATCTTTCCAGAGATACTTTTAAGATATTCTTTCTCCTCTTTACTGAGTTCGTAGTCCTCGCTTTTGCTTATTAGCTGTACAAGTTTAGGTTCTGTTATACAAGCTTTTGCTAATGCGCTAACTTCGTTATCCCAAATTTCTGAAAATGTGGTCATATTTAATTCCTCCTTGTAATTGTTCGGAGGCTTGTGCCTCCAAAAAGATTTTTTAAAGGCAACAAAAAAATATTCTAATATATTATATGATAATTTACATAAAAAAGCAAGCTCTGAATATTTGTAAAACTAATTTTTTTTAAAGCTACAGATAGTAAAATTATATATTAATCATAAAATTTTAATAAATACTTGATAAATTTGATATATAAAAATATAATTATATGTAATAACATAGAAAGAGGAAAATTATATGGAAAGAAAATTTACTGAAATAGACGAAGAATTTGTTTGTGAAAATTGTGGTAAAAAAGTGCCACCATTAGGCTACTCTTGTAGAAATCATTGCCCACATTGTTTGCATTCAAAACATGTAGATATAAACCCAGGAGATAGAACAGAAGAATGTCATGGAATATTAGAGCCAATTGGGCTAGAAATAGATAGTAAAAAAGGATATGTAATAATATTTAAATGTAAGAAATGTGGAAAAATTAGAAAAAACAAAGCCGCAAAAGATGATAATATGGATTTAATAATAAATTTAAGTGCGAAACATTAAAAAAAGTAGCAATTGGGGACTGCCCCTAATTGCTACTTTTTCTCAGTTAGGACTGTCCCTAATTGGGGAAATTTTATATTTCTCTATTTAAATTTCCATTTGTGTAATCTTTGCCTTCTAGTCTACCACCAGAAAGAACAGTATTTACAATATTATTTATATTATCTATAGTTTCATCTAGTAAGTCTATACGATAAGAAGAAACATTAGCAAAGTCATTAGCGCAAATAGAAGTTATTTTACTATTATAAAGTGTGCTAACAGTTTGAATGCTATCTGGAAGAATAGGAAATGAGAATCCTAATCTATCTTTTAAATAGTATTTTACATTATTTTTACATTGTGTGCCACATGTAGGATAGCATTTATTAGTCTTTCCAAGTAAACAATAATTCATACTCATTAATGGAGTTCTGCCATATACAATCAATTCTTGTTCTACACTAGAATTATTTAATATATCATCTATTGTAGATTTATCTAATTCAGGTGAAATTGTTAGTTTACTAATTCCAAGATCTTTCCATTCTTGTATACTCTTATTGTTGTAAATATTAAGACTATAATTACCAACAAATTTAAATCTATCTTTATATTTATTTTTTATTTGATAAATAAAATCACCATTTGAAATGTTTGAAACAACAAAGCCAGAGACTTTAAAGGTTTCAATAGAATTATCTATAACATTATTAAGCAAATTAGTATAGTTTGATTTGATAATTGTAGGCAAATAAATATAAGCGTTAAAGTTCTCACAAATGTTTTTAATAATATTTTCATATTTTTTGTTTCCAAAGTATTTTAATGGAATATATACATTATCTACATTTTTAAGGTCATTGTAATTTTTATTTTCATCTAATATATTTAATAAAACAGAAATTTCTTTTTTGCTATTTGAATTAGTTACAATATCATTTGAAATACTGCAAGAAATATTAGTTCCTTCAGAATCATTATCTTTGTCACTTATTGTTTCAGTTAAATTAAGCGAAGTAGGGGAATTTCTTAAAATTCTACTATTTGCAATTAACAAAATTTCATCTAAAGCATTTCTTCTTAACTCATTTAGAACTTTTATAGAAGGTAAAAATAAGTTATCATCTAATATTACGTCAATATCTTTAAATGTGAAAATAGTATCTTTTGTTTTATTAAGTTGAGATATAACTCTATCTTTATCTAAAGGCTGTGATTTAGCTTCAACGGGTAAAGTGTCTGAAGATAATGAGACACTAATATTATCAAAAAGAGGGTTAGTATTTGAAAGAGTGCTAACATTAAGTAAAACTGGTGAATTCTTTTTTAATGTAATACAAGCAGTTAAATCTAATTTTTTATGTTCTTCTTGATAAGATGAATATGCAAAAGTAGAAAGCTCTTTACTATTAGTCTTATAAACCTTATCTCCAATATGTAAATTTCCTTTCATTCTACCAACTTCAACAAGTTGCTTTTTAAAACCAGTGGTAATATTTTTGTTTTTTATCATAAGCTCAGAAACAGTATATTTTGTAGATTCCTTTTCAAATTCAATAGTATCACCAATAGAAATATCATCTGTCAAATTGATGAAAACATGACCTTTATTAGGTTTTAGGTTTGCAATGTTTCCAATATAAATGCCCATGTTATTGGGTCTTTCAGGAAATACTAAAGATGTATTTGCTTTAGAGTCTAAATGTCCAGTAGAAAATCCACCACGATTAAATACTTGCATCAAATCTTTTACGTCTTTTTTATCAATTATATAAGGTTTATCAGACAAAGCTAAATCAATATATTTTCTATAAATACGAGTAACTGTAGCAACATATTCAGGGGTTTTCATTCTTCCTTCAATTTTGAAACACATAACTCCAGCATCAATCAATTTAGGTAAAAATTCCAAACCACATAAATCTTTAGTGCTAAGCAAATATCCTTTTGAAGCAATAGGGACGTTTCTTTTTGATTCATCTGTCCCTTTTGTTTCACATGTTCCTAATAATTCATAAGGGAGTCTACATGGACCAGCACATTTGCCACGATTTCCAGACCTTGCACCAATCATACTTGAAAATAGGCATTGACCAGAATAAGATATGCAAAGTGCACCATGTATAAAAGTTTCTATTTCTATATTTGTATTTGCACATATATATTGTATTTCTTCTAAAGATAATTCTCTAGATAAAACTACTCTTTTAAAACCTAACTTTTGTGCTTCTAGAGCACCTTCTAAGTTATGGATTGTCATTTGAGTGCTAGCATGTATAGGTAAGTCTGGGAAGTTTTTTATTAAAAAACGTGCTAAACCTAAGTCTTGTACAATTATTGCATCTATACCAAATTCATAAGCCTTTTTTGCTAAAAGAACTGCATCTTCAAATTCAGTATCTTTTATTAAAGTATTTAATGTTAGGTGAGTATTAACACCTCTTAATTTTGCATAAGAAATAGCTTCTTTTAAGTTAGTTAAATCAAAATTTGTTGCAGAAGCTCTAGCATTAAAATTTGCAGCACCAAAATATACGCTATCTGCACCATTTTGAACAGCTGCTTTTAAACATTCAAAATCTCCAACAGGAGAAAGTAATTCTATTTTTTTCATAAATAAGCAAATCCTTTCTTTAAAAAATATTATAACACTAAATTAATGGTAACACAATAAATAAAAATACATATTATATTATATAAAGAAAAAAGAGGAGGGAAAGAAGATGCAAGACGAAATAAGAAATTGTGGTTGCAACAGTGGATGTGGTTGCAATAATGGTGGATTTTTAAACGGATTATTTGGCGGATGTGGCTCACGGAGATAGCGAAATTTTATTTTTTATAATTATATTCTTATTATTATTCACAAACTTTGGATGTGGATGTGGCAGAGGCTGCTAATAAGCCTAAATAAAACATATTAAGAAAAAGATGTCTTTACGAAATGAATTATAAATTTATTTCGCATAAGACATCTTATTTATATAGTAGAAAATCTTAGGTTTGCCTTTTTATATTATACAAAATAACAGAAATATTACTAAAATATTACATTTTTATTAGTTTCAGGAAATTTATTGACGTTATTTATGCCTAATGATATAATTTGTTCGACGAAAAATGTAGAAAAACTAAAGAAATAGTAAGATATGCTAAGGAGGAAATAAAATTGATTACCGATATATATAGAACTACTAAGCATAGGGTTTCAAAGCTAGTATTTGTGCTTATAATACTAACTTTTATATCTTATGTTTTTTTAGGAGTCATAAATCAGAATGTAATATTTGCAGCACAGACAAGAGAAAGTTATTCAAGCAAAATTAATGATTATCCAGGTTATAAGGAATTAATAGATAATTTAAAAAAATCTCATCCAAATTGGAATTTTACAATATTCTATACAGGATTAGATTGGAGCCAAGTAATAAAAAATGAAACAACAGCATGTCATGGAAGAAATGTTGTACCAGCAAGCAGACCAAGTTCATGGAAATGTAGTGTATGTGGTGAAACACCACGTGGAGGAACTTCTTGGAGATGTGCATCAGAGGCAGCAGTTTCATACTATATGGACCCAAGAAATTGGTTAAATGATACATATATATTTGAATTTGAAAATTTATCTTATAATGGTGAAATTCAAACTATAGAAGGTGTAAAAAAGATTATAGCAGATATGGGGTATATGCAAGGAGATACAATAAAATATACAACAACAGATGGAACAACAGCTACAATAAATAAATCTTATGCACAAGTTATTATGGAGGCAGCAAGTGAAGCAGGAATAAGTCCATATCATTTAGCTTCTAGACTTCGCCAAGAACAAGGTGCAGGTTCAAGACCTGGTTCTACAGCAACAGGTACATATAGTGGATATGTTGGATATTACAATTATTTAAACATTAAGGCTTCTGGTTCAACAGACGCACAAGTTATAGCAAGTGGATTACAACATGCTCAAAAAAATGGATGGACAAACCCAGAAATTTCTATAAAAGAAGGAACTAAAGTATTAGCGAAAAATTATATAAATGATGGACAAGATACATTATATTTACAAAAATTTGATGTAGACAATTCAGATGGAACATTATATTATTTCCAATATATGCAAAATGTTTCAGCATCAGTAACAGAGGGAGAAAAAGTAAAAGGTACTTATGAAAGCTTAGGTTTAATAGATAGTTCTATTGAATTTATAATACCTGTATATGAAAACATGCCAGAAACTATATGTAGAGAACCAGTAGATGCAGGAATAGTAACACAAAATGTTAAAGTTAAAGGAACAAGTGTAAATGTAAGAAATGGAGCAAGCACATCATCTAGTATAATTGCTACTGTAAATACAGGAGATGTCCTTCTTAGAATAGAAGTTGCTTCAAGCAGTAGCAATGGAGTTTATTGGGACAAAGTAGTATTACCAGATGGAAGAAAAGGTTATGTATCACGTAGTTATTTAGTTGAAATAGCTGATATAACAAACTGCAATGATACAGTAATAGCCAATACATCTGTTAACTTAAGAAATGGACCAGGAACAACTTCAACAACAATAATTACAACTTTAATAAAAGGTCAAGTATTAACTAGAATAGAAAAAGATAAATATAATTTAGATGGCTATGTATGGGATAGAGTAAAATTGTCTGACGGAAGACAAGGTTATATAGCACAACAATATATTAGTACAGCAGGTTCAGAAACAGAAAATGGCGGAACAGAAAAAAATGAATTGATTAAGGTAATTTGTAATTCAGGATTAAAAGTAAGAGAAGCACCAGGAACAAACCAAAAAGTTCTAACTTATTTAGATAAAAACGATGTATTAACAAGGACTCAAGCTGGAGCATCAAATGCTAATGGATATACATGGGATAAAGTAGTAACTTCAGATGGTATAGAAGGATATATAGCAAGGGGAGATTCTAAAGAACAATATATACAAGTAGTAAATTCTAATAATTCAAACTCAAATCCTAATACACCAACAACAAAAAATGACAAATTTAAATTAGAAGATTCAAATTTAGTTTGTGAACCAGATACAAGTATTGAAACAATCAAGGAAAAATATACAAATAAAAATATTGTTGTAAAAGATTCAAGTGGAAAAGTAGTTTCATCAGGAAATGTTGGAACAGGATATACTATAACAATAGATAATAAAACATATGCAGTAGTAAAAATGGGTGACATTAATGGAGACGGAGTTATAGATGCAAGAGATTCATTGAGAATCCTTAAATATTCAGTAGGAACATACAAAATTGATAATGAATTTGCTAAGGCAGCAGATATAAACAAAGATGGAATTATAGACGCAAGAGATTCATTAAGAGTTCTAAAAAAAAGTGTAGGAACATTTGAAATTACAATAGGGGAGATAAATTAATGAAAAAAATAAAAAATATTTTAAAGATAGTAATAATTACTACAATAGTATTATTAGCATTACAAATAAACGTAAATGCAGTAATAACATCAACAGATAAAGTTGTTGAAACAGGAGAAAATGTTACAATAACAATTAAATCTGGAAAAGCCTTAGGGGCATATACAATTAATTTAACTGATGCAGGGGGATTAACACTTATTTCTTCATCAGGAGATCAAGTTAGTGCTGATTATAAAACAATATCAGGTTCTTCAACAACAGGAATAACAAATTTAGGAACATATACTTTTAAAACACCAAGTGTTAGCAAAGATACTAAATACAATGTAAAATTTATTATAAAAGGAATGGAAACACCTGAATTGGAAAGCTTACCTGATGAATCAAATACAGCTACTGTAACAGTAAAAGCAAAACAAACAACACCAACACCCACACCAGAACCAGAGCCAGAACCAACTCCAACACCGGAACCAGAAAAACCAACAGAACCAACTTTTACAGATACAAACAAAACAATGTATTCTACAGGAAATATCAATTTACGTGCAAGTTGGTCAACAAGTAGTAGTGCAACATCAATAGAAAAAGGAACAGAATTAAATGTAACAGGAACATCAACAGAAAAAATAAATGGATATGTATGGTATAGAGTATCATATAATGGACAAACAAAATATGTAGCAAGTAGTTTACTAACTTCTACTAAACCAGCGGAAGAAACAAAATCTAATAATGCAAATTTAAAATCTTTAGTAGTAGAGAACTTTGATATTATACCTAATTTTAGCTCAGATGTAACTGAATATACTTTAGATGTAACAAGTGAAGTAAATGAATTATCAATAAAGGCAGAACCAGAAGATTCAAAGGCAATAGTTACAATAAAAGGAGAAAAAGAACTAAAAGATGGAGAAAACACAATAATAATTTCTGTAGATGCAGAAGATGGAACAACAAAATTATATGAAATAAAAGTTACTAAAAAAGAAGGAACTACATTTGGACTTACATCTTTAAAAATAAAAGATGCAAACATTGAATTTAAACCAGATGTATACAGTTATAGTGTAAATATAAAATCTGATGTAGATATATTAGAAATACAAGCAGTTGCAAGTGAAGAAGATGCAACAGTAGAAATTACAGGAAATGAAGAGTTAAAAGAAGGAGAAAATATTATAACAATTATAGTTTCTTCTAAAGATGGGGAAAAGAAAGCAACTTATCAAATAAAAGCAACTAAAGAAGCTGTTAAAGAAGAAAAGACTCCAAGAAATATCCAAACAAATTCTAAAATATACATATATGCTGGTATAGGTGCAGCAGCATTAATTGCCTTAATTATAGTAATAGTATATACAGTAAAACATAGAAAAGAAGAAGAGGACGACTCAGAAAAATTTGAAGGTTTCCCAGATGAATTGCCAGAAAAAGATGATAATCAAGAGATGAATAATGATAGTAAAGAAGAAAAGGAAAGCAACAAAATAGAGCAAGAAGAAATAGATAAAAAGAATTATTTCCTAGATACACGAAGCGAAGATGATTACGAAAAACCAAGAAAAAGAAAAGGAAAACACTTTTAAGATCATAAATATAAAAAATAGTTAAAAAGCAAAAAATCCAGAAACTCTGGATTTTTTTGCTTTCAATTTTAGTTTGTTGTTTTACTAGCAGTCTCATTCATATCTTCGTTATAAAGATTTATAAAGACTATGGAATAATAAGAACTAGCTTCAATCCTTATAGGAAAATCATAAGTATTAATGAATGCAAAGTCTTTATATCCATAAGCAACGGTTGCATCATTTTTAGCATATGCAGAGCCAATAGAATGATGATGATGTTCAGTTGGAACAATAGAAGTATCAAGAAGAGCATTATAAAGAGTTGTACTTACCTGACATACTCCACCACCATAACCTGTAACAGATTTTCTGTTAATAATAACAGGTGCAGGCAAATAGCCTTTTTCTTTTGAAGCTTGCCCAACAACGTTACTCCATCTGAATTCTTCACCGGGTTGTAATACAACACCATTGATTGTACTACAAGCAAGAGCAATATTAAAGTCACGGTTTTCACTGGAAGTATATTGAATAATTGAATTTCCAATTAAATTAGAATCTTCAGTTATTTCTTCTTCAATAAAAGAAATATATTTCCAAAATACAAATCCAGATAATCCCTGGTACTCGATTTTAAACCATTTTCCAGATTGCTCAAATACTTTAAAAGTTTCACCAAAAGGAATTTTTGCTATTATATTAGAAGAACTATTAGGAAGTTCTCTAATATTTAGCTCATTACAATCCCGAGGAGTAGCGTCAAACCCAGTAAATACTGGTGCGTTCTCATCCTGTACAAGAGAAACATTTTCTTTATTTTCCTGGGCAAAAGCCGGAAAGGAAAATAAAAGTAAAGAGGTAATGCTGATAACTACTGCTAAAATTGATTTTTTGAAAGTTTTCATTTGAAAATCCTCCCTTAATGTATAATGTTTTTTAAACGTAATGTTCATTATAATACATTTTTTACATAAAAGCAACTAATATAAGAAAAATAATTTAATGAAATATTTTAATTGACAGCGAAATATAAAAAAGATATAATGTTTAAGTAATAATTAATGCAATACAAGACACGATAAAATTGTTTGCAATAATTAAAGTACAAATATATACAATAATGAAATACGCTACTGTAGCTCAGTTGGTAGAGCAACAGATTCGTAACCTGTAGGTCGCCAGTTCGATTCTGGCCAGTAGCTCCATTTGAAATCAACTTACGGACTTAAAAGTTCGTGAGTTTTTATTTTATATAAATACTATAAAAAAAGAGGAAAAAATTATCAAATAATTTCATCTTCATATTATTAAAAATTAAAATTTAAATATACATAATTATCCATATCGTAAGATAAATTATTTTCTATCATTTTGTTAGCAATTTTACAACGCTTTGAAATCCTTTCACCATTAAATAGTGGATCAATATATCTAATCTTAGCTCCATGATGTACATAATAAACATTTTGAGGTTCTTCTTTTGATGTTTTTACTTTTTTAGCATTTCTCCAAATATTAAAAATATCATTATATTTAGAAGATTCTATAATATCTATTACTTCACTTTCTTTTAATTCATATAAATCCTTTTTAGAAATTTTGTTTTCATCACTTAATTTTTTTAGAATATCAGCAATTAATTGCATAGAATATCTAGTTCTATCTTCACGATATATAACGGATAATCGGCTCGTAACCTTAACAAAGTTTCTAGCAATTTTTTTAGTTTTAAATCCTAATTCAATTTCTTTTTCTTCGTTAGTTTGTATTTCAATATCATCATATATTTCTTTAATAATTTCTGAATCTAATAATCTATAAGTAAATAAAGCATTTGATAGTGAATATTCTAATCTATCAGCAGATAATTTAGGTGTATCATTATCAGCAATAGGATATAAATGATAATTATCTATTTCTGATATTTTAATATTATCTCTTTTTAATAAGGTCATAATTTCTTTTGAATTTTTTATTATTTCTGTTGTCAAATCTTCTGTTGATTCTTGAGTCATATAATCTCCATTAAGAAAATCTATACAATGCTTAAATGCAGGTGTTGCTATATCGTGAAATAATCCAGATAAAGTTTGTTTTTTATCATGTGTAAAATGCCAAACAATTAAGGCAACCGCAACAGAATGGTCTAGACTTGAAAAGAAAAAATCGCTTTCAAATAAGTCTGAATAAATAGTGCCACAAGTAACACTAATATATTGCTGTGATAATAATTCCTTTGTGTCTATATATTCATTTAACCATTCTGGAAAATTTGGTTCTAAAATTGCAAAATAATCTTTTATTTCTTTGCTAATATTTTCATAATATTTACTCATTTTTATTATTCTCCTTTAACTATTTTCTATATCTTCTAAGAATTTATTCCAATCATCTCGATATGATGCATTAGTAAATATCTTATCTAAATATATGTTATAAATGTTTTCATTGTAAGTAGGATGAATTAATGGCATATTTGCCATCAAAAACAAAAGAACCGCTAATGTTTTTTTTATCTGTTTTTTTTAAAAATATTCCCCTTACATCATTAAAACTAATTTGTCCTTTACAAGAATTAACAATTGTGTAATCTCCGGCAACTATAATATCAAATTGATGTATTCGTTTTATTTTATTTTCTTTGTAATAATTCAAAATTGCTTCAATTAATTTTTCAATATTTGAATAGGTATTCTCGGCAAATATAATAGTTGGTATCTTATAAGTATATTCATTTTTATCTTTATCCCAAATAAGACCATTTTGAACTGAACCCCAAAAGTTGGACAGTTTATAAATAGTTAGTTTTTGTTATGTAAAAGAATAAATTCTATACTAAAAAGACTTTAAAATGATTGATACTAAAATAATAATATTACCTCATAGTTAACTAAATATCCAATGTCACCTATTTTTACTCATATGTGTGACTAATAAAATTATCCCAACTAAATTACAACCAATAGATAATCCCACTAAAAGAACACTAGTAAATTACTAAAAGCTACTAATTTCATCTTCCCCAAAAAACTGTAAATGCTAAATACAATAAATTTCCTAGAACAATTAAAAACATTCCTATTTTATTTTTTTCACTTAAATCATCACCATAATAATCATTTTAAATCCAAGGCTCCTTTTGGACACTCTTTAATACAATTACAGCAAAGTATACATTCAGTACCATTTTTTCTTTTACGAGAATCATCTAACATATCAACATTCATTGGACATACCCTTAAACATTTATGACAATTAATACATTTATTATGATTACACTTAACCCTTAAATAAGAAAAATAACTAGCTGGCTTTAAAAACACCGTTATAGGACATATATATTTACAAAAAGCCCTATTATCTTTAAGTATATAGGCTAATAATATACCCAAGATATAATAAATTATATTTCCTATTATAAACGACCAAAACATTATATTCTCTAAATTATCCACCTTAAAAATAAATAATCCTGATACAAATGTTAATGATAGCACGAATACGATATATCTAAGCCATCCTAATTTTTTCCTATTACTCTTAGGAATCTTATATGGTAATAGATCTAGTATCATTCCCGTCCAGCACGCATAACCACACCAGCCTCTTCCAAAGAATAACGGTCCAGCAATTTTAGCAACAAAATAATGAATAGTAGCAGCTTCAAATACTCCTAAAAACAAATAATACCATAATCCTTCAATTTGCATATTTTCACGACAAATAACGCCTAAATATATAAGCATATATAAACCAACTGCCAATTGAACAAAGTTTCTGGCATATTTAACTTTATGAGACATTAAATACATTCCTGTTCCTAAACATACTCCTATATAATTAAAATTTAGTAGATAAAATAACTTTTTAGTTGAAATAAATAACGCTATAGCAACAATCTCAAATATTACTATAGTCATCATCATAATTTTATTTTCTTTAACCCATTTAAGCATATCTTGTACCTCGTATTTACTCTCTATATCCTAATCTTTAAACCAACTAACTAATAATGGCTTAATTAATTCATAAATAAATATTGCCATAAGATTTATTAAGAATACTACGAATATTAACCCAAATTCTATTGAAACAATATTTATTAATTTGCCAACCGGTGTAACAAATACTACCAGTTCAATTAAAAATATCAACAGTAATCCGTAATTCATTACTTTATTAGAAAATATCCCTTGTTTAACAACTGATTGTTTTAAATTTCTACAAGATATAGA